>Ga0209098_1000139_pt1 | contig 79926 bp, 70 predicted proteins | sample AD_JPNHW1_MetaG_FD_184429 | JGI IMG/M metagenome (GOLD analysis project Ga0209098, IMG submission 184429) | Active sludge microbial communities of municipal wastewater-treating anaerobic digesters from Japan - AD_JPNHW1_MetaG (SPAdes) (version 2) | ecosystem: Engineered > Bioreactor > Anaerobic...
GTGGATAGAATTTTTGCAAACTTAGAAATTGATTTGAGTTGCAAAAAAATAAGGAGGGTTTATCGAGATGCTATATGGCTTGGTAAAATTGCTTGTTAAAACGTATAAAAAAATTAACGAACTATTGATTTAATAAAAACTATAAAATAATAGGAACAAAATATTTTATATAAAAGAAACAGGAAAAGAAAAAGCATTGATTTATTTTCATAATTTTGATTTAAAATAGAAATAATTTCAACTTAACAGGAAATCATTATGACAGAAAACTTAACTTTAATTTACACAGTGATAATAGTAATTGCGGCATTAATACTGCTTTTTAACACTATTATTGTTGTTGGTGGACGATCGATCGCAATTTTAGAACGGCGCTGGTTTGGAGCAAAAATGCCACAGGGACGCGTTATTGCAATGAAAAACCAAATCGGTGTGCAAGCCAGAACATTGGGCCCCGGTTTACATTTACTGGTTCCATTCATATATAAAGCCCGTAAAGTTGGCTTTACCATTATAGGCGAAAATGAAGTGGGGATCATTGAATCCATTGACGGAAACCCTGTACCTCCAGGGAAAATTTTTGCAAAAGTAGTTATGGATCATAATTCTTTTCAGGATGGTGAAGCATTTCTGAAAAACTCCGGAGAAAAAGGACCACAGATTGAAATATTACCTCCAGGTAATTACAGAATTAATCCCGCATTATTTAAAGTAAGAAATGTTCCCGTAACCGTAATCGATAAAGGACAGATTGGAATTGTAACAGCTATGGACGGTGAAGCAATTTCTCCCGGAAGACTTTTGGCAATAACAGCTCCCGGACATTCTAATTTTGAGAACGGTGATGCTTTTTTGAAAAATCACGGACAAAAAGGTCCACAATCAGAAATACTTTTACCGGGTACATACCGTATCAACCTTGATCTTTTCCATGTTGAAATGAGAGAAGCATCTATTATCCCATCAGGAAAAGTTGGATTGGTTACTGCACTCGACGGAGAACCATTACCCGAAAGAGAATATGTAGCAAAAACCGTTACCGGTCATAACGACTATCAGCATGTATCAAAATTCATAACACAGGGAGGACAAAGAGGGCCGCAGTTTGACGTTCTTCGTCCGGGAACATATTATATAAACCCATTGATGTTTAAAGTGGAACTTGATAATGTTGCCGTAGTGGAACGCGGACAGGTTGCTGTATTGGTATCGAATGTCGGTGAAGAACCTAAGCAGGTCAAAGAAATCATTGAGCAAACATCAATAGAAGAAATAAATCCTGACCAGGTTAAAGATATTGAAAAACGCGTAAATGTAGGTATTGAAAGATATGTTGTTCCAAAAGGATATCGCGGGATTCAACAGGAAGTTGCAGGTCCTGGTATATATTACCTGAACAGAAGAGCTTTCATCGCTTACATTATTGATACTACAAATATCACTATTGATTGGGACGATGTGGATGGAACAAAATTCGACCCATTGAAAGTCGTATCGCGCGATGGTTTTGAAATAAGTGTATCGGTAAAAGTAATTATGCGTGTACGCCCGGATCAGGCACCATACATGGTTTCAAAAATTGGCTCCATTGACAACCTTATCAATCATGTGATACATCCAATGATCGATTCAAGTTTCAGGAACCAGGCATCATCAACATCGGCAATGAACTTTATGCAGGACAGGCAGGACGAGCAAAAGAAAGCAGAAGAACGCGCCCGAATGGAACTTGAAAAATATCACGTGGAATGCGTTTCAGTTTTAATTTGCCAGATAAAACTTCCGCAGGAACTGATGGACACCCAGACAAAGAAAGTTATTGCACAACAACAACAGGCAATGTATACTGAACAGCAGAAAGCAGAACAAACGCGTATTGCTACAGAAAAAACCCGTTCAGAAGCAGAGCTTCAGAAACAATTAGTAGAAGCAGAAATTGGTGTGAAGATAGCTGAACAGAACAAACAAAAGACCATTACATTTGCTGAAGGAGAAGCTGAAAGTACACGAATTCGCGCAGAAGGAGAAGCTAAAGGAATAAAAGTAAAAGGAGATGCAGAAGGTTCTAAAATTCTTGCAATCGGGCAGGCAACCGCTACTGCTTATGAACTTCAGAACAAAGCAATCGGTCAGCAGGGTGTTACCTCAATAGAAATTGCAAAACAAATTGCTACGGGTAATATTAAAGTTACACCTGATTTTCTTGTACAGGGAGAAAATAATATGGGAGGATTGCTTTCTGCTTATCTTACGAAGGTAATAACAAAAAAGGAAGAAGATGTAGTAACAACAAAAGAAACAAAACCGACTAAATAATTGATTGTTTCCTACAACATAAAAAACCTCTGAATTGATCAGAGGTTTTTTTATTTATTCTTCACCAAATATTCTTACGATTTATTTTTTGTAAGCTTCTGGAAAGTTTCTTCAAGCGATTGTTCTTCTTCTTTCATTGAAAGGACAGTAATATTATGCTTAACAGCAAACTTAAAAATCTCCGGGCGAATATCGGGTTCTTTATTTGCTTTAACATTCCATATATTGCTGTTAATATTTATTACTTCTATAATTCCCGGGATTTCTTTCAGCAGCGATTTATTTACAGGGCTGCCTAACTCAATCGAAATACTTACATAATCTTCATTGATCTTGTGCATTTCAACAGTAGTTTTATTCGCAACAATTTTTCCTTTGTCAATAACAATTACTTTATCGCAAATAGCTTCTACTTCCTGCATTATATGTGTAGAAAACAAAACGGTTTTTGCTTTACCAATTTTTTTTATAAGATTTCTGATATCTATTATCTGGTTAGGGTCAAGACCTGAAGTAGGTTCATCCAGGATAAGCACTTCGGGTTCATGAATAAGTGCCTGGGCAAGACCTACACGCTGGCGGTATCCTTTTGAAAGCGCTCCGATCTTTTTTCCCTTTTCTACATCAAGCCCGGTAAGGTTGATCATTTCTGAAACACGTTCTTTTGACTTTTTCCCCATCTTATGTATTCCTGCAATGAATTCAAGATATTCCCTTATATACATATCAAGGTATAAAGGATTATGTTCAGGAAGGTACCCTACTTTTCTTTTTACTTCAATTGGGTTTTCAACTACATCAAAGCCGCAAACAGAAGCTGTTCCTGATGTTTGTGGCAGATAGCATGTGATGATTTTCATCATGGTCGATTTACCTGCTCCGTTAGGTCCTACCAATCCAACAATTTCTCCGGCATCAATTTTAAATGAAACATTATCCAATGCTTTTTGTTCGCCATACAGCTTCGTAATATTATCGACCTTTATTGACATGATGAAAAGATTTTATAATGCAAAATTATGAAAATACTTATTTAATCAGCACAAATCGTTGTTAAACATTATTAAAATAGGATTATTCTTTGGTTTAAAAAATCTGTTTTTGGTATTAGTTAATAGGTTTGGCTGCTGGTCAGGTATTTTGTTTTTTGTCAATAGTATTTTTTCACCTTACAACTTTCAACCAAACCAGTTGCTCAACCTTTTAACTTTCGACAATCAGCAAAACCAATTTCGTCTCCTTAACCTTAGTAGGTTTTTCTGATATTGAACATTCTATTGTATGAATGAATGCATTTTAATATCTTTGTTGTTATATTATTGACATTATATTGGTTAATTTTATCAATAACTAATTTTTATGAAAAAGCTTTTCATTTATACATTAATAATATCATCATTTGTGGGCTTACTGGTTTCCTGCGACCCTAATGATAATAATGATGATACCACAGATCCCCGCGATAAATTTGTTGGCAACTGGACATGTAACGAAAACAGCAATCAAAACGTGAGCTCTTCATTTACCGTTGCTATTACACTGAATTCAGGGAATAGTTCACAAATATACCTTTCAAATTTTTATCATCTTGGAACATCACAAAAAGTGTATGCTGTTGTAGCTGGTGATAATGCTAATATTCCAGAGCAAACAGTAAGTGGATTTACTATCAAAAGCGGAAGTGGAAGTATTTATAATAGCAATACTAAAATAAGCTGGAAATATAATGTAAGTGATGGCGCTGATATTGATACCTGCACTGCTGAATTTACCAAACAATAAATTTATTACTTATTTTCTTTTTTATCGGATTCGGAAACTGCCGGTTTTCCTTCTATCATTCCCTGTTGTTGAGTAAGATTGTTCAAAACCATCTCAATTATTTTAAGCATTTCATCAGCATCGGCAGCATAATACTTATAACTGGTGAGGAATTGTTCGCTTGATACATTATGTTTATCAAAAACGTATTTAAAATATTTGTTGGCGTAAAAACCAGGATTATCGGCATGAATTTCTTTTAAACACATTGCTCCTTCAGCAAGATATACATCGGTTAAAACATCGGCCAATTTATCACTTGGCATGATGTCTGCATTTTGTAATGCTTTTTTTCTTTCTTCTTCTTTTTCTTTCTTTTTGTTATTGCATGAAAAGAATACAGAAATCAAACAAAAAAAATAAATTAGTATTCGCAGTTGTTTCATTTTACAAAATTAACGAATAAAAATTTAACGGTTAAAAAGTAATCGTTTTCCTTTTTCCGATTCATCAAATTTTCCATTGCAATAAACCAGATTTCCATTAACAAATGTATGTGAAACGCTAGAACGGAAGGTGGTTCCTTCAAAGGGTGACCAATTGCATTTATACAGAATATTATTTTTGTTTACCGTCCATGGATTATTCAAATCAACCAAAACCAGATCAGCAAAGTATCCTTTACGAATGTACCCACGCTTTTCAACATTGAAGCAGATTGCCGGTGCATGCGACATTTTATGTACAATGGTTTCGAGTGATATTTTCCCCTGATGATAAAATTCAAGCATGGCCACTAATGAGTGTTGCAGCAATGGCGCTCCCGATGGAGTTTTCAGGTAATTATTGTTTTTTTCTTCAAAAGTATGCGGCGCATGGTCGGTTGCTATTACATCAAGTCTTCCATCGAGTAAAGCTTTCCATAAATTTTCTCTGTCGGATTTTGTTTTTATTGCCGGGTTCCATTTAATTAATGCGCCTTTGCCGGCATAATCTTCATCTGAAAACCATAGATGATGAACACAAACTTCAGCAGTAATTTTTTTATTTTCAAGCGAAACAGAATTATCGAGTAATGACATTTCTTCTGCTGTGGATAAATGTAGTAAGTGAAGTCTTGTATCATATTTTTTTGCAAGTTTTACTGCAAGCGATGATGATTTATAACAAGCGTCATTACTTCTGATAAGTGGATGCGCCGAAAAAGGAATATCATCGCCGTATTGTGATTTAAACAATTCGGTATTCTTCTTAATGGTTTGTTCATCCTCGCAATGAGTTGCTATCAGTATATCAGGTAATGAAAATATTTTATCAAGAACAACATCATTATCCACAAGCATATTACCTGTAGATGCTCCCATAAAGACTTTTATTCCGCAAACATTCTTGTTATTGATTTTTTTCAGCTCATCAATATTTTCATTTGTTGCGCCCAAATAAAACGAGAAATTCGCCAACGATTTTTCAGTAGCAATTTTATATTTTTCTTCAAGAATATTGATTGTTGTTGCATTAGGAACGGTATTCGGCATTTCCATGTATGAGGTTACACCACCCGCAACTGCTGCTTTCGATTCAGAATAAATATCGGCTTTATGTGTAAGCCCTGGTTCGCGCATATGTACCTGGTCGTCGATAACTCCGGGAAATAGATATTTTCCTTCGGCATTTATTATTTCTGTTTTACCAAAAATATTTTTCCCGGATAATTGTCCTATTTCAGTAATAATGTTGTTTTCAATTACAACATCAGCTTTAAATATTTTTCCTTCATTTACAATACTAGCGCCAGTAATGATATATTTCATATAAATAAAATAAAACGGCAAGTTACAGATTTTTTTCTTTTTGACTTTTGAAATTTTAAAAGGTTTTTTTGTTATTATCATTTAACTTACTTTTGCAGTATGTATAGAAAAGAAAAAAATAAAAGAACTGAAATTTCCGAATTGGGTGAATTTGGTTTAATAAAACATCTTTCGGAAAATATTGAGATTTATAATAAATCAACAATTAAAGGCATTGGTGATGATGCCGCTGTTATTAGTTGCGGTACGGATGAAATACTTGTATCGACTGATATACTTACCGAAGGAGTTCATTTTGATTTGGCATATACGCCTCTCAAACATTTGGGGTATAAGGCAGCCGCTGTTAATATCAGCGACATTGCCGCAATGAACGGAGTAGCTGAACAAATTACTGTAAGTATAGCTCTATCCAACAGGGTTTCGCTTGAAGCAATTGATGAAATATATGAAGGAATAAAACTGGCTTGTAAAAAATACCAGGTTGATTTTGTAGGAGGCGATACATCTGCAAGCGCTGCCGGATTATTTATTTCGATTACAGTGATTGGCAGGGCAAAGAAAGAATCAATAACTTATAGAAGCGGAGCGGGTGTTAATGATATTGTTCTTGTATCAGGCGATTTGGGCGCTGCATATATGGGCTTGTTACTACTTGAGCGTGAGAAAATGGTTTATAAAAGCAATCCCGATATGCAACCGGAACTTACGGGTTATGATTATATTTTGCAACGAATATTAAAACCCGAACCCCGAACAGACATTGTGAAACGACTTAAAGAAGCCGGTGTGGTTCCAACATCTATGATTGACATCTCAGACGGACTTGCTTCTGATATTATCCATATATGCCAGGAATCAGGAAAAGGATGTGCTTTATACGAAGAAAAATTTCCGATACATCCTCTTACCATTTCAATGGGTGAAGAATTTAAAATTAATGCTGTAACTGCTGCACTAAGTGGAGGCGAAGATTATGAACTACTATTTACTGTATCGCCAAAAGATTTTGAAAAGTTGAAAAATATTTCAGGAATAACACCAATAGGCCATATCACTGAAAGCGGCATTAATATCATAACACGTAATGGTGGTACTATACCTGTAAAAGCCCAGGGATGGGATGCTTTTCTGAAAAATAAATGATAATTATTTTATAATTTTGATTTATACAAATCTTTTTATTCAAAAGTAGAAATGATATTATTGATACTAAAACCTTTTTCGTTTGAAATTGCAATTGAAATTATTGCAATGGTTTTACTTCTATTTTTCTCGGCGCTGTTCTCCGGTTCAGAAATAGCTTATTTTTCATTAAAGCCGATTCATTTAAATGAATTAAAAAATAAGAAAACCCGTTCCGGTAAGATTATCCTGAAATTACTTGAAAATCCCAAACGCTTACTCGCAACATTACTGATAGCAAGTAATTTTGTAAATATAGGTATTGTTATTCTGTCTTCTTTTATTACAACAGGTTTATTTGATTTTGGCGATAGTTTATGGATTGCATTTATTATTCAGGTGGTGCTGGTTACATTTCTTATTTTACTGGTAGGAGAAATTACACCGAAAATTTATGCTACACATTATGCTTTGCAGGTAGCAGCTTTTATGTCGAGAGCAATGGTTTTTTGTATAAAACTTTTTTACCCGGTTAGTTCATTGCTTATCCGCTCAACTTCTGTAATTGATAAACGAATTACACGCAAGAACAACATTACCATTACCGACCTTTCTGCAGCACTTGATATCACTACAGGAAAAGACACACCCGATGCAAACAAAAAGATTTTAAGAGGCATTGTAAAATTCGATATTATCGATGTAAAAGAAGTGATGCATTCGCGTATGGATATTACTGCCGTTGAAATAAAAACAGATTACAAACAATTAATGAATATTATTCTCGATTCAGGTTATTCGCGAATCCCTGTTTATAAAGATAATTTAGATAATATAACAGGTATTTTACATATTAAAGATCTTTTGCCACATATTGAAAAAGAAGCAGACTTCAACTGGCAGGTATTATTGCGTCCGCCGTTTTTTGTTCCTGAAAGTAAAAAAATCGATGACCTTTTACAGGAATTCCGTCAGAAAAAAAATCATATGGCTATTGTAATTGATGAATATGGCGGAACTTCAGGAATGCTTACTATGGAAGATATTATTGAAGAAATCGTTGGCGAAATAAATGATGAATTCGATACGGACGAAGTGATTTTTTCAAAACTTGATGAGAAAAATTTTGTTTTTGAAGGGAAAACATTGCTTAATGATTTTTGCAGGATTATGAATATAGACACTACTGTATTCAGCGAAAAGAAAGGCGAATCAGATACACTGGCAGGTTTGATTCTTGAACTGGAAGGTAAAATTCCCGAAAAAAACGATAAGATTTTTTATAAAAATTTTATCTTTACCGTTGAAGCTGCCGACAAGCGCAGCATTAAACGAATTAAAGTAACACTTAACGAAAAAAATAACAGCGATGAATCGAATAATTAAAAATATTTTTGCATTAATGATTTTGTTGAGTGTTTCTCTGTTCCTGTCATGTGGCGGTGGCGATTCGGTTCCCAAACCAAAAGGATATTTCAGGATTGACCTTCCTAAAAATGAATACAAACTTTTCGATACTACCTATCCTTTTTCTTTTGAGTATCCTGTATATTCTCAAATTTCTCCCGATTCAATAAAAAATGCTGAACCATATTGGATAAATATTAATTTTCCAAAATTTAAAGGGCAATTGCATCTAAGCTATAAAGTGGTAAAAAATAATCTTTCAAAATATTCGGAAGATGCTTACAATCTTGCCATGAAACATATTGCTAAAGCAAGCAATATAGATGATACACGTATTAATATTAGCAAGAATAAAGTTTATGGAATAATATACGATATTGAAGGTATTGGTGCTGCTTCTTCTTACCAATTCTATGTTACTGACAGTACGAATAATTTTATACGTGGAGCTTTATATTTTAATGTTGCCCCTAATAACGATTCGCTGGCGCCTGTAATTTCTTTACTGAAGAAAGATATAAAGCACATGATTGAAACATTGAAGTGGAAGAAGGTTTAATATAATTTGTTTTATATAAGCTGAATTTTTATTTAACTTTGCAATTCATAATAATTAAAGGAATGTAGAAACCAGGTTTAATAAAAGGGGGTGAGTTATGATAGAAACTATTCATAACAATGATTTAAAATGGTACCACATAGTAAACCCGTCCGACAACGACATACAGTTTTTGCAGGACAACTTCAGTTTCCACCCTCTCGACCTGGAAGACCTTCAAAGCAAAACCCAACGTCCGAAGCTTGATATATACGACGATTATTATTTTATAATCCTTCATTTTCCTATTTTCGATAAAGCAAACCGTTTCATAAAAACCAGTGAAGTAAAGGTTTTCTGGGGCGAAAAATATGTTATTACAATTGCTAATTCCCAATGGATAGTTCGGAATATTTTCAATGCTGCCAAGGAAAATGAAAAAGTAAAAGAAGAAATAATGTCAAAATCAAGCGACATTTTGCTCTATGAAATTCTTGATCGCCTATTGGGTGAAACATTTTATCTTATTGGACGACTGGGTGAAGAAGTAGAACATATCAACACCGAATTATTTCGTAAAAAAGCAGAACGAACCATTGAAAGAATCTCTATAACACGCCGCAATATAATTATTCTCGATACTATATTTAAACCTCAACTTCGGGTGTTCCATAAATTTGAATCAGGCGAAGTACATGGATATGCAGAGGATATGGAAGAATACTGGGGCGATATATTAGACAAGTACCAAAAGATGTGGGACCTTACTGAAGACTACAAAGAAATAGTTGAAGGCTTATCAAAAACTTTCGATTCATTACAAACAAACCGCACAAATGAAATTATGAAAGTCCTCACACTTATTTCTTCAATATTACTACCTCTGACATTAATTGCAAGTATATACGGAATGAATATAGTTCTCCCTTTTCAAACCCATCCTTATGCATTCTGGATTGTATCTTCATCAATGGCATTAATAGTAGTAGGATTTGTCTTTTATTTCAAAAAGAAAAATTATATGTAATTCTCATCTTCCTTTATAAATATAATAAAATCAACATTTCTAATTTTATTTGAATATCCTATCTTATAAAAACCAAGGCGCTTTATTATTTTTTCACGATAATGCTATCGTAACTCATCTTCTCCGAAAGAGAATTTGTTAAACTATCAATTTCAGCAATTTCTTTTGACGATTCTTTTTTATGTTTATTACAGGCGGGAAGTGATAAGCAAAATATTACTATAAAAAAATATAGTGCTTTTTTATACATTTTGTTTGTTTGATTTGGGCATGTAAATATATTTATTTTTTAAATATATCGGTTTGCTTTTGGATTGATTCTTCATGAATTACCCGTAAAAGTTTTAGTAAGAATTCACGATTAAGCCCAAGTTCTTCACCAAGCTCAATACTTTCGCGGACTACATCGTTCCAACGCCGAATCTGAAGAATGGTTATATTGTTTTCTTTTTTGAATTTGCCAATATCTTCAATAATCTTCATACGTTTTGAAATAAGATGAATCAACTCAACATCAATGTTATCAATTTCAGAGCGAAGTTCAATCAGTTTATTTGTGAACTCCGTATTTTCAGTATAATTGCTGCGTATGATTAATTTTGAAATAAGCTGTACCAATTCGTCAGGAGTGATTTGTTGTTTGGCATCGGACAGCGCTTTCTTAGGATTGACATGTGTTTCAATCATCATTCCGTCCATTTCCAGGTCGAGTGCTTTCTGGCAAACACTTTCCAATAACATTGAATTTCCTGTGATGTGACTAGGGTCACAAATTACTGGAAGCTCCGGGCAAATACGCATCAATTCAATTGGAATTTCCCAAATAGGTGCATTGCGATAAACCGTATTTTCGTATGAAGTGAATCCACGATGTATGGCAATAATTTTATTTATTTTCGATTTATTGATTCGTTCAATTGCGCCTATCCATAATTTTAAATCGGGAGTAACCGGATTTTTTATCATCACCGGAATATCATATCCCTTAAGGGCTTCAGCGATTTCCTGTACAGAAAATGGATTGGCAGTTGTTCGGGCGCCAAGCCAAAGTATATCAATTTCATTTTTAATAGCTGCTTCAACATGTTGCGGTGTGGCAACTTCAACGCAAACAGGTAATCCTGTTTTTTCTTTAACTTCCGAAAGCCATGGCAATCCTGCTTCTCCAACACCTTCAAATGCATCAGGGCGTGTTCGGGGTTTCCATATCCCGGCACGAAAAACATTTACAATTCCAGTCTTTGCTAATTTTTTTGCAGTTTGCAAAACCTGTTCTTTGTTTTCAGCGCTACACGGACCACTAATAATTAAAGGACGTTCAGGAAAGTTGAGCCATTCTTTTAAAGGTATTATGTTGAGTTTTACTTCCTGCATTTTTTTGTAAAGTTAAAAAATCATAATAACTCCCGGTTATATTCCGATTCTTTTTCTTCGTATTGAACATGCAGTTCTTCCCACTGTTTCATTTCTTCTTCCAGTAATTTTTTATTTTTTTCGTACGAAGCGTAAAAAGTTTTATCAGATAAAACTTCCTTATAAGTTTCAGGGTTAATAAGCTTTTCGTCGGTTTCTTTAACCAGTTGTTCCAGTTGCGAAATTTTTTCCTCCGATTTTTCAATCAGCGTTTTTATTTTACGAAGCTCTTTTTCGATTACTTTTCTTTTTTCGTAATTGGATTTATTAGTAACCGTATTTTCTTTTTTATCCTTTTGAGTTGTTGTTTTTTTATTGACTTCAAGTTGTTGAAGCGATTCTATTTTTCTTGATTTAAGAAAATCATAAATATCGCCAAGGTATTCACGTATGGTATGATTTTTAAATTCAAAAATCCTGTTGGTTAATCCGTGTAAAAAATATCTGTCGTGCGAAACAATCAAAAGTGTACCATCGAACTTTAATAATGCTTGTTTTAAAATATCTTTCGATCGCATATCGAGATGATTGGTTGGCTCATCAAGAACTAAAAAATTAACAGGGCTAAGAATTAGCTTAGCCAAAGCCAGTCTTGACTTTTCACCACCTGAAAGTACTTTTACTTTTTTTTCAATATCATCTTTATCAAACAAGAATGAACCTAATATTGATCTTATTTTTGGTCGTATTTCACCAACAGCAGCATCGTCGATAGTTTCGAAAACTGTTTTATCAGGATTTAAAAGGTCGGATTGGTTTTGAGCATAGTAACCTAATTTCACATTATGACCATGCTTAATTTCTCCAGTATAATCAAGTTCCTGAACAATAATTCGTGAAAGTGTTGTTTTTCCTTCGCCATTTTTTCCCACAAAAGCAAGGCGTTCACCTTTATTGATAAGAAAATTTAAATCATTTAAAATATTATGACTGCCATAATTTTTTGTAAGATGATTGGCTTCAATAATTACTTTTCCTGAATGTGGGGCCGGTGGAAATCGAAAGTAAATGGATGAATTATCGGTTTCATCAATTTCAATTCGTTCAATTTTATCAAGCAATTTTATTCGCGACTGCACCTGTCGTGCTTTTGTAGCCTGGTATCTGAATCTGTTAATAAATTTTTCATTATCGGCGATTTGCTTTTGCTGGTTATTATAGGCTGCCGTCTGATGTTCAATGCGTTCGGTACGCATTTTTTCATAAACAGAATAAGAAGCTTTATAGTCGTATGTCTTTCCTAGTGAAATCTCAATTGTTCGGATTGTAATGTTATCAAGAAATGCACGGTCGTGTGAAACCAGCATCACAGCTCCATAATAATTTATAAGAAAATCTTCAAGCCATTGGATTGATTCAATATCCAGGTGATTTGTAGGTTCATCGAGTAAAATAAAATTTGGTTTTTGCAATAAAATTTTTGCGAGTTCCACGCGCATTTGCCATCCACCGCTGAATTCAGAGATTGACCGTGAAAAATCACTATGTAAAAAACCTAACCCAAGCAAAACTTTTTCAGTTTCCCCTTGCATATTATGCCCGCCAAGTAATTGAAAACGTTCATTAGCATCAGTAAGTTTATGAAGAAGGTTGTAATAACTTTCCGATTCAAAATCGGTACGACTTGCTATTTCGGAAGTAACTTTTTTTATTTTTTCTTCCAATTTCAATGCTTCCGAAAATGCAGTCATTGCTTCTTCAATTACTGTCTTCCCGGAATTGACAAAAGTAATTTCCTGTGGAAGAAAACCTATGGTATTTCCTGAAGGTATGATTACATTTCCACTTTCAGGCTCCTGAATTCCGGCGATAATGCGCATCAGGGTGGTTTTACCAGCGCCATTTTTGCCTACCAATCCAACCCTGTCTTTATCAGCTATAACAAAAGAAACATCATCGAATAGATTTGTCCCGGTAAAATGTACAGAAAGATTATTTACTGAAATCATGTTTATAAAAAAGTATACAAAGATAAAAAATCATAATGACACATTCATTTTTAAGGCTCGTTCAAATAATGAAAGGGAGCTGTAATCCTGCTCCCTTTCATTATTTTACTTCTGGAATATCTATTAAGGCATTCTAAAATAAAAGATATATTATATATCCTCCATTAATTCATCAGTAAGTTCCATATTATGGAATACATTGGTAACATCATCGTCGTCTTCAAAATTATCAATAATTTTCAAAACTCTTTGTGCTGATTCTTTATCCAGTTTAGTAGTAGTTTTAGGAATACGTTGCAGTTCGGCGCTTTCAGGTTCTATTTTCATCGCTTCTAATTTTTTCATCATCGAACCAAAATCTTCCATAGCTGTTGTAATGGTGAAAAATCCATCTTCAAGCACTACGTCTTCAGCACCGGCATCAATCACTTCCATAATAAAATCATCTTCAACCAAATCGCCTTGTGGTACAGTAAAAATTCCTTTCCGGTCAAAAATAAAACTCAATGAACCATTCGTACCAAGGCTTCCATTACATTTATTAAAAATTGAACGGACATTGGCTACTGTTCGTTGAATATTATCAGTAGTAGCTTCAATAAATAATGCAATACCTCCGGGAGCATAACCTTCATAAGTAACTTCAGAAAGAGCAGCAGAATCCTTATCGGCAGCTTTACTTATTGCCCTGGATATATTTTCCTTAGGCATATTCACACCTTTTGCATTAGCAATTGCAAGACGTAAACGTGGATTACTATCGGGATCGGGACCGCCTTCTTTTACAGCAACAGTCATTTCTTTGATAATTTTTGAAAAAGCCTTTGATCGCTTAGCATCAATGGCTCCTTTTTTCCTTTTAATGGTTGACCATTTATTGTGACCTGACATAAATTTTTAAATATTGAAGGTTAATTTAAGGGCGTAAAGTTAAAAAATATTTTTATCTCTTTTCAAATAAAAAGCCACCCTATGATAAGGATGGCCAAATATTAGGAGAAAATATATGTTGAGTTTAAAGTCCGGCAATATTTATTCCAATTGTAAATGGATACAATTGAGGGCCTTCATCCTTTTTAAATAACCCATTCATCGCATATGAAGCATACAGATCAAGTTTTCCAACACCAACGCGTACCATAGCACTATAGCGGAATGGGTTCAGGTTAAAATCATCTTTTGTTTTTGGGTTGTATTTAACACCGTCAATCTCGTATAACTGTTTTGTGTGTGAACCTATTTTTACACCACCAACAATACCTGCTGATAAATGTATTGTACGATTATGTTTTCCATAAGGATTGGTATCAAACTGGAATAAAAGCGGAACATTCAGATACGAAGTTTGTAGTTTATTCTTTTTATATACTATAGCTGAATCATAAACTGCTGTAATAAAGTCTGCTTTTGGAGTTAGAATATAATTTTCGCTGAATCGGTAATTACTGAAATCAAAACCTAAACCTGTAACCAGGTTGATATGGTTTTTCCATATTGGGAAATTCTTCTCCAGAAGATTCAAACTTACATTAATACTTTTTCTGTAATCAAGGTCAAGAAAATCATAACCTGCAGGTATTGTAGTTTTATTATTTGCATTTAAATAACCGTTAACCCCTATGCCTACTCCTGACCAGTATATTTTAAATTTATCTTTATGATTTGCTTTTTTTATTGAATCATGTTTATTCTCATCGCCGACGATTAATAATTTTTTATGACCAAATCTGACCTTTGTTGTATCACCATTATCTGAATTAGAAACGCCATTGTTTAAACCATAAGATCCAACTCCATTTATTTTAATGTCTTTGGTAACCGGTTCTTCCATATATGTAATTTCACCGGCTCCATTAATAGTTCCTTTCAGTTCCTGTTTAGCATTGACTTTAGCATCACCTGCACCATTGATTACTACTTCGGTTGAATTGGTTTTTAAATCATATGCGCTAACGTCACCTGCACCTGACACCGTTAAATTATGAGTTTCGGCTGTACCGGTATATTCAATGTCTCCGGCTCCTTCAATTGAAGTAGTAAGGTTTTTCACATTTACATTTAAATCAGCTTCTGATGCAGCACCTTTAAGTCTTACATCAAAGTTATCGCTGGTTATTGGAGTTTCACATTTCACTTCACAAGGTGAAATTAATTCAAGCTTTTCAAGTTTTACAAAATTAATTGTAATATCTTCTTTTGCTTTTTTAATGAACAATACATTATCTTTAATTTCTGTTGAAACTAAATCTTGTAAATCTCCTTCTTTAATACTGATAGAATTTTCTGTACCCTGAACAAGCATAACATCAGCAGGAGCAGAAATAACTATAGAATTAAATTCGGATAGAGTAGTTTTATTTGTAGTTGTCTGGGCACAAACTGTCATTATGCCTGCCACTAATATAAAGCCTGTGTTTACAAGAGCTTTAATATATTTATTTGTTTTCATGGTTATTTATTTTTATAGTTAATAATCCGTTTTCTTATTTATATGACGAATTACTATTTTTAAAAGTTACAGCTTAAAAATAATTTTTATACTTTTTTCTTTTACTGACCGATATTGTGTGCTAATTCAAAGCTATCGCCAAATGAAAACTTATAACCATTGTTATTTTCATTTTTCACCAACGTTGCTTCTGCACCTGTAAGTTCGTTAAATTTATTTAATCCTGCATCGGCCAAATCCCATCCTGTAAGCTTATCCGAGGGTTTTATTTTATCTTTTTTATTCTGAGGTGCAATTGATTTTTTAATTTTATATAAGGCAAATTGTGTTAATGATATTGTATTGTCATCATTCTTATTTTCTTCTTTTGCAGCTTCATTTTCTTTCTTTCGCTGAACCATTGCATAAAAATCTTCATAAATCGTAATTTTTGATATTTCTATTTTTTCATCATTACCTATAAAAACATTGTTCAATGAAGAAGCATAAATATTTTCAGTTTGTTCAATACTTTTTTTATTATCTGAAATATTAGAAATATTTTGTTTTTGAGTATTGTCTGCATAATTATCAGATGCTGTATTGTCAACTGATTTATCAGTAATTTTTTGTACATTTTTACTTTTTAATTCGATATTTCGTCTTTCAGCAGTATAAATTTGTTGAACATTATTTCTGTCAAGTAAAGCATATATTGAAATTATAAGCAATAACGAAGCAGCCACTGATATTGCATAATACATATAGCGGACTTTTACCGTTTTTTGCAATAATACGGTTTTCTTAAGTTGTTCTTTCCTGTTAAAAACAATAGCTGTATCAAAAGTAATTTTTGTTTGTCCGAATAAATTATATTCTTTACTTAAATGAGGATTTTTATTTAAAAACTCTTTTAATTCTGAATGTTGTTGTAAAGTCAGGTCACCTTCAAAAGCTGCAATAAAATACTCGGTATAATTGTTCTCATTAATATTTGCAGATGATAAAATAGTTTCCTTTTTTAAACATTGTTTTAAATCGAATTTTATTTTTTCATCAGGAGCAACTTTAGTTTTCGAGAACAATTCAAATTCATTTTTTAAAGAAATATTTTTTTCAAGAAACAGTAGAACATTATTTTTTTCTATTTCAGATAAATCGCCTTCGTGGTAAGCAATAAAATAATCAGTATAATTCGACTCATTGATATTGCCTACTTTCACTAAAATATTTTTTTTCAACTGCTCTTTGCCGTCAAAAACAACTTTTTTAATAGGAGGCAGGCTAACATTTTCAAAGTTTTCAAACTCTTCTTTCAAATCATAATGAACATCCAGAAAATTCATCAATTCCTCAATCTGCGAAGGGTTGAGCTTACCTTCGTAGAAGTCGAGAAACCAAATCTCATAATTATTTCTGTTGATATTCATTTTTATAAAACATTTTCAAGTTTGCCAATGTATTCTTTTAAAAACAAGCGGGCGCGGTATATATACACTTTAACCTGCGATTCGTTTAGTCCTGTAATTTCTCCAATCTCTTCGTATGAATAACCTTCATAATCTCGCAACAACACTACTGAACGCTGAATTTCGGGCAATTTATTAACCGCATTTCTTACCACTTCCTTTAACCCAAAAAATTCTTTATTGCATGCCTGCTGGTTATATTCGATATCTTCAAAACTAGTTATTTTTTTATCTCTTCTAATCGCATCTATCATGGTGTGATAAGCTGTTGTAAAAAGATATGAACGACCTTTTTTGTATTCAATATCATTAACCTTTTCCCACATTTTAATGAACGAATCCTGTACTATATCCTTAGCTTTATCCTCATCGCGTATATTATGCAATACAAATCGATATACACCATCAGAAAATTCATCAACACACTTATTGTATTCTTCTGTTGTCATTATGTTAGAAAATTGGGTGTTTTCGTGTTTATGACGAAACAACAAAACCAAAAGTTACAGCTAAGATAAAAAAAATGCCAATAATCTTAAAAACAATTGTTAGTCCAATGCTTACCGTTCCCTTTCACTGGTATTTTTCTACCGAAAATTTTTTTGTCGTTTCCCTTAACTGACTATTACTTTCTTTCATCTCCCCACTAATATATAATTGTATTACAATTAATTTAAAATCATAAGGTATGAAAACAAAAAACGTTAATCTTGATGATGTAGTTTTTGAAGAGCGTAACAAAAACTACGGTGCCTTCCTCCTAAGGAAAAGCTACAATAAAAATGTAGCCATTGCCTTATTCCTTGCTCTGCTATTTTTTTTCTGTGTTATTGCCTATCCATTGTTAGCTGGATTAACAGATAATATAAGCAGTAAAATTGAAACAAAGGTTGATTGCAATTTTACTGAACTTAGCGAACCTCCTGAAAAACAAGAAATCCAACTTCCCGAGTTACCAGAGCCATTACCAGTTGAACGTTATACTGTACCAATATTAGTTGATAGTGCAGTAATAGATGATGATGGTGGTCTTGCAGACCTTATGTATAATACACAAAACGGAACTCCTCCTGACATAGGTGATGGCGGAATAATAGTTGTAAAAGAACCGGAAAAAAATTCACCTATTGAACCAATTTCAAACAATGAAGTTTTTTTAAATGTTCAGGAAATGCCTGAATTTATTGGGGGGATTGAAAAAATGCACGAATACCTTTCAAAAAATATAGTTTATCCACAAATCGCTAAAGATAACGGAATAAAAGGAAAAGTACATGTTAAATTTGTAGTTGAAAAAGATGGTAGTATTTCTAATGTAACATTATTGAATGATATTGGCGGAGGTTGTGGAGAAGAAGCTCTGCGAGTAATTAATTCAATGCCCAAATGGAGACCGGGAAAACAAAACAGTACAACAGTAAGGGTTTGGTTTGTTCTTCCAATACACTTTGATTTAATTGAAAAATAATTATAATAAAAAGCCCGCTGAAATGCGGGTTTATTACTTCTTATAAAATATGAATATTTTTCTTTTTCGATATTTGATAAATTAGAAACAAAGTGGTGGTTGTAAATATTATACTGATGATTACCGGCATCAATGCATTTTCACCGGTACCTATTGTATCAAAAGCATTTGAAGCGGATTGATTATTTACCAGGTAAGATACAATTACTGCTGCCGAATTATTTACAAAATGGATGAATATAGGAACCCATAAAGAACCCGTCCATACAAATGAATAACCTAAAAGTACACCCATAAGAAAGCGCGGAATAAATCCATAAAATTGAAAATGTATAGCGCTGAATAAAAATGCGGATATAATAACTGCAACATGAATATTTTTTGTCCATTTAAAAAATAAAGGTTGAACAACTCCCCTGAATAAAAATTCTTCGCCAACTGCAGGAATAATACCTATCATAAAAAGATTTATCAGGAAACCCCAAATTGTTGATACATTTAAAAACATTACTGTAACCTGACCTGCTTTATCTTCCGATTCACGCATCCACTGCTCAATGCCTGCAAACGATTCAGGTAATTTCATTTTCATATTTATTTCCGAAAGGAAATTAATAAATGGTAATGCAAGCAATATGCAGCATCCTGAAAGAATTAATATTCTTAAAGAAGGTTTTATGTTTATTTTTAAATAGGAAGAAATATTTCCTCCATCAAGGAATGCAAATAATAATACCGGAAAAATAAACATTCCAAACTGACTTACAATTTGAAAATATTTTTGTAATGCTATGGATGAACTATCAGCAGCATCTATTGATGCAAGATTCCCCATTATGTTGCTTCCCCAAAAAAATGTACCCATTAATATTCCTAAAAAAAGAGTAAATATAGCACACGAAAACACTAATAGTATTAATAATAAAAGTTTTGAAAAAGGAGGAAGCTGATTTATAAAAGGAGGTTTAAGCATGCTTTTATTTTCTAATTTTGTGTGAAATTAATAAATTTTTTATTTCAAGTGGCGTTAAGAATAGGAAATATTGAGCTAGGAGAAAATCCACTCTTTCTTGCTCCAATGGAAGACATAACAGACAAGCCTTTCCGAATGATCTGTAAAAAATTCGGAGTTGATATTATGTATACCGAATTTATTTCTTCGGAAGGTTTGATTCGTGATGCAAGGAAAAGTATTGCCAAACTTGATATTTCAGATATTGAACGACCAATTGGAGTCCAGATTTTCGGTCATGATATCAGCTCCATGCAAAGAGCTACAGAGCTTGCCGAAGAATCAAAACCTGATTTAATTGATTTGAATTTTGGCTGCCCTGTTAGAAAAGTAGTAAACAAAGGCGCCGGTGCTGCTTTACTTCTTGATATTGATAAAATGATTAAAATGACCGAAGCTGTTGTAAAGTCAACATTATTACCGGTTACAGTAAAAACAAGAATTGGATGGGATGAAAAAAATAAACCCATAGTTGAGCTTGCAGAAAAATTGCAGGATATAGGAATTAAAGCACTCACTATTCACGGAAGAACGCGTGCACAGCTATATACAGGAAATGCCGATTGGACATTGATTGGAAAAGTAAAATCAAATCCCAGAATGTTTATCCCGATTATCGGTAACGGCGATGTAAATTCTCCTGAAATTGCCAAAGAATTGAAAGAAAGATATGGCGTTGATGGAATCATGCTTGGCCGCGCAACTATTGGAAATCCATGGATCTTTAGAAATATTAAAGATTTTTTTTCTACAGGTAATTATTGTATGACGCCCCGTATTACTGAAAGAATTGATGTTTGCAAAGAACACCTTGAATTATCAATAGAAAAAAAAGGTGAACGTACCGGGGTAATCGAAATGAGAAAACATTTTATAGGATACTTCAAGGGTTTGAATCATTTCAAATCATTCCGCATGATACTTTTACAGACAACAAACAGAGAACAGGTTTTACAGGTACTTGATAATATTAAAGCTGCATTTCAGGAATAATTATTGGATTTTATTTTCTAATAAAACATCTTTTAACGAATCTTCCGGGTTATATAAAACTACTTTCATCCCCAGTTTTTCAGCAGTTTTTATATTAACAGGCGAATCATCAATAAATACAGTTTCTTCTTCATTAAGTTTACTGCCTTTCAAAACATATTCAAAAATTTCTTTATCCGGTTTTCGCATATGAAGTTTAAACGAATAATATGCTTCTTCAAAAAGCATTGTTAAATCATTTATTCCATATTTTTTATTTAATAGTTCATTATATACAGAATTATGAATTACATTGGTATTACTTAAAAGGAAAATACGATATTTTTTATTTAACTCTTTAAGTAATTCTATTCTGTCCATTGGAAAATCAAGGAGCATAGCATTCCATGCGTTATATATTTGGTTATTTGTAACTGGTTTTTCAATTGTTTTTTTCAAATTAGCAATAAATTCTTTTTCTGATATATTTCCTTTTTCAAACATATCAAACAATTTACTTTGAGAATATCGGGAAAATAATTCATCAATATTAGTAATCCCTAGTTTTCTGAATTCTTCAATAGACTTTGAAAAATCGATATTCAGGATAACACCACCTAAATCGAAAATTAAATTTTTTATCATAAATATATTTTTTTCTCTTGTACAATTAAGAAAATATATGTTAATTTGCAACCCGTTTCAGTTACAAATATCTATATTTTTTCTGAAATCAGGGCTCATAGCTCAGCTGGTTAGAGCATCAGACTCATAATCTGAGGGTCCTTGGTTCGAGCCCAAGTGGGCCCACAAACGCATGACAAAAGTCATGCGTTTTTTTTATAACAAATCCACGCTTATTATTTTTAATTTAAATTACAATGCATAGCGGCGCCTAATGCTCCAATTATCTGTGGGTCTTTCGGAACAAAAATTTTTTTCTGTAATTGTTGTTCGAGTAAATACAACATACAATTATTATAAGCTACTCCACCAGCAAAAAGAATATCATCTTCAATTCCTACTCTTTTAAGCAGTGTAGCCGATCTGTTTACAACTGATTGATGTATTCCTCTTGCTACTTTTGTTCTTTCAGCGCCATGTGCAAGCATCGATACAACTTCCGATTCTGCAAATACAGTACACATGCTATTTACATTCGATGTTTCATCTGTTGTCAATGCCATATCGCCAAATTCATCCAATTTATAACGCAATGCCATTGCCATGATTTCGAGGAAACGCCCGGTGCCTGCAGCACATTTGTCGTTCATTTCAAATTTTTTCAACTTACCTTTTTCATCAAGCAATATTGCTTTTGTATCCTGTCCTCCAATATCAAGAATTGTTTTGCAAGAAGGCAAAATATTTTTTGCTCCTATTGCAAAAGCCTTGATTTCACTGATAATTTCGCATTTAAAATATTCACCGAAAAAATGTCTTCCATATCCTGTTGAAGTAATTGCATCATAAGAAACATCTTTTAAAAGTTCATTAAACACTTTTATAGTATCAAAAGAATTTTCTGATTTTCTTACTACTTTGATTTTTCCATCTTCAACAACAACAAGTTTTATTGTTCGTGAACCTATATCTATTCCTGCTGAAATCATATGAATTTTTTATTTAGGTATTAGGTATATGGTATAAGGGCATACAGGAAATATTTACTTATACCTTTATACCCCTATACCTTTATAACCTTAATTAATTATTTTTTAATTCTTTCTATAAAAGCTTCAATTCTTGTTTTCAACTGACCTGCGTCTTCCTGACTGTAATCGGTTTCAATTAACAATACAGGAATACCGGCTTTTTCCAGTTCTTTTTCCAAAGTTTTACTTTCCATCTGATAAGGCTGGCAGAATTGTAGCCCATAATGTATTACTCCTTCAGCTTTATATTTTTTTACCATTTCTTTTACATGTTCCAATCGACCTGAATTTGGAGTGAATACAGCACAATCAATCTGGAAATATCGTTCAACAATATTATCAAGCAATTCATCAACAGTATTGCCTTTTATATTAACAAGATTTTGTGTGCCTCGTTCACCTGTACACATTTCTTCACCAACAATAACAGCGTTTGAAGTTTCGATGATGTATGGCAATTTCCAATTAGGTACAGCCATAGGACAACCTGATAGAAGAATTCTTGGTGTGCCTTTAGCTGCAATACCTACACCTTCTCTGATACGAGCATCAAGCTCATCGCAAATCGTATTAACAGAAGCCGTGAATCTTTCAGGATCATCATAGAAAAATACCTGGTTAGCAAGCAATGCATCAAGTCCTGATATTGGTGCAGGATTAACACTGCGAAGCGAAGCCAATCGATGAATTGCTCTGCGTTTGTTATTTGCAATTTCAATTCCTTTCTTTAAACTTTCTATCGTAATTTTTTTGCCGGACATTTGTTCAAGTTTCTGAGCAAACTTTTTATATTCAGCTTTCAGAAGAGCGCGTCCTTCAAGCGATTTCATCTGCGGTAAATCCATCACATATAAATTTCCTACGATATCTTTATAACTTTCGTAAGCTTTTTTCTTTCCATCGCAAGTGTTTTCTCCAACAATCAAATCTGTTGTTTCGATGTAAGGACAAACCTTTGCGAGCTTAAATCCAAATGCAGCTTTTATAAGCGAACATGTATTTCGTGGTAGGAATTTTTCAGCTTCCTCGAAACCTAACTCAGCACCAGCGCAAAGTCCGATACAGACCGCATCTACTGCCAGCACTAATTCTTCGGGAACAAAAACACAAAATGTTCCAACTACTTTTCTGCCTTGTGCTTTAGCATCCATGATTTCTTTTATACGTAATCCGTGAATTTCGCTCATTACGAAATCAAAATAGGACATGCCTTTCGGTCTGTGCTTTTGCGAAAGAAAAATGTCCTGATAAGCTTTGCCCACGATTTCTAAAACCATGTCGTGCGTTTTGAGGTCAAGTCCCAGACTTGCCCACATTTCATGATAATCTGCCATAATAGTTTTGTTTTTGGTTAATACTTAATTTGTTTAAGAGATTATTTATTGATTTTAATTTATTTTCATAAAACGCAGGAAGGACAAGGAGTATCACGATTCCTCGCAAGAAAAATAATTCAGAAAAAATTAATTGAAATAAAAAATATAAGGAATTAGAAAAAGAGAGGTTATGCTGAAAATTTTTCAGCTTTTGAAAAATTACAAATAATATTTTTTTCTTTACAAAAAGCATAAAGCTCAATGCCCACAATAGAAGCACCAGATATCAATTGACACCTGAAATATTGATGCTGCTGCAAATTACTTGCAGTGCTTTTGATGAATCAGTATTTACTTATAGAGTGCGACATTTTTATTTTTTATTTTTATTTGGGCTAAAGCCCTTTTAATTTTTAATATTGTTCCCCGACCTAAAGGTCGGGGCTAATCAATTTTATAATTTCAATATACAATTATATTTTTATTTTCTTTTTTTACAACTTCTCCAATCACTGATGTTGTTGGATATCCTGATCTAATTAAATCATTTCTCATTTGTTCAACATTATTATCAGGACAGCAAATCAGCATTCCGCCTGATGTTTGTGCATCAAGCAGAAGCATTTTATGATTATATGATAGTGATTTTTCAAACATACAATCGTTTTCAACATATTCAAGATTTCGAAAACATGCACCCGGAATGCATCCCATATCAAGCAATTCAAGAGATTGAGCAAATGCCGGAACTTTTTTGGAATCAATTTTTATTGTAACATTACTTCCCTGAGCCATCTTCAAAGCATGGCCAATCAAGCCAAAGCCGGTAATATCAGTTGCACATTTAATATTATATTTCTGCATTATTTCCGAAGCATTTTTATTTAACTGCTTCATACTTTCCAAAACAACCTGATGATTTTCATCGTTTACTTCACCAATTCTTTTTCCCGCAAGAATAATTCCAGCACCTAAAGGTTTCGTGAGCAAAAGCTTATCACCGGGGTTTGCTGCTGAATTGGTAATTATTTTTTGGGGATGCACTTTACCTGTAACAGCCAATCCATATTTCGGAATTTCATCAACAATAGTATGTCCGCCCATAATTACGCCGCCAGCTTCAATAATTTTATCGGTTCCGCCTTTCAATATTTCTTTTAAAATTTCCAAAGGTACTTTTGCCGGAAACATTACAATATTAAGCACGGTAAGCACTTCGCCTCCCATTGCATACACATCGCTTAACGCATTTGCTGCTGCAATCTGTCCGAATTCGTAAGCATCGGAGCAAACAGGCGGGAAAAAATCAGTTGTTTGTATTAATGCCAAATCATCATTAATTTTATAAACACCGGCATCGTCGTGGGTTTCAATATCGACCAATAAATTTTTATCAGAGATTTTTGGCAAATCAGCAAGCGCTTTGCTAAGTTCTTTAGCAGGCAACTTGGCTGAGCAGCCGCCATATTCAACAGTACTCAACAAATCAAACTTTAGCGGACTATTCTTTTTCATGAATCTTAAAATTCAAATTATTTTTCTTTAGTAATGATTTTATCATTTCCATATCTTCTGAAAAGCTTACCCTTACTGACATTCCGCAATCGGATGAAAATTCCTTTGGCGTTGGAATAATATCAAAACTGATTTTATTCGTCGCCAGAATTTTTTCCGCTTTCAGAACATGATGAATTGATTCAAATATCAGGATAAAATTTTTCATTCAATATAAATTACGGATAAATCACATTCCCTGCTTTACTCAATCTTTCAAGGATATCATACATATTCGAAATTTTTCCAACTCCTAACTCTTCTTTCTTTTTATAATAATCCAAACAAGTTCCGCAAGCAAGAATTTCAACTCCTGAATTTTCTAGTTTCTTCAACGATTCCAAAACCGGCGAATCTTTCAACGCCAGAAATATCCCGGAATTCAGAAACACAATAGTTTTTGGTTTTACATCAATTTCAGGAAGTGTATTTATAAATCCTTTAATTAAAATGGTTCCCAATTCTTCTGCACCATCGCCCAACCTGTTGCGTTGAATGGACACAACATAATTTGAAACTTTCACATCCTCAACCTGGCAATAGTCTTCAGCATTGGCACTTTCAGGAATGTTGCCTGTTTTATTAACAGTAAGTTCAAAAACATTTCCTTTCTTTTCGGTATGAACTTTCATTCCATTTTCTTCCAGAAAACGTGTTACATTTTTTACTGATGTTTCATTATCAATTAAAATTTTTAAACTCTCGTTTTCTTTAATTTCATTAATAGCCTTCTTGGTCATTATGATCGGAACCGGACAAAGTTTTCCTTTTGCATCAACTATTTTCATAGCTTATTGTTTTTTATTTTAAAGTATTTTATCATTTATTTAAAACTACTCCGTTATTTTACCGCAAAGAACTCAAAGTTTTTCGCAAAGTTCGCCATGGCGAACGCAAAGATTAAAGCCCATTTACAACTCTTTTAATTCCAGCCTTTAAGCGAACAACATTAAAATTTATCAACAATCCTAATTTATAATTACCTATTTTTAAATATGTAAGTGTTTGAGCCAAATGAATATCATTCAATGCTTCCACACTTTTTATTTCTATCACTAATTTTTTCTCTACCAATAAATCTATTCTATAACCACAATCTAATTTAATTTCCTCGAAAATTAATGGCATTGGTTATTCTTTTTCAACCAATATTCCCGATTGTCCAATTTTATAATACAAGCATTCTTTATACGCACTTTCCAATAATCCGGGACCCAATGCAGTATGGACTTCCATAGCTAATCCGATTATTTTATTCGATAGTTCGTTTTCCGTCATATTAAATTAATTTTTTTTCTTTGTGAACTTTGCATTTTTCATTGCGGACTTTGCGGTTATTTTTTAGCAAAGCTTGCAGCAACTAATATGATGGTTAAGTTTTTAAATCATTTATCTTTTTTATTTTTAAAAATTATCTTCTTTAATGAATCAACTGTATATTCAATTTCTCTTTCGGTATTAAAACATCCGATACTAAACCGTACCGTACCTTGCGGGAATGTTCCCATTGCCTTATGTGCAAGCGGCGAACAATGCAATCCGGCACGCACCATAATTTCATATTCGTTATCTAATTTATAAGCAAGGTCACTTGGAATAATATTTTTTATATTGAGTGAAATCAATGGTAATCTTTCTTCATTTCTATCGGGTCCGTAAAAAATTATCTCATCTATTTCCTGTAACTGATTGACAAAATATTTTACTAATTGTAATTGTTTCTTTCGAAGATTTTCAATTCCTTTTTCAATAATATATTCTATACCTGCTTTTAGCCCTACCACACCAACAGTATTTTCAGTTCCGGCTTCCAGTCTGTCGGGATAAAATTCAGGATGTGTTTCGTTTTCCGATTTACTTCCTGTTCCACCATGAATCAAAGTATCAATTTCAATATCGTCATTAATGCACAGACCGCCAATTCCCGGAGGGCCATACAATTTTTTATGACCGGTGAATGCAAGAATATCGATATTATCTTTTTGCATGTCGATAGGCACGAAACCCGCAGTCTGCGCCGCATCTACCAGGTAAAGCACTTTTTTCGATTTGCAGATTTCACCGATTTGATTTATTGGCAAAACTGTTCCGGCTACATTTGAACCATGAATAGTAGCAACAAGTTTGGTATTTGGTTTAAAACTGTTTTTTAATTTTTCTATATTTATGTTACCTCTCACATCGCAATCAACAATGCTTATCTCAATCAATCCAAGGTTTTCCAAATAACGTAAAGGTCGTATCATCGAATTATGTTCCATGTGACTGATGATAACATGATCGCCTTTTTTCAAAATCCCTTTCAATGCAATATTCAACGCATGTGTAGCATTAGCTGAAAAAATAACCCTTTCAGAAGATTTTGCATGAAACAATCCGGCAATTAATTCACGTGTTTCAAAAACTTCACGCGCTGCTCTTAATGCAAACTGATGACCTGAACGACCAGGACTGGCGCCATATTCGTTAAGGTAGTCGTTAATTGCATTTAACACTCCCGATGGCTTTGACCATGAAGTTGCCGAATTATCAAGATAAACTCTCATTTAATTTTTTTTCACCTGCTTTTGTAATATTGATGATAGTGTTTATTTCCAAACCTTTTTTCGATATTATTTTTTCTGCTTCAAAAATATCAACCAGCAACAGGCAGAAACGTTTTGTTGCATTCATCTTTGTTTTGAATTCATTCACTTCTATTCCGTTTTCCTTATTGACAAGCTCTTTCAACAGAAGTGTTCTGAATTTATTTACAAAGCTTGAATGAATAATTTCATTATTATAAAAATATATTTTCCCTTCTCTGATCAAATAAGATAAATACATTTTCAAATCATGTTTCGAAATTTTCTGGATAACGCTCTTCTCTTCAATTTCCGACATTACCGGTTTTTGAAGTTCATATTTTAATATTTCATTCTCAAGCCAGTTTATTTCTTCTTTTACTTTATTATCAAGCAAAGCCTGATGTCCTTTTATAATCCAGGTATTTTTATTTTTCTCGATTGAACCTTCTTTTTCCATTTCGGATAAAAGCAGTTCAAGAAAAGTTTTTCCAAGTTTAATTTTTGATAATCCAAGTTTGCCAATAATTTCATTAGGCTCCAAACCATCAGGAAATATAGGGTTCTCCTTATGATACTCTTTTAAAGCTTTAATAATTTTTTCTTTGAATGCATTGTTGTAATTACTATCAATCAAAATGAGTGACTCATTGGAATTATATACCTTGAAAGAAAAAGGTTTATTCTGAATTTCAAAAATTACCTGCTCGGTAATCATATGCAAACGCTCCGCAATTTCTTCGGGAGCAAATGGCCTGAATTCTTTTTTTAATTCAATATTTATAACATTATTGATGCTGTGTTCATCCAGGATATTTGTAGAAAGATGCGACAAACTTTCAATAAGCGTTGGTGTTCTTTTTTTGTGATGAAGCGGTGAAACATCAATGATATAGCCACCTCCAAGCGTTTTATCTTCTGAAGAATTCCGGATAATGAATTTATCTTTATTAACTAAAATCGTTGGTTTTGTGAAATGAATCTGTACGATTGCTTCTTCATTTTGTTTTATCGAATCTTTATCAAGCATGTGCATTCGCGCCTGGCATTCAAAAGTGCCGGTATGAAACGTGATGTTCGACCATGTTGATAACTCTGCTTCCGCATCAAACAATGAAATGCAGGCATCAACCATCATTGTTTCTTTTAATGATTTATTCGAGATGATCATTCCGCGAATAAAATCTTCTTTCTTCAAACCAATAAGATTTATCGCAGCCCTGTCGCCCGCAACAACCCTTTCCACGGCATTTCCATGACGTTCTATTGAGCGCACTCTCAATTTCGGATAGTTTCCGGGAAGAAGAAAAACATCACTGCCAACTTCAACACTTCCGTTTAAAACCGAACCTGTAACAACATTGCCAAAACCTTTTACATTAAATATTCTATCAATATACAAACGAAATAAATCACCTTTATCTTTTTCTTCAACATCAGCAATTATTTTTTCTATGGCTGAAATCAATTCATCTTTCCCCTGACCTGTAACTGAAGAAACACCGACAATAGAAGCATTTTTCAATGAAGTTTTTTCGAGAAATTCCATGATTTCATATTTCGCAATTTCTGCCAGTTCTTCATCAACAAGATCGATTTTTGTAAGCGCAACAATTCCTTTTTTAATTCCCAATGCATTGATAATATTGAGATGTTCGATGGTTTGCGGCATGATGCCGCTATCGGCTGCAATGACCAACAACACAAAATCAATTCCGCAAGCACCGCCAACCATGGTATTGATAAAATCCTTATGACCCGGAACATCAATAATACCAATGGATTCGCCCTTAGGAAGATTCAAATATGAAAAACCGAGATTAATGGTAATGCCTCTTCTCTTTTCTTCCTTATGTGTATCGCAGTCGATGTTGGTCAAAGCTTTTATCAGGGAAGTTTTCCCATGATCAACATGACCGGCTGTTCCCATTATCAAGTGCTTCATCGAATCAAAATTTCTATTATTATATAAATTTCTTTGTGAATCTTAGTGTAAACTTTGTGCACTTCGTGTTTAAAATAAACCACAAAAATTGCTAAGAGAAATACGTAAAGAACACAAAGAAATTATTTTTTACTTTTTTACTGTTTGATTTACTTCAATTATAATCTTCGCCAATTCATCAATCTCATCGTTGAACAAAGTCAGAATATCAAAATAGATATTCCCTTTTTTCAAAACTCCCAGCACCGGTTGTTTATGAGATAATAATCCCTGGTACATTTTTTCAGCATATTCCGAACGTTCTTTATTCGGATTCTCATTTTTTATCATCACTGAAAAACTTTCTATCTCACCATCAGGCAAAGTTCCACCTCCGCACTGACCAATGCTTGCAACCACTTCAGCAGGCATATTATTTTTTTCCAACTCATTTTTTAAAAGCTCAGCCGTATTTTTTAGATCATCTTTTTTACGATTGAAAATTTTAAAAAGAAGATTTTTTTCATTTAGTGTTTTTTCATCAAGGTAATACATACAAGCTGTTTCGAGCAGTGCCAGTGTGGTTTTGCAAACGCGCAAAGCACGAAGCATCGGTTCTTTTTTCAACTTGTCGATGAATATTTTTTTACCTGCAATAATGCCTGCCTGCGGTCCGCCTAAAAGTTTATCACCACTGAAACAAATCAAATCAATTCCTTTTTCAAGCGATTGCCTTACGTTAGGTTCATCAATAAATAATTTGTGATTATACTTTTTCAACAAACCGGAACCAATATCATACAACACAGGAATATTGTGCTGTTTGCCCAGTTCAACCATTTCTTCAAGTTCTGCTTCCTGTGTAAAACCTTTGATCACATAATTTGATTTATGCGCTTTAAACAGCATTGCAGTTTTATTGCTGATGGCATTTCTGTAGTCGTTGATGTTTGTTTTATTTGTTGTACCTACCTCTACCATCTTGCATTCCGAAGCTTTCATGATTTCAGGAATACGGAATGAGCCACCAATTTCAATCAGTTCACCACGCGACACTATCACTTCTTTCTTCTTTGCAAATGCGCGCAGAATAAGCATTACAGCAGCAGCATTATTATTCACTACTAAAACATCTTCAGCTCCTGTAAGGAATTTCAATAATTCTGAAGCATGGTCATTTCGGTTACCTCTGGCACCAGTATTAAGATTGAATTCAAGATTATTATATCTTTTCAGCACATTAATAGAATCGTTTATCAAAGCATCGCCAAAAGGCGCTCTGCCAAGGTTTGTATGAATTATCACACCTGTTGCATTGATAACTTTTCTAAGACTTCGATGCCCGCATAAGCGAATAAAAAATTCTATCTTATCAAAAATCTCATTTTGTGAAGGAGGCGGATTCCCTTTATTGATGCTGGTTCTGAAAAAATCTAATGAACTACGAATGGAAAAAATTACCAACTCTTTTCCATAAATGGAAATAAGCGATACAACTTCTGGCAGGTTAAGAAGCTTATCAACGGCAGGAAGGGTTTTAAAATCCTCCGGTTTAGGTTTCATATTTTATATATTCCGATTTTCATATTCTTTGCAGAGAAGGCAGGAATCGAACCTGCCACAGCCGGTTTTATCCGTCTGCTACCGGTTTTGAAGACCGGATGAAACACCAGTTTCGTCCTCTCTAATTATTTCAGTGTTTTCTACTTTGCTAATTTAGTAAAAATCGTAACACATTAACAAATATAGAAAAATATATATTTAATATTTTATATATGTTAGATGCAAATATTTTTCCAAAAACCAATTTTCTATTAAAACCCAATAGAAACAAGCTTTTCACAAACTTTCTACAGAATAAAAATATATGTAAAAATTTTTTAATATTTATTATTTTGATTTAATCTAAATAAATATTATTTTTGTTCAGAAATTATAACTTTGTAATTCCTGATTAATAAAAATAATTTAATGGAAGATAATATTTTAAATGAAGTAACGCAAAACGAATACAAGTGGGGCTTTACCACAAACATTGAAACTGAAACGGCTGCCAAAGGTTTGAATGAAGATATCATACGTTTTATTTCTTCGAAGAAAAATGAACCTGAATGGTTGCTTGAGTTTCGCTTAAAAGCCTATCGTTACTGGCTTACAATGAAGGAACCCAACTGGGCTCATCTTCATCACCCGCCAATAAATTATAACGACATTATTTATTACGCGGCACCAAAGCAAAAAGAAGAAAAGAAAAATTTGAATGAAGTTGATCCTGAACTTTTGAAAACATTTGAAAAGCTCGGCATTCCACTCGACGAACAAAAAATGCTTACAGGTGTTGCTGTTGATGCGGTAATGGACAGCGTTTCGGTAACTACAACTTTCAAACAAACATTAGCAGAAAAAGGAATTATCTTTTGTTCATTCAGCGAAGCAGTTCGCGAACATCCTGATTTGGTAAAGAAATACATGGGAAGCGTGGTACCTTATACTGACAATTTTTTTGCAGCGCTAAACTCTGCTGTTTTCAGTGATGGTTCGTTTTGTTATGTTCCAAAAGGCGTTAGATGTCCAATAGAACTTTCAACATACTTCCGCATCAATGCCTCTAATACCGGTCAGTTTGAAAGAACTCTAATTGTTGCAGATGATGATAGTTACGTCAGCTACATGGAAGGCTGCACTGCTCCCAGAAGAGATGAGAACCAGCTTCACGCCGCCATTGTTGAAATTATTGCAATGGAAAATGCTGAAGTGAAATATTCAACCGTTCAAAACTGGTATCCCGGGAATAAAGATGGTGAAGGTGGAATTTACAACTTTGTTACCAAACGCGGCATGTGTAAAGGAAATCATTCTAAGATTTCGTGGACACAGGTTGAAACTGGCTCTGCAATTACCTGGAAATATCCCAGCTGCATTTTACGTGGCGACTATTCTGTTGGCGAGTTTTATTCAGTAGCAGTTACTAATAATTATCAGCAAGCTGATACAGGTACTAAGATGATTCATCTTGGCAAGAATACTACAAGTACAATTATTTCAAAAGGAATATCGGCAGGTAAAAGCAATAACAGTTATCGCGGACTTGTAAAAATTACGAAGAATGCTATCAATTCAAGAAATTTTTCACAATGTGATTCCTTGCTGATGGGCTCGCAGTGCGGCGCTCATACTTATCCTTATGTTGAAGTTGCAAACAAATCTTCTATCACTGAACATGAAGCAACTACTTCAAAAATTTCAGAAGACCAGTTGTTTTACTGCTTGCAGCGCGGAATTGACATGGAAAGCGCAATAGGTCTTATTGTAAATGGATATGCAAAAGAAGTGTTGAATAAGCTTCCGTTGGAATTTGCTGTTGAAGCGCAAAAGCTTTTAAAGATTAGCCTTGAGGGAAGTGTAGGATAAGAGCAATTATTGAATTTTATAATGATTGAATAAAATAAATTTTAAGTGAACGATATTATTAAAATAGATAAAATACTGCTTGACAATATCAGTCAGCTAATAAAGCAAACCCATCAACGTGTTTCAAGCACCATTAACTCCGCTATGGTTTTGCTTTACTGGAATATCGGAAAAATAATTAAAGAAGATATTGTAAAAAATAAACGTGCTGATTATGGCAAAGCTGTTATTGAAGAAATTTCAAAGCATCTTACTATTCATTTTGGAAAAGGATATAGTCGTTCTAATTTGAGCAGAATGGTTGATTTTTATACGAATTTCAACAACCTGGAAATTTGTGCGACATTGTCGCAAAAATTATCATGGTCGCACTTTTTAGAATCAAATAAAAACTAAATAATATAATTATATGCTTTCAATAAAAAATCTCAAAGTAACCGTTAATAATAAAAAAATTATAAACGGTTTCAACCTTGAAGTTAAAGCCGGCGAAGTACACGCTATCATGGGTCCTAATGGTACAGGTAAAAGTACTTTAGCCTCTGCTATTGCAGGAAAAGAAAACTATACAGTTACCGAAGGTGAAATTATTTTCAAAGGTAAGAACCTCTTGGAAATGGCTCCTGATGTGCGTTCCAAAGAAGGAATATTTTTAGGATTTCAATATCCTGTTGAAATTCCGGGGGTAAGTCTTACTAATTTTTTAAAGACTGCTGTGAATGAACATCGCAAATATAAAAACCTTGAACCGCTTTCTGCATCCGACTTTTTAAAACTGATGGAAGAAAAGAAAAAAGTTGTAGAGCTGCAATCAAAGCTTACGAATCGCTCGGTTAATGAAGGATTCAGCGGAGGTGAAAAAAAGAAAAATGAAATTTTCCAAATGGCTATGCTCGAACCTGAACTTTGCATTCTCGATGAAACTGACTCTGGGCTTGACATCGACGCACTACGCATAGTTGCAAATGGTGTAAATAAAATGCGAACAAAAAATAATGCCTTCATCGTGATCACACACTATCAGCGCTTACTTGATTATATTGTTCCCGATTTTGTTCATGTAATGTACGAAGGTAAGATTGTAAAATCAGGAGGTAAAGAACTTGCGCTGGAACTGGAAAGCAAAGGATACGACTGGATAAAAAAAGAAATTGAAGAAAAAATTTAATTATATGCCGCAAAGACACGAAGAAACAAAGTTGCTCAAAGAAGCATTAACAATTTCGGAGCATGAAGAATTTCTTGCCAAAAGTATTGTCAATGCAGCATATAAAGTTCATTCTGCTTTAGGTCCAGGTCTTTTGGAAAAAGTTTATGAAATCTGTTTTTGCCATGAACTTGAAAAATTGGGTATACCTGTAATTAGACAAATGGATATTCCAATAACATACGATGGGTTGGTTTTCGAAGAAGGACTGAGGTTAGATGTTTTAGTTGATAATTTAATTATTTGTGAATTGAAAGCAGTTGATATTGTAAATCCAGTATGGGAGGCACAAATATTAAGTCATTTGAAACTTACAGGCAAAAAACTTGGTTTCTTGATTAACTTCAATGTTCCACTTATTAAACAAGGTATTAAAAGATATATTCAGAAGACTTAGAGAATCTTTGAGTCTTTGCGACTTCGTGGCAAAAAAATAAATATTATGACAACAAACGAATTCAAAGAAAAATTAAAAATATTATACGAAGAAAATTCAGCTTCGCTTTCAGGTAATGGATTCCTGTTACCCATGCGTAAGAAGGCTTTCAACAATTTCTATTCTTCAGGTTTTCCAACAACCAAGAATGAAGAATGGCGATTTACGAATCTTGAAAATGTTTTTTCTAACGATTACAATTGCTATTTTGAAAATACAGAAGGTAATGTTGACGTTGAGAATTTCTTCCGCTGCGATATCATGGACCTCGATACATATACCGCCGTTCTTGTGAATGGATGGTTTTTGTATAAAACATCTCCCATTACTAAATTTGAAAACGGAATTATTATTGGCAGTTTGCAAAAAGCACTGGAAGAATATCCACAACTGATAAAAAAACATTTTGGAAAATATAGCGACACAGAAAATAATGTTTTCGAAGCACTGAACACGGCATTTGCAAGCGACGGCGTATTTATTTATGTGCCCGATAATGTTGCTCCTGATAAACCTATTCAGATTATTAACATCATCAATAAAAAAGAAAATTTATTTATACAGCCCAGAAACCTCGTCATTGTTGGAAAAAACAGCAATCTTTCATTGGTGATGTGTGATGATGCTTTATCACATTTTCCAAGTTTAAACAATACCGTTACTGAAATTTTTATTGATAAAAATGCTTCTGTTGATCATTACAAGATGCAGAACAACGATAATCATTCTGCGATGATCAATAACATTAATTTCCATCAGCTTGATGGCAGTAAGGTTTCAAGCAACATCATAACATTGAATGGCGGCTTCATCAGGAACAATGTGAATATTGCTATTAATGGCGAACATTGCGAAACCAACCTGAATGGCTTGTATCTTGTTGACGGGAAACAGCATATCGATAATCACACATTCATCAATCATCTTAAACCAAATAGCACAAGCAAGGAATTATTTAAAGGTATAATTGATAACCAGGCTAAGGCTGTATTTAACGGGAAGATAATTGTACAGAAAGATGCCCAGAAAACATCGGCATTTCAGACTAACCGAAACATTCTTTTAACCGATGATGCTACCATAAATACAAAACCTAATTTGGAAATTTATGCTGATGATGTAAAATGTAGTCATGGGGCGACTGTTGGCCAGCTTGATGCCGATGCAATGTTTTATATGCGTGCTCGCGGTATTAGTGAAGATAGTGCTCGCATGTTATTGATGAATGCATTTGCAGAAGAAGTTGCTGCTAAAATTTCTATTGAAGCCATTCGCGAAAGAGTATGTCATTTGATTGATAAACGCCTGAAAGGTGAGCTTTCCATTTGCGACCAGTGCGTTCTGCATTGCAAGAAAAATGAACCTTTGGTGTTTAATATTGATATGGATAAGTTGAAATAGTTTTTTGTTTAGAGTTTGAAGTTATAAAAATATTAAAAAATAAACCACTTAGACACTAAGAACACTTAGATACACTTAGAAAAAACTTAGTGAGCCTTAGTGAACTTAGTGCCTTAGTGGTAAAAAATAGTACAGATTCATGTTTGATATAAAAAAAATAAGAGAAGATTTTCCTGCGCTGCATCAAATCATTTACAAGAAACCTCTTGTTTACTTTGATAATGCTGCCACTACACAAAAACCAAATTGTGTAATTGAAACGCTGAAAAATTATTACGAAAAACAAAACAGCAATATTCATCGCGGAGTGCACTACCTGAGTCAGCAGGCTACTACAGCTTATGAGGAAGCACGCAAAACTGTTCAGCAATTCATTAATGCGGAAAAATCGCATGAAATAATTTTTACTCGTGGAACTACAGAATCCATCAATCTTGTGGCTTCGTCGTTCATTAAAAAATTTCTGAAAGCAGGCGATGAAGTTTTAATCACTGCAATGGAACATCACTCTAATATCGTTCCCTGGCAAATAGGTTGCGAAGAAAAAATTGCAAAACTAAAAGTCATTCCATTTGATGAAAACGGAGAATTACAAATGGATGCTTTTGAAAAGTTATTAAACGAAAAAGTTAAAATTGTTGCAATAACTCATGTTTCAAATGCATTAGGGACAGTAAATCCAGTTAAAGAAATTATCAAAAAAGCACATCAGAAAAATATTCCTGTCCTTGTGGATGGTGCACAGTCATTGCCACACATGAAGGTTGATGTTCAGGATTTGGATTGTGATTTTTATTGTTTCTCCGGTCATAAAATGTATGCGCCAATGGGCGTGGGTGTTTTGTACGGAAAAGAAAAATGGCTTGAAGAATTACCTCCTTACCAGGGCGGCGGTGAAATGATAAAAGAAGTAACTTTTGAAAGAACAACTTACAACGAACTGCCTTTTAAATTTGAAGCAGGCACGCCAAACGTGGGTGATGGCCTGGGTTTGGAGACTGCAATAAAATATCTGACAAACATAGGGCTGGAAAATATTTTCAATTACGAAGATGAATTACTTACCTATGCAAATAAAAAACTTTCTGAAATTGAAGGTTTGCGATTTATCGGGAATGCTAAGGAAAAGAAAGGTGTTGCATCATTTCTTATTGGCAATATTCATCCTTACGACTTGGGAACTATCCTTGACAAGCTTGGTATTGCTGTAAGAACAGGACATCATTGCGCACAACCCGTGATGGATTTTTATAAAATTCCCGGAACAGTACGTGCATCATTCGCATTGTATAACACAAAAGAAGAAGTTGATATTTTAATAGAAGGTATTAAAAAAGCAAAAGATATGTTGGAATAATTGTTTATATTTCTTAACCACTTAGACACTAATCCGCCATGGCTGACACTCAGAAACACTAAGATAAAATGATCATCACTCAAAAATATATTAATGATATTGCATATAAAATAGTAGGGTGTGCAATTGAAGTTCATAAAAATATCGGTCCCGGATTATTAGAATCAGTTTATGAAAGTTGTTTTATTGATGAATTATTATCTGCAGGATTAAATGTTAAATCACAGGTTTACGTTCCTGTTATATATAAGGGTAAAGATTTAGGAGGAATATTAAAACTTGATATTTTAGTAAATGATTTAATTATAGTAGAAATTAAATCTGTTGAAGCAATAATTCCGGTGTACAAGGCACAACTTCTGTCTTATCTAAAACTTGCCGGAAAACCAAAAGGATTATTAATTAATTTTAACACGATTAATATCACACAAGATTTAGTACCCATGGTTACTGAAGAATTTTCTTTATTACCTAAAGAATAATACTAAGTGAACCTAAGTGCTCTAAGTGTCTTAGTGGTGAAAATTTGATTAGTATATGAAAATTGAAGAAATAGAAAACGAAATTATCAATGAATTCGGGCAGTTTGATGAATGGCTTGATAAATACAATTATTTGATTGAGCTTGGAAAAACACTTCCGCTGATTGATGAACAATATAAAACCGAGCAGTATGTCATATCCGGCTGCCAGAGCAAAGTGTGGCTGCATGCAACGTATAAAGATGGAAAAATATTTTTTGAAGCTGATAGCGATGCAATAATTACCAAAGGGATTGTAGGTTTGCTGATTCGTGTTTTATCAGGACAAACGCCTGTTGATATTCTCAATTCAAATTTAGAATTCGTTGATCAAATAGGACTGCGCGAACACCTTTCTCCTACCCGTTCCAACGGACTTACATCCATGATCAAGCAAATGAAACTTTATGCATTGGCTTTTAAAACAAAATATACACAAGATTCATAATTATATTTTAACTTAGTGAAAACATAGTGTCCTTAGGTCTTCGTGGCGAAAATGCCACTAAGTCGCAAAGACACTAAGTTACCCAAAGTATTTTAAACAACATTAAACGATGACTGAACAAAAAATTTTTCTAGAACTGGAAAGTAAAATTGTTGATACTTTAAAAACTATTTACGACCCTGAAATACCCGTCAGTATTTATGAAATGGGAATGATTTATGAAATTCGTATTGATGAAAATAAAGTTGCACATATCTTAATGACCGTAACAGCGCCTAATTGCCCTGTTGCCGATTCACTTCCACTTGAAGTTCACGACAGAATAAAAGAAATTGAAGGGCTAACAGATGTTGATGTTGTTTTAACTTTCGATCCACCCTGGAACGAAGATATGATGAGCGATACAGCAAAATTAGAGTTGGGGCTCCTGTGATTTTGTTCTTACAATAAAAAGGAAAAAGATAAGTCCGATTACAAAAAATAAAATTATCGCTAATATTGAATTACGCATGCTTCCTGTTATTGCTTCAATAAACCCGAAGCTGAATGTTCCTGCAACTGTAGCCAGTTTTTCCATCACATCATAAAAGCTGAAGAATGAAGTATGGTCTTTTGTTTCGGGCAGCATCTTCGAATACGTTGATCTGGCAAGCGATTGCGAGCCTCCCATTACCAATCCGACAAAGAATGCAACAGTTATAAAACCGATGGCATCAGTAATTAAATACGCGCCAATACATATAAAAATCCATCCTATTACCGAAATAATCAAAGCTTTAATATTTCCTATCTTCCCTGAAATCCTTGCAAACAGCCACGCTCCAAGCATTCCAATTAATTGTATCACCAAAATTGTTGAGATTAGAATTTCTTCACTAAGCTTTAATTGTTTTTCACCGTAAGTTGCGGCCATGAACATAACTGTCAGCAAACCCATGGTAATAAAGAAATAGCCGAGCAGGAAAATACTTAATCTGAATGATTTTCTTACCTGGTTAAAAACAATCCGAAGCTCTTTATAGCCATTAAGTATCACATTCGATTTTGTCCCTTTTTTTCTGTGTCCAAAAGTATATCGAGGTAAACGATTAAAAGTAATTTGTGAAAAACCTATCCACCAAAGGAACACAGACATGAAAGAAATTTTTGCCGGCAACAAATTATCTGTAATTCCAAACAAAGCGGGAAATAATACGATTACAAGATTTATAACAAGAAGGATAACACCTCCCAGATAGCCCATTGAATAGCCTCTTGCACTGATCTTATCCTGATCTTTTTCTTCAGCAATAACCGGTAAAAAAGAATTATAAAAAACTAGGCTTGCCCCATACCCCACTGTTCCAAGCGTAAAAGCAATTATTCCAAGTTCGATATGTTGTTTATCAAAGAAGAAAAGCATTCCGCATGATAAAGCTCCAAGCCATGTGAAAAATTTCATGAACGATTTTCTTCTTCCTGTGTAGTCTGCAATTGATGAAAAAAGCGGCGAAAACAATGCAACCAAAAGATAAGCAGCCGCAATTGCCCATGAATAAAGAACCGTATTTATTACATGAAGTCCAAAGAAATCAATTGTAAAATCGTTTCCGTTTCGTGTAACCTGATTATAATATATTGGAAAAATTGCAGAAGCTATTGTAAGCTGGTAAACAGAATTGGCCCAGTCGTACATTACCCAGCCACGGATAACTTTCTTGTCGCCTTTCTGAATTACCAGGTATTTATTTTTCTTCCACATTAATCTTCGTAATCTTTATCTAAGCGTAGACGAAAAGCAATTCCGGCATCAAAATAAAAATGATCTTTTGTTTTCTGAAAAACAAAACGTGTATTGTCAATTTTATTTTCATCATTATACTCTTCAAATATTCTGAAGCCTGTATAACCGATTTCTCCGTATAGCATTATTTGTTTTGTGATATAATACTGATAAAAATTTCGGAGCATATTATGTCCCCAAAATTTATCACCTTCACGTATGTAATGGTTTTCATATAACCTGTAAGAAGCAGTATTGCTCTTATATCCAAGACCCGTATAAAACTTATCACAAATTTTATATTCAAAATTCATTGCGCCCGGAAGTACTCCGAACAAATACATGCGACTACTGATTTTCCAATCAATTCCAGCCAAAGGCATAAAATAATTTCCAAAAAATTCACGGTTATAAAACAAACCAAATTTATATTTCAAACTATTTTTCTTTTTATATACAAACAAAACAGCACCACCCATTTGAAAACATTCTTTATCAAAAGCCATGTTATCATTGCATTCGCTAATCTTAGGAATGGCAAGCAATGTAGTACTCCATTTACTTTCTTTTCCTAATTTTTTTATCATCCCCAATTGAAGTGAAAACTGGCAAAGATTGTCGCTATTGATTTTCAGATTACTTGAATCTTCATGTAAATAAAAATTAAGGTAATCGTACGAAGCACCAACAAGAATTACATCCTTCGATTTTAATTGAATTGGCGCAAAAAGTTCAGCAGTATACTGATTGGTTGATGAGTGATAATTTGAATAATCTTTAAAATCAGTTTGAGGAAAACGAGAATATCTTAAATTCACAATATCAACGAAAGGCTGTGACAATGCCGAAAATCGAAGGATTAAAAGAATGACAACAAATATAATTTTTTTATTAAAAATCACGTTGCATCATTTGATCGGTGAATTTTTTTAAAACATTTTTTCTCTCTTCAGGAACATTAATCATTTTGAAGTATTCCAATGCCTTTTCATAATATTGATTTATCAGCTTCACCGTGGCTTCTCGAACACCAATATTATCATATATTTTTTTTACAGCATTTACTTTTTCTTCAGCATTAAAATCGGTTGAAGAAAAATAATGCTGCAACTTTTTTAAATCGTCACCTTTAGCATCCTGCAAGGCTTTTATGTACAGGTATGTTTTTTTGTTTGTAACAATATCGCCGCCAATCTTCTTTCCGAATTTATCCTGGTCGGCATAAACATCAAGCAAATCATCCTGTAATTGAAAGGCAAGACCGATATATTCACCAAACTTGTAAATATTTTCGGCATCCTGTTTTTTTGCTTTACCAATAACAGCGCCTGTTTTCATACTTGCAGCAATCAGCACCGCTGTTTTTAACCGAATCATTTCTATATAATCTTCAACGCTAACATTATCGATCGTTTCGAAATTCATGTCGTACTGCTGACCTTCACAAACCTCAATTGCAGCATTGGTAAATATCTCGAGTATGTTATTTAAATTTTCTTTTTCTGTTTTGATCAAATATTTATACGCAAGTGCAAACATAGTATCGCCCGAAAGAATGGCAATATTTGCATTCCATTTTTTAAACACAGTTTCTTTCCCCCTGCGTATAGGCGCGTTATCCATGATATCATCATGAAGCAAAGTAAAATTATGAAATACCTCAATAGCAATTGCCGGATATATTGCCGATTCAAGATTTCCTTCAAACATTTCACAAGTAAGCAGAACTAATACCGGACGTATGCGTTTGCCTCCAAGGCTTAGCGTATAACTTATCGGGACATATAATTCGTTAGGTCTTCCGTTTAGATCAACTGTTTTTAAAGCTTCTTTAACTTTTTCGAATAATATTTCAGCAGTGTGCATGATGTTTTTACCTGATAATATATTGAGTGTTTTCAAGGATTTTTTTTATTCCTTCTTCCATAGAATAAGGCTGTCTTTTCAGAATAGCGTGCATTTTAGTAACATCAGGATATCTGCGAAGCATATCCCCTTCTTCAAGTGCAGGCAAATGAATTATTTTTGATTTTGAACCGGAAATTTTAATTATTTTTTCTGCAAGTTCAAGAATTGTAATTTCTATATCACCTCCAACATTCATAATATCATTTACAACTTTATCTTCATAAAATGCATTTACGCATGCATCAATATTGTCATCGATATAACAGAAAGTTCGTGTTTGTTTTCCATCACCAAATATTGTTATATTCTGATCTTTCAATGCCATGGCGATAAACCGCGACATTACAAAATCAATACTTTGCTTTGGACCATAAGTGTTGAAAAAACGGAAAATAGTATAATCCAGATCATATTCTTTTTTATATGAACGGAGAAATGCTTCACCTGCATTCTTTACCACAGCATAAGGGATCCTCGAATTTAAAGGAGTCGTTTTTTCATTTTGCGGTAATTCCATGGGTTCTCCATATACTTCGGAAGAAGAAGAGAAGAATACTCTTTTTACCCCTGTATTCTTACTAAGAAGTAAAATATTTTCAATTCCTTTAATATCACTAAGCACTTTTACCGGATGCTGTTGTGTACGCTGAACTCCCACCATTGCAGCATAATGAAATACAAAATCGAAATGATAATTTTGCATGATGGATGAAATATCCATGTAAGAGTTCACATCGCACTTAATAAAACATAATTTAGTTTTTGGAGCAACTGGTAACTTTATCATTTCACCTGTTGTAAGATTATCAACAACAACAATAAAATTTTCAGAATCTTCAAGCAATTTTTCTGTTAATGCACTCCCTATGAATCCTGCGCCTCCTGTAATCAGTATCTTTCTCATTCAATAATAAAATTTAAGATTAATCTTGTTTTATATAATATAGAAATCAAAATTAATCCTTTTAATTTCAGCAATCAAATATTTAATGTAAAATTATTTTAACGAAAATTTTTTATCAAAGTAAATTCATCAGGTAATGCCCATATCCACTTTTTAATAAAGGTTGGGCAACTTTTTCAAGTTGTGCTGCATCAATAAACCCCATGCGATATGCAACTTCTTCAATGCAGCCTATTTTCAAACCCTGCCTTTCTTCAATAACCTGTACAAATTGCGATGCCTGTAATAACGAGCTAAAAGTACCGGTATCAAGCCATGCTGTTCCACGACTTAGTATTCCTACTTTTAATTTACCTTCATCCAGATAATGTTTATTCACATCGGTAATTTCATATTCACCCCTGGGGCTTGGCTTAATTTTCTTGGCAACTTCAACAACTGAATTATCATAAAAATATAAACCGGGAACAGCAAAGTTCGACTTAGGTTGTTTCGGTTTTTCTTCAATTGATATTGCTTTCCTGTTTTCATCAAACTCAACAACACCGTATCGTTCAGGATCAGACACATGATACGCAAATACGACACCACCTTCAGGGTTATTATTTTCCTGGATCAATTTCGGAAGATCCGTTCCATAAAAAATATTATCACCAAGAATTAATGCAACTTTCTCTTTTCCAATAAATTTTTCTCCAATAACGAAAGCCTGTGCAAGTCCATTGGGAATAGCTTGTTCAGCAAATTCAAATTTGCAACCTAAATTACTTCCATCGCCAAGTAGTTTTTTAAAACCCGGTAGATCATGTGGTGTGGAAATAATAAGAATCTCTTTTATTCCAGCCATCATCAGCACTGATAACGGGTAATAAACCATTGGTTTGTCATATATCGGCATCAACTGTTTACTTACAGCAATAGTCAAAGGGTGCAGCCTTGTACCGGAACCACCGGCAAGTATTATTCCTTTCATTTTCTCAATTTAATTAAATAAAAAATCAGTTTTATGTTTTAACGAATTTAGTTTTTTTCTTTTAACTCTTCCGAAAGCATCTCATCATTATTATCGTCAGTAACTTCAACATCGTAAATTTCAATGATTGGTTTTCTGAATGATCTTGTGGTAATGATTTTATCAAGAGTAATTATGAGTGAAGGCAAAACAATAATATTAAAGAAAAGCGCAACAAATAAAGTTATCGAAATCAACATGCCCAATGCTTGCGTTCCTCCAAATTCTGATACCGAGAATACAGCAAAACCCATTACAAGAACAATGGAAGCATAAATCATACTGATACCTGTTTCGCTTAAAGCATTAGAAACAGCAAGTTTAATATTTCCTTCATTTGTTTTCAGTTCATGCCTGTATTTCGACAAAAATAGCAAGGCATTATCAATTGAAATTCCCAATGCAATACTAAAAACTATTAATGTTGATGGTTTTACGGGAATACTTGCATACCCCATTATTGCAGCAGTTACGAGCAAAGGTATCAGGTTACATATCATTGCAATAACAACCATACGATATGAAGAGAATACAATCGCAACCAAAACTGATATTATAAGTATTCCTATGATTAAGCTTTCCCAAAGATTACGAATTAAAAAATCGGTTCCTTTTGTAAATACCACGCTATTTCCGGTAATGGTAACATCGAATTTTTTAGGATTAAAAATGGAATCAATCTTAGGTCTTAATTTAGATTCAATAAGCTTCATTTCTTTACTTCCCACATCTTTCATTTGAACACTTATTCGTGTATAACGTTTCGTACTATCGAGAAAAGAATGCATCAGGTTTTTCTTACCTTTTATATTCGTTGGAAGATATGATAAAATAAAATCTTTTTCATTATTGTTGGGAATTTTATAAAACGATGAGTCGCCATTATAAAATGCCTGCTTGGCAAATTTCACAAATTCAGCAAGGGATAATGCTTTTGAAAACTGGGGAAAACTATCGATCTCCTGTTGAAGTTTATTAATTTTATTAATCGTTGATAACTTCATTACCCCGTTTTTCTTTTTTGTATCAATGCATATTTCAAAAGGCATTACACCATTAAAGTTCTTTTCAAGAAATTTAAGGTCAACAAATATCGGGTCAGAAGATTTGATATCATCAACCAATTTTCCTGAAGTCTTCATAAAGGTAGTTCCAAATATACAAACCACTACAAAAAGCGTTGTAATAATATAAACAATACCCCGCCTGTTAAAAACCAACGATTTTATAGTTTCAATAACCTTTACAACTTTTTTATTTTCCAAATGTTCAACATGTTTTTCTTTAGGTGGTGCCCAATAGCTGAACAGAATTGGTATTAACGCAAGCGACAATAAATACTCGATCATTACATTAATTGATGCTACGATTCCAAATTCGCGTAACATTACATTAGAAGTGAAAACAAAAGCAGCAAACCCTGTAGCTGTTGTTAAATTGGTCATTAGCGTAGCAAATCCTATTCGTTTTACAACCCTTGATAATGCTTTGATTTTATTTCCATGAAGTTTGTATTCCCAATGATATTTATTGATCAGGAAAATACAATTTTCAATAGCAATTATGGTAATCACCGAAGGAATAGCGCCGGTAAGAATAGTAATTTTAAATCCAAATAGCGAAAGCGTTCCAAGTGTCCAGATAATACTAACTAAAACAATTATCATTGAAGAGAAAACAACTTTGGCTGATTTGAAAAAAAGAATCATGATAATCGCTGCAATAATCAAAGAAAGTATAATAAAAAGTATAAGCTCTGATTTAATTTTTTGTGTTGTAAGTGTCCTGATGTATGGTAAACCTGAATAATGGACTTCACTTCCGGTCTTTACCTGATAATTATCAATCGTTGATTTAATATCAAATATCAACCCTTCCCTGCTCTTATCGTTAATTTTATTTTTATCAAGTGTGATACCTAACAGGAAAACATCTTTGCTCTCATTATATAATAAACCTTTATAGAATGGAAGAGAGAAAATTAAATTTCGGATACTATCAACTTCAGCTTGTGTTTTAAGTTTACCCGGAACTATGGGCCCAAAGCTAAATTTTTTCAGGCTGTCATTTTTATAAATATTGATCAGACGGGTAATTGACACTACTTCTTCTATACCTTCTTTTTTCTTTATTTCTGAGCACAATTCATATAAAGCATTAAACTGTGTAAGTTCAAAAATTTTATTGTTCTTAATTCCGACAGCAAAAACATTCCCGTCTTCACCAAACCGGCTTTTAAAAATATCATATTTAATTGACGTTGAATCGCCCGATGAAAGCATTCGGGGCAACTCATAAGAAAGCTGAACGGTTAATGCCTGGTAAGCCATAAAACCCGTTAGAAGAGCAATTACAATAATAATTCCCGGTCTATTCCTTAGTATTAATCTAACAAGTACAGTCCACATTATTTATATTTTTATGTAACCCTATTTTTTTAGAAACCTCAAAATTAAGATATTCATTTGTAAAAGAAAAATGAATAAATTATTTTTAATCCTTCAATTTTATGTTTATGTCTAATAATAATTGTTAGGTAATTTTTATGTAAGGACTAAAGCCCTTTATAATTGTGGGTTTCACAATAACCCCGACCTTAAAATCGGGATTAATAAAACTCAATAAAATTGGGCTTTAGCCTAAAAATTATTAAAAGATTAACAAACTATTGTAATAATAAAACTTTTATTAAATGGCTTAATCTTTGTTTATTTATTTTTGCAACTTAATACATGATGTTATGAAAAAAATATTTACCCTTTCAATCACACTGATGATAATCATTTCGGGATGTTCTTCGTCAAAAAAATTAATGCAAAAAGGATTTTACGATGAAGCGATAAACAAGTCATTGAAAAAAGTTTTGAATGAAAAATATAAGGAACTTAATGTACTTTCAAACTCATACAAACTTGCAAACCAGAAAGACCTTGATGATATTACATTTTTAAAGAAAACAGGTGAACCCGATATTTGGGACAAAGTATATTCAAAATATGTTTCTCTTAAAGTACGCCAGGAAAAAGTAAAAGTATTGCCCGAAAATTTATTAAGCAAAATTGGTTTTGAAAATGTAAATTATGATAACGATATTATCGAAGCCAAGAAGAAAGCTGCCGAATATTTTTATGTTCATGCAAAATCTCTTTTAAAACAAAGCGGATGCGAAAATGCACAAAAAGCATATTATGAATTTGAAAAAGTAAAAAATTATTATACCACTTATAAAGATTGCGATTCGCTTGAAAAAGCAGCTATTGTAAAAGGAACAGCAAATGTGTTATTTAAAATCTTAAATGGAACAACTATTCCATTGCCTGCAGATTTTGAATCCATACTTACAAAAATATCAATGTCGGAATTGAACCAGATGTGGATTAACTACGATACCAAAGAAGTTGAAGGACGCGATTACGCTTATGTTATTTTGATGAACATAAAAGTTATTGATGTTTCACCGGAATCAATCAAAGAAAAACAATATACCGAAACAAAAGAAATTCAGGACGGATTCACATACAAACTCGATTCGCTTGGCAATGTTATGAAAGACAGCTTAGGTAATGATATTAAAATCCCAAAATATAAAACTATTACCTGCATTGTTAATGAAACCATGCAAAAGAAATCGGCTGTCATCAGCGGAGCTCTTGATTACTTAAGTGCAGAAACAGAAGATTTGATAAAGACCGAACCTGTTACCGCCGAATCATTTTTTGAAAATTATTTTGCAACAGCTAATGGTGATTTGAATGCACTTACTGATGAAACCAAAAAGAAATTAGGTAATGATTTTCTACCTTTCCCTTCAAACCCTGCAATGATCTTAAAAGCAGGAGAAGTATTAAAAGGAATGGTTAAAGATATTGTCTGGAAAAATAAATCATTATTAAAATAAATTAAAATCTATCTTTCAGAAAAATAAAAAAACTCATGATTGCTCATGAGTTTTTTTATGAAGCAAAATTTATTTTTATTTATTGTTGTACTCATCAAAAAAATCATTTCCCTTATCATCAGTAATGATGAATGCCGGCATATTTTCAACCCTGATTTTACGGATAGCTTCCATGCCAAGGTCTTCAAAATCTACAAGCTCAACAGACTTAATATTTTCAGCAGCAAGTATTGCAGCAGGTCCACCAATAGAGCCAAGATAGAATCCACTATATTTTTTGCATGCATCTTTAACAGCTTTGGTACGGTTTCCTTTTGCCAGCATGATCAACGAACCACCAAGGCTCTGGAATAAATCAACATAAGGATCCATACGTCCGGCAGTTGTTGGACCAAAGCTTCCCGAAGGCATACCTTTCGGAGTCTTTGCAGGGCCTGCATAATAAATAGGATGATTCTTAAAATAATCAGGCATTGGTTTACCTTCATCAATAATTTTTTTAAGCTGTGCATGAGCTGCATCCCTTGCAACTATTAGTGTTCCGGTAAGACTCAACCTGGTTTTAATTGGATATTTTGTAAGCTCGGCCAGAACTTCTTTCATCGGCCTGTCGAGATTTATTTCAACTGCTTTTTCAAGTTTCGGTTCTTTTGCAGGAATAAAACGTTCGGGTTTTCTTTCAAGCTCTTCAATGAAAATTCCATTCTCATTAATGTGTGCTTTAATATTTCTGTCGGCACTACAACTCACTCCCAATCCAACAGGACAAGAGGCTGCATGACGTGTAAGCCTTATCACCCGTACATCGTGGGCAAAATATTTTCCACCGTACTGTGCACCTACACCATATTCATTACAAATTTTTTCAATTTTCTTTTCCCATTCAATATCACGGAATGCACGACCGCTGGCGTTACCTGTTGTTGGCAGATTATCAAGATAGCCGGCAGATGCTTCTTTCACGGTTTTAAGTGTAACTTCAGCAGAGGTACCGCCAATTACAAGCGCCAGGTGATAAGGCGGACAGGCTGATGTACCAAGATCTTTAATTTTATCTTTCACAAATTTTACCAGCGATTCTTCATTCAACAATGATTTTGTTTGCTGATATAAGAATGTTTTATTAGCAGAGCCACCGCCTTTGGTAATAAACAGAAAATCGTACGACATCCCTTCTGTTGCATAAATGTCAACCTGTGCAGGCATGTTCGTTCCTGAATTCTTTTCTTCAAACATTGACAATGGTATTATCTGCGAATACCTCAGGTTCTTTTCCTGGTATGTTGTATAAATTCCTTTCGATAAAAATTCTGCATCATTACCGCTCGTCCAAACCTGCTCACCCTTTTTGCCTATCACTATTGCTGTTCCGGTATCCTGGCACCATGGAAGTTCACCTTTAGCAGAAATAACAGTATTTTTAAGCATCACATGCGCAACAAATTTGTCATTGTCTGTTGCTTCGGGATCGTCAAGTATTTTTGCACACTTTTCAAGATGAGAAGTGCGAAGAAAAAATGACAAATCAAAAATTGCTTCTTTTGCAAGAAGCTCTAATCCTTTCGGGTCAACCTGTAAAATTTTTCTGCCTCCTGCTTCAATTACTTTTACATAATCTTTTGTAAGCAGTCTGTACCTGGTTAAATCCTTTCCAATCTGAAAAGGCTTTTCATAAATAAAATCCGCCATAGTGTATGTTGTTTATAGTTTAAATTTTATTTTTCTTTTTTTACAGAAATTCTTCAATTCTTTCAGGGGGCCTGCAAATAATGGCTTTATTATTTTTTACAACTATTGGACGTTCCATCAATATCGGATATTCGCGAATAATGATAAGCCATTCATCGTCGGTGAACTTTTTTTTCTGAAATTTTTCCTTGAAAATTTTTTCGTTCTTCCTGATAATATCAAAAGGTTTCAAATGCAATTTTGCAAGAAGCTTTTTTAATTCTTCAATGCCTGGAATATTTTTCTGGTAATCGATTATCTGAATTTCTGCATTGTGTTTCTGTAATTCATCAACAACACTACGACTTATTTTACAACGGGGATTATGATAAACCTGGTACATATTAAAAATTAATCGACATGCTAATTTACATTTTTTGTTATTTCATTAACAATATTATGTAAAAAAAATCCAAAGTATCAAATTCAAAAAGAGAAAAGAATTTTCAAACACTATTATAGCGTTTAATCTCCTTAATTATTTTTTCCAAGAAGACCATTTGGGTTTTGAGCTTGATGCTTGAATTTTAGGACTTATTTCTGTCCGAATTCCATCAGGTAAGCTTTAATAAAATCGTATAAATCGCCATCCATCACTGCCTGCACATTCGATGTCTCAACACCTGTTCGTAAATCTTTGACCATTTTGTAAGGATGCATAACGTAATTACGAATTTGCGAGCCCCATTCTATTCTTTTTTTATTTCCTTCTATTTCAGCAAGTGTTTCTTTTTTCTTACGCAGTTCCAATTCGTATAACTGCGATTTAAGCATCTGTAAAGCTTTTTCACGATTCTGTTGCTGTGAGCGGGTTACCTGGCATTCGATGATAATACCGGTTGGAGCATGGCGCAAACGAACTGCGGTCTCAACCTTATTCACATTTTGTCCGCCCGGACCTGAAGAACGATAGGTATCCCAGCTAATATCGGCAGGATTGATATCGATATTTATATTTTCATCTATTATAGGATAAGCAAACACAGAAGCAAATGATGTGTGACGTTTATTGGCAGCATCAAATGGCGAAAGCCTTACCAAACGGTGAACACCGCTTTCCCCTTTCAGATAACCATAAGCGTAATCACCTTCAAATTCGAGTGATGCCGATTTTATTCCGGCAACATCGCCTTCCTGCACATCAAGAACATTTATTTTATAATTATTTCGTTCGCCCCAGCGGATGTACATTCGCATAAGCATTTCGGCCCAGTCCTGGCTTTCGGTTCCGCCAGCTCCCGAATTGATATTTAATACAGAACCCAGTTTATCTTCTTCTCCGCTAAGCATATTGCGGAATTCAAGAACCTCAATATTATTTAAAGTAGCGGAATATTGTTTATCAATATCCTCTTCGGTAGCTTCGCCTTCCTGGAAAAAATCCCACATCACATTCAAATCGTTCATTCCGCTTTCAGAAAGGGAATATGCTTCAGTCCAGCTTTTTTTTTCTTTAATTGATTTTAAAATTTTTTCGGCTTGTTTGGAGTCGTTCCAGAAATCGGGTTGTAATGTAAGTTTTTCTTCTTCGGCAATCAGTGAAAGTTTTTTCTTAATGTCAAAGGAACCTCCTTAAGGCTTCGAGCCTTCGGGTAAGGTCTTTAATATTTTCAGCAGTTACCATAATTTTATATTGAAATGCAAATTTAATTAATAATCATTAGATAGCAAATAATACCGATTGTATATATGTAATAGTCCAATAAATTGTATTATAACATCTATGTCATCGGCATAACCATTGTAAAATTTAAAATAGCCTTTGGACTATTTTAAATTAACAATTGGTATTACTTCATTGATGATAGCAAATAGAAAATATCAAATAGAAGAAATGGTTGTGGTTTTTGGCTGATGGCTGCTGGCTTGGTTATATGTTTTTTGTTAATGGAGTTTTTCCACCCCCCTTTAACCATTGACTTGGCTTGTAGCTAAACCTTTCAACCTTTGACCTTTTTATAGCTCCGCCACGGCGGATAGATAATTGCAAATAGAAAATATTAAATTGATGTCCGCCAAGGCGGATTGGTTTTTGGTTGATGGCAACTGGCTTGGTTATATGTTTTTTGTTAATGGAGTTTTTTCCACCCCCTTTTAACCATTGACTTGGCTTGTAGCTACACCTTTCAACCTTTGACCTTTTTATAGCTCCGCCACGGCGGATAGATAATTGCAAATAGAAAATATTAAATTGATGTCCGCCAAGGCGGATTGGTTGTTGGCTGATGGCTGCTGGCTTGGTTATATGTTTTTTGTTAATGGAGTTTTTCCACCCCCCTTTAACCATTGACTTGGCTTGTAGCTAAACCTTTCAACCTTTGACCTTTTTATAGCTCCGCCACGGCGGATAGATAATAGTAAATGGAAAATATTAAATTGATGTCTTTGGTTATTAGTTTGTGGTTGCTGGTTAGGTTATTCGTTTTTCAGAGTTATTAGGTAATTTTATATTAATCATTCAAAATTGAACATTCATCCTTGATTCTTATCCACCTCGGCGGACTGCATGCTGAATTACCTCAGAAATTCAATCACTTCATGCTTTTCCTGTACTTTGACATTTTAAAAAGTAAATTGAAAAACATTTATATAGTTGTCTTAAGAAATAATATAATTTATTCCTTTATAAATTTTTTCAATAAACAACTTTCGTTTGTTTTAACTTCAATAATATAAACACCACTTGGAAATGCTGAAACATCAACACTTGTTTTATTACTGTTTGTTGTTAGGGTTTTTATTAGTTGTCCCTGAATTGAATAAAAGTTTATTTCTGTTTCTTTAGAGTTTTTAATGGTAATATAATTTTTTACAGGATTAGGATAAAAAGAGAAATCATTAATATAATTATATTGTTCTGCTATTCCCGTTAATTCAGATAATGGACGTTTCCATACACCACCACCAGATGTTCCCGGTTTACTTGTACCGGCATAAATAGTATCTCCTTTTATGGCTAAAGAAAAAACATAAATATAATTTACTAAACCGTTACTTTCCAATGTCCAAAGTTGTCCATTGTTTGAAGAAAAATATACCCCATTATTAGTTCCTGCAAAAATGTTATTCCCACTTATGACTAATGAGTAGATTGAAGTACTTGCTATACCTGTATTTTCAGCAATCCAATTATTTCCATTATTTGTAGAAACATATATACCATTATCTGTACCTGCAATAAAATTGTTCCCGTTTATTGCTAATGAATAAACTGAAGTATTTACTGGTAAACCATTATTCAAAGTTAACCAAACTATTCCGTTGTTTGTAGATAAATACACACCACCATCAGTCCCGGCAATAATGGAATCCCCTTTAATTACTAAAGCTAAAACAGCAATAGTATCAGATAAAGATGTTGCTGCCCAATTTTGTCCATTGTTTGTAGACAGATAAACACCGCCATTAGTTCCTGCAAAAATGGTGTCCCCTTTTATAGTTAATGCTTTGATATTGGCATCTAATAAGCCTGTATTCATATCTGTCCAATTATTGCCATTATCTGTTGATAAGTATACCCCATTATTATATGTCCCAGCAAAAATGTTGTTTCCGCTTATAGCTAATGATTGTATCATTGTACTTGTTAAGCCTGTATTCACAACAGTCCAATTATTTCCATTGTTTGAAGACAAGTACACACCACTACCATAAAAAGTCCCGGCAAAAATATTGTTTCCGCTTATGGCTAATGAATAAACTTGAGTATTATCAAGGCTTGTCTGTTGCCATTGAGCATTTATATGATTAATGGTTAATGTAAATACAAAAATAAATAGTATTATTTTTTTCATTTTATTTCATTTAAAATTAATAATTCAACATTAAAAATTCTTGTGTTTTATTTCTGAATTACCTCAGCAACTCAATACATCCATGCTTTTCCTGCACTTCTCCGTTTTCAAAAGTAACAGTAATAATATAAAAATATGTCCCTTCCGAAACTTCATTTCCCTGTTCGGTTTTACCATTCCACCCGATAGCTATCGGGTTGCTGTTTGCATCTGTAAACTTGTATAGCTCCTGCCCCCAGCGGTTAAATATTTTTCCGCTTATGGTTTTAATATTTTTTCCATGAACTATAAAATAATCATTGTAGCTATCGCCGTTGGGGGTAAAGGCATTTGGTATTGTAATTGAATCATTGCAATCTTTTACAAATACAGTAATGCTATCAATCGTTTCATCGAATTTAAAATCTTTTTGGGTTAAATAATATTTTGTTGTAATTTCAGGTTTAGCATAAGGGTTTGCAATTGTTGTATCGCTTAATCCTATTGATGGTTGCCAGTTATATAGGTATTGAGCATGAGGCGTAGAACCTATCTGCACACTATCGCCTTTGCATATTGTTGTGTTATTTCCTGCTTCAGCAATATATACAGGTGCACTGCAATCGTAAACGCACACATCATCTATGTAATAATATGTCATTCCTCCACAATATCCAGATGAATCTACATGGATAGTATCTGAAAAAGGATCGTCATTAAAATTCCCGATAGTAATATATTTTTCACCTCCTGATGCAACAAACGAACCTGATATTTTTTTCCAACCGTCTTTATTTGTTAAAGGATTTGTACTAATATTAATAATTTGAGGAATGCAAATTATAAGATCGTTCGTACTATTTATTGCCATTGTAGACAGGAACGCCCCAAGATTATTTACAGCATAATCTGATTTATCTCCAAGACTTACATAAAATTCAACGCAATATATCGTATTGTTTTTTAAACTATCTATTAGAAGAACCTGTACATATTCTCTACCCAGTTCTGACTTATAAAATGAACAAATTCCACTATAACCAATACCTGTATGTGCATTTTCATTCCCCCATGAATTATCAGGAACAGAAGAACCAGTTGAAATACTACAACAAGAATTGCAAAAATCAGGAGTGCGATTATTTGGGTTTTGCCATGGAATAGAAAAAGATAACTGACCTAAAGAAGATGGACAGATTGAATATTCTTCAAAACTTGGATTAGGAACTAAATTTTGAGTAATTCCTTTTACTGTATATAGAAAAAACAATAATATTATTAGTACTTTTTTCATAAAATAAAAGCATTCCGATATATATCGGAATGCTTCGAAGTTTAAAAATTATTTAATAACTGTAAGTTTATCATTGAATAAAACATTGCTTTTTTCATCTAATATTTTACAAATATAAACACCTTTATTAATTCCACTTAAGGATAAAGTATAAAGATTTTTATTTATACTTTCTGAAAGTATAGTTTGTCCAAGAACATCTATTAGCTCTATCTTGTATATACTTTTGATTTCAATAGGTATAGAAATAATAACCTCGTCTTTTGCAGGGTTGGGATAAACACTAATTGTTATTTCCTGTATGGTATTTTCATTAGTGTTTGACAATTTTGAACCCGATGCAGGCAAAGTATTTTCGCACGAATTGATGTACTCTGTTATATCGCCACATGCTTTAAGGTATGCACGTGCATGGTATACTGCTGGTCCGTACTGGTAAGGACATTGCTGAGCTATTTCTGCAAATACAGGTTTATCGGCATCAGTAAGCAGATACTTATTATCTGAAATTAGTTTTTCAGAATACAATTTATAAAAACCTATAAGGTTATCCGCCATTGTACTGCTCGATGTAATACTACTAATTTCCTCCTGTGCTTTTGCATATTCGCCATTTTCAATAAAATTGTTTACCTGTACCAGTTTTCCAATATCACTATCCTGATTGGCTTGCATAAAATTGCTTACTATACTTGTTGTGGTTTGGTTTTCCGATAAAACATTTTTATACAGGAAATACCTCATCAGCCATTTGTTTTCACTGCTTATTAGTGCATCATTGTTATTTTCAATTATTGCAGTGTACTCATCTGTTTTATCAATTACAGGAACTTCTGCTTCTGTTTGGCTCATACTCATAGCACCTCCTGAACAATAATTACAACGCACATAAGAATAGCCGGTGGTTTGATTAATAGTAACTGGAGGATAACCAATAGTGAATGTGTTAATTGTTGGCACATAAACACCTCCTGTATTTCTAACATAAAAAGGAGATTGGTTACCATAGGAATTATAAGCATAAGTATCGCTATTACGACTACCTGTAACCCACCAAGTATTATCAGTAGGATAACCGCTTGAGCCTTGCTGGCCCATAACGCACCAATTTAGGAAAAGTCCGTCCATGTAATTGGTCATATCATTTTTCGACATATCGGTACCGGGAGTACAAACTCCGCCAAAAATTATTCCCCTGCCAACAGATGAAGAACTGTTGCATTGCATTATTGTTCCGGGACATCCATCGGCACGTATGCCAGTAATACGCCAGTCACCATTACCTCCCGAAGGTCCTGTTACGGTATTTTGAGCAATTGTAGCGCTTTGGCAGTTTTCGGCAAGAATTCCACGAGTTTCATATGATTGTGAAGTTATGGGAGCTTTTATACTAATTATATTACATTTTACCATAGCTGCACTTGAATTTATTACATGAATCCCTCGCTTATACGTTACAAGTGTATTCTTATATATCTCTACGGGAGCCGATGATTGTGAAACAGAACCTGTATAAATAGCTTCACCCCAATTATTCCCAATAATAGTATATTCGAGATTGTTTTCTGTAATATCAACAAAATAATTATCATTAGTACAAATGCCATTTTCACAATTCTGGAATAAATTACTTTTATAATAACCCGAAACATAATGATCGCCTACTTTAAGTTTAGCTAACGGGTATGAAGAAGATGTATTGATAGCATCGGATTGAATTGCCGTAAAAATTGTATGTGTAGGGTTTATATACGAAACCGTAGGTTTTATATTGGTAAACTTATTATTGTATACCTTTACATAGCTGTCAAGAGATTTTATACCAAAATCCATATTATCGAATTGATTTTTGGCAGAAGTTGCGCTATCACCAATAAATAAAAATTTTACCGAATCAGCTTCAACTCCAATATATGTTCGTTCATTTTTGTGAGGATATAATAGAGTTGAGGTACAATAGAAATTTGTTGAGTTAATATGTCCAACATGACTTGCATTATAATAATGCGCCCAAACACACTTATAATTTTTGTCAAATAATGAATTCAAAAAACTAAATCCGCCACCAGCAATGGAAACCACTGCATTAAGAGCATCTTTTACTGTTGAACCTTCAATAAATACTAATGCTTTCTTTTTAGTAGAAGTAACATAAATACCGTCCCATAAAATAGTATCGCATGCCTGTAAATTACTTCTTGTAATATTAAGTGTACAACCGGGAACAATATTTATTTTTGCCATAGGACCAAAATATACCTGGTCATCATTCCAGTTTACTGTAGGATATACAGTACCAAAATTGGTAATAGTTAAAGTGCCATTCACTATAATTGTACTTCCGTTAATTGTAGTATTTGAATTTATCGTCGCATCGTTATATGTATATGTTGCCGTATTATCGCAACATTCATATACTTTAAAAGTAGACGTTGTAGTACAGCCATTATTATTAGCTGTAACTGTAATTGTTCCTCCCCCGGGAAGATTAATACCACTTGATCCCCAGTCAATGGTAAAAGTACTTGATGTAAAAGAATGAGCTATGCCTCCATTTACTGACCAAGTCCACGTATATGCAGAGTTAAAGGGTGAAACAGTATATGTTTTAGGTTGCGGATTACAATTATTATTTTTCCCGGAAATAGTAAAAGCAGGAGGAGGTGTACTTACAGATACAATTACATTATCGCTTCCTGTACATCCTTCAGCAGTTGTTCCAGTAACAGAGTAGGTTGTTGTTGTCGTTGGACAAACAATAATAGGATTTGATGTAGATCCATTACTCCATATATATGAAGAAGCTCCTGTTGCAGTTAATGTAGCACATTGCCCCGCGCTACAAATAGCTTGATTATTTCCTGCATCTACAATTGGGCTTTGATAATATATTCCCGCTAAATGCAAACTTCCAACATCATAACCACCTCCGAAAAGTGGAATATTTATAGTGAAATTATAAGTACTTTGGTTTTGAGTTAAATTTGTTGCTTGTTCTTCAAAATTCCAGAAATTTGGTAAAAAGTTAATTGTATTAATATTATTATATGTTACAGAAGGATATTGATTTGGGCCATATGCATTATCCTGAAAATCTGCAAGCAATAAAAAAGCTTTAGGATTATTAGGTGTATTAATAATATTTAAGCCCGATAATTGCTGACTCATGGTGCTACTACCATTGCTTTGAATCATTCCATTATATATATTTATGTTACCTATAAAATTACTGTTGGGTATTTTATAAATAATAAATAATGTTGCTCCATCAGTATCAGGGTTATAAGGAGGTTGATAATTTGCTGTAGGAAGCAAATTCACTTTATAAGTTCCACTATATGGTAGAGAAATATAATTTGTTACTTCTGTTTCAAAACTCCTGATTCCATACATCCAACCATTACCTGTAGGAGATGAGACAAGATAAGGAACATTATTAATCGTATAAGAAGTGTTAGAAGTATTATAAAATTGAACATTGCAATTATTATAACTACTTGCACAATCATCAATAACCCATGTTATAAAGGCTTTTACAATAATTGCATTATTTGGAATACCAGTTATATTGATAGATGCCGGTTGTGTAACAGATGTAGGGCTAAGATGCCTAGCCGCTAATTTTACACTTCCTGTAGTATAATTTAATCCACAACCGGAATAACTATATGCTTGAACTAATTCACCTGTTTGGGTCATTATTTCTTGACCACTGTACCTCCCATTTTGTCCTTTTACATCAATTGTAGCAATCCATGTTGCAATTAATACCAGCGCAAGTAGCGCATTTCTGATTTTTTTTGTTTTCATTGTTTGGGATTTTGATTAAACATTTTGTTAATTCAATTTTAATTTAATAATCTGCAAAATTTTTCAGAAAAAAATTAACTAAAAATAGAACGCATAAATATATGGCGATATTTTAAATATAGTTAATAACGTATTGAATTTAAGACTTTTTCGCATTTTAATACTTTTGCATTAATTCGATAAACTGGTTATAACGTTCGGTTATACCATGCATTAATAAGTGCATCCTGTTCATAACTATTTTTTTCCTTTACAAACTGTTAAAAACAACATAAAGTCAAACACAAATTTATATTTGGTTATGTTTTGACAATAGGTGGTAAGTTTGAATTAATAATTGGAAAATGAAGTGATTTTTTAATTTTTCAAGTCTCTGAATTATTAGTGCCTCTCTTATTTAAAAAACAGCAAATAATACAATATCCTTTATAAAACTTACGTTTTTTCTTCAAAGCTTTTTTATCAAGAAAAAAGTAGGTCGAAAAAATAAATTACAAACAAAAAAAAATGAAAACTATGAAAACAAATGAAACAGGCCACGCCAGGAACGTAGCCAATTTTGAACAATTAATTTCCTTTTGTACAGGATATGGTACAACTTACAATCCGGCTAAAGCATCTCTTAAGCTCACAGCATTAAATACCCTGCTTACTGCTGCCCAAACATCACTGGCAACTGTAAAGGACAAACATAATGCATATTCATTAGCTGTCGATGCACGCGAAATTTTGTTTAATCCATTAAGTAAATTCACAACACGCGTTTTAAGTGCTTTGGAAAGTTCCGATGTTACTGTACAAAAAATTGATGATGCTAAAACTATCACGCGAAAAATTACCGGCAAAAGAGCTACACCTAAAAAAGAGATTATCAGCCTCCCCGGCAAAGTTGCCGAAACACAACCCGAAATAAATACTATAAGCGAAGAAATTAAACAAATATCTGCATCGCAAATGAGTTACGATAATCGTATCGATAATTTTGCTAAGCTTATCAATTTATTAACTTCCGAAACAGGATACATCCCTAATGAAACTGATTTGAAGGTTGCAACTTTGAATACCTTGCTGACAAATATGAAAACAAAGAATACTGCGGTAATTAATGCCATAACTGCATTAAGCAATGCCCGTATCGAACGTAATAAAATCCTTTATAAAGAAAATACCGGCTTATATAATATAGCAATGGATGTAAAAGTATATGTAAAGTCGGTATTTGGTTCAACAAGTCCTGAATATAAAGAAATCAGCGGTATCAAATTCACTAAAACTGCTTAACCGTTTTTTGGTAACAGCCTGCATGTTTTGGTTTTTAACCTACCTGTTTCAGGAAACAAAGGGTTGTGCCAGGGAAACAAGCGATTGTTTTCAGGAAACTGTGGGTTTTGTATAGAAAACAACCAACAGCTTATATGAAAAAACGAATCGTGTTTAGGAAATAAAGGGTTGTGTTGCTTAAACAGCAAACAAATTTCAGGAAACAATTGGTTTTGTTTAGGAAACAACCCATATTGTTTTGAAAAATGGAGGCTTAATTAAAAAAAAAGAAAAAAAATTTCATTCTTTAATCATTGTTTTAGCTATATCCCATACCAAATCGTTTTCATAACCTTTCTGAATGGCATAACTTATAATCCGGTTCATTCTTTTATAGCTGTTTTTTTCTTTTACTTCTTTCGATTTTTTCAGAACAATTTCTTTTAATGCTTTCAAATATTCCGAATGGCTTATTTCCTGCAATCCTTTGTTTATGCAGTAATCAGAAATATTTTTTCGCTTCAGTTCATTTTTTATTTTCAGTTTGCCCCACTTTTTCATTCTGAATTTGCCACCTGCAAATGCTTTTGCAAAACGTTCCTCATTAATAAACCCTAAGGAAATCAATTCAGCTATTACCTGTTCTGCATCATCATTATATATTCCCCAGTCGTATAGTTTTGTTCGTATTTCCTGCTGACAACGTTCCTGAACTACACAATAATCGGCAGCTTTCTTTAGCGCCTGGGATGTGGTATATATATTTTTTTCTGCTTTTTTCATGCAGAAATATTAAAAGGTTACAGTTTTATTTCATCATCATCTTTATTGAAAAAGTGATATTCCAATAAATGATACGATGACATAGGAACAATACGAATTCGCTTTTTGAATTTCAGGAACCATTTTAAGCTAACCGATGGAATTCCTTTTGTAAGGTATGCATATATATATGGATGCACGCACATCTTCAGGAATTTTTCATTCTGATTCTGGATAAGATATTTTATGTTATTCTCAATTTCATCAACATAAATGATGCTTGCTTTTATTTCGCCTGTACCATCACATACCGGACATTTTTCAACAGTTTCAATATTCATCTCAGGACGTACACGCTGACGGGTGATTTGCACAAGTCCGAATTTACTTGGAGGTAAAATGGTATGCTTTGCTCTGTCCATACGCATTTCATCTCTTAGTCTTTCATATAATTTTCGACGATTATGACCATCATGCATATCAATAAAATCGATAACAATTATGCCGCCCATATCTCTAAGCCTTAATTGACGGGCAACTTCCGATGCTGCTTCGAGATTAACATCCAGTGCATTTTGTTCCTGGTTGTTTTCTGCATTTGTGCGATGACCACTATTTACATCAATTACGTGTAATGCTTCGGTATGTTCAATGATGAGGTATGCACCACTTTTTATAGAAACATTTTTCCCGAAAGAAGTTTTAATTTGTTTTTCTACTCCAAAATGTTCAAAAATTGGTGCTTTACCTTTATATAACTTCACAATATCCTGCAAATCGGGAGATATTGTATGTACGTAATTTCTTATTTCATCAAATAACCGCTGATCATTAACATGAATATTATTGAATGATTCATTAAGCAGATCGCGCAGTATGGCTGATGTGCGGTTTAATTCGCCAAGGATTTTTACGGGCGCTTTTGATGTTGCAAGCTTTGCAATGGATGAATCCCATTTATGAACTAATTCTCTTAGATCTGTATCCAGTTCGGCAACCATGCGGTTTTCGGCAACAGTACGAATGATGATACCAAAATTTTTGGGACGTATGCTTTGAACCAATCTTTTTAAGCGATTACGTTCTTCGGGATTTTTTATTTTCTGAGAAACAGAAATTTTATCATTAAAAGGTACCAGTACAAGATACCTTCCTGCAAAAGAAATCTCCGAACTTATTCTGGGTCCTTTAGTAGAAATAGGTTCTTTTGCAACCTGAACTAAAATTTGCTGGTTAACATTTATTACATTCGAGATCTTCCCTGTTTTTTCAATTTCTTTTTCAAGACGAAAATCTTCCATTGATGGGATGCCTTGTTTATTCGACATCGCCATTTTAATCATTTTATTCAATGAAAGAATCTGGGAGCCTAAATCGAGATAATGCAGGAAAGCATCTTTTTCATACCCTACATCAACAAAGGCAGCATTAAGACCCGGAATAATTTTTTTAACCTTTCCCAGATATAAATCGCCAACGGCAAAATTCTTCCCGCTTTTATCATTATTGAGCTCGACAAGACGCTTTTCTTCCAGTAAAGCAATAACTACTTCAGAAGCGGTCGAGTCGATAATTAATTCTTTATTCACCCTGATGATTTATAAAAGTAATACATAACACATCAACCACCTATGTGGCGATATGAAAATAAATAAAAATAAGAAGTAACAACCTTCGAATTCCTATCATTTTAAGAGAAAATATAAAACGTAAAATCAAGAAAAAATTATTTCTTTTTATGCCTGTTTTTTCTTAGGCGTTTTTTACGTTTGTGGGTAGACATTTTATGTCTCTTTCTTTTTTTTCCGCTTGGCATATAATATTATTTCTTTACCGTTTATTGTAAATTATTTTACATTCTTTTTAACTTCGTTTACAAAAGTCTTAGCTGGCTTAAATGAAGGAATATTGTGAGCAGGAATAATAATAGTAGTATTCTTAGAAATATTTCTTCCCGTTTTTTCAGCACGCTTTTTAATTATGAAACTACCAAAACCCCTCAGGTAAACATTATCTCCCTTTGCTAATGATGATTTTACTGAATTCATAAATGCTTCAACTGTTGCCTGTACTGCAACCTTTTCAACTCCTGTTTTACTAGCAATAGCTGCTACAATTTCTGCTTTTGTCATAATTTAAATAATTTTGTTTTTTTATTCTTAATCATTGAAAATTGGGGTGCAAAGTTAAATTTATTTTATTCTTTTACAAAAGAATTAATAAATATTTTTCCATAATGTTCTCAAAATAAATCTGTTTTATCATAAAATGAACCATTTATCTAAGATATTAATCCATTGGTATACGAAAAATAAAAGGGAGTTGCCCTGGAGAAAAACCAATGACCCGTATAAAATATGGTTGTCTGAAATAATACTTCAACAGACACGTATTGAACAAGGTACTCCTTACTACTACAGTTTTGTTAAACATTTTCCTACTGTTCATGACTTAGCCGCTGCAAAAACAAATAAGATCATGAAACTCTGGCAAGGATTGGGATATTATTCAAGGGCAATAAATTTACATGAAGCCGCTAAAGAAATTTCAAAAAACCATCATGGTATCTTTCCATCAAACTATGAAGATATAATAAAGATAAAAGGTATTGGCGATTATACTGCCTGTGCTATATTATCAATTGCATTTAGCAAACCTTATGCAGTGGTCGACGGAAATGTAATACGTGTTATTACACGAATTTTTGGTATAAAAGAAAATATAAAATTATCACATACAAAAAAAGAAATTAAAAAAACTGTAAGCCAACTTCTTCCGCCGAAACAAGCAGGTGATTTTAACCAGGCAATAATGGAATTTGGAGCGTTGCAATGCAAGCCTAAAAATCCAGATTGTTTAAAATGCATCATGAATAAATTTTGTATAGCTTATAAGGAAAATATCATTAGCTATTTACCGAACAAAACACAAAAAATAAAAAGTAAAAAAAGATTTTTCTATTATTTTTTCATCAAATATAAGAAAGGCTCAACAGTATATACATATATCCGAAAAAGAGATAATAATGACATATGGAAACAATTGTATGAATTCCCATGTATCACAACCGAAAAAAAACTATCAAAAGAATCAATAATAAAAAACAAAGAATGGAAAGAAATTTTCCATGAAGAATTTTATAAAATACAATCTATTCATATTTCCGATGTTCATGAACTCAGCCACCAGACAATTTATGCTGAATTCTATGAAGTAATCATCAATAAACCACTTGTTGATATTCCGTATAATCTTGAAAAAATTAATATTAAAAATATAAATCATTTTGCTATTTCACGTCTTATCGAAAAATTTTTAAAAAAGAAAAATTTATTATAGCATATTAATTAATTATGTAAGTTTGAAAAATATTATTTAACCTTAACTTTTACTATTATGGCAGGAATTAACAAAGTAATTTTAATCGGGAATCTTGGAAAAAATGCAGAGATACGCAGTTTTGAAAACAACACCAAGATATCATTTTCATTAGCAACAACAGAAGTTTATAAAGGCAGAGATGGACAAAATACAGAACAAACCGAATGGCATGAAGTTGTATTTTGGCGCAATGGTATGACCGAATTTGCTGAACGCAATTTAAAAAAAGGAACCAAAGTATATATTGAAGGTAAAATACGTACCCGTTCATGGGATGATAAAGACGGTGTTAAGAAATACCGTACAGAAATTATTGGTGACAAAGTAGAAATACTTGTTTCGAAAAGAGACGATAATACTTCAAGTAATGAACATATCCAGGAAGAACCTTATTCCGCAACAACTCCGGCACCGGAACCAAGTGATGATTTACCGTTTTAATTTTATATAAATAAAAGAGCGGGGCGCCCAAAGGTCGCCCCGCTCTTTTATAACAAAGACACTATTATTATTTTTCTTCCAATAGTTTTTCTAATTTTTCAATTCTTGCTTTAAGATCATCAATTTCTATTTTTTGTATGTCTATAAGCTTTTGTTGTTTTATGTTGTCAATAGCAAGTTGTTGAACACCGGCCAATGCTATACCATCAGGGTCAAGTGTATTAATGTGTTTATTATCTTCTCCCAGACCAAATGCAGCGAAGAAATCCTGTGCCATAGGTCCTATGTGCTCAATACTTGCATCCTGCGATTTATAACTCCAGCGGCTTATTGGCACTTGTATGAGTTTTGTAAGTATTTCGCTTCCATCAACCGTGCGTATGTTACGCTTAAGAGTACTATCGGAAACTGCTGACCATGAACTGCCACCAGCAGCCAACAATACTCCGGCTGATAAAGTACCATTTGAAAATATCCTGGTGCCACCACTTGCACGAATGGTAAATTGATTTTCAGCAGTAGATGCTATATCACTATTGGTCATATCTCCAAATACTATTGCTCCATGATGTACTGCTTTAGCCCTGTATCCAGCCGCAAAACAATAGGAGCTGTCTGCCCTATTCAGATAGCCACCAGGTATAGTGGCGGCATATCCGCCTGCTGTGTTCATATACCCGCCTCCGACAGTTGAATAGTAATTTGATGAAATATTAGAGTAACCTCCCCCAATAGTTCCGCGATATCCACTTGAATTATTAAAACGACCGCCTCCAACTGTTGCAGCTGCACCAGCTGCTTCATTACTGTCGCCCCCTCCAATAGCTGATAAAGTTCCGCTTGCCTGGTTGTAGTAACCTCCTCCAATAGTAGTATATGTATTTGTCGCCCTGTTTCGATATCCACCTGAAACAGTTGAATAATTATAATTTGCAAGGTTGCTTATTCCTCCGCCTATAACAGAATATTGCCCTGAAGCAACCAAATTGGCAGTATCTCTTTTAGTCTGAAGGTCGATAGATCCTAAACCTCTTGCATTCCCTATTATAGTACCGGTACCTTTACCTATGGTTTGTATTTCTCCTGTAGATTTTATTACTAATCCACTATCACTAACCTGTAAAAGAGCACTTGGGTTGGAAGTTCCAATACCAATGTATGTTCCATTGTTGAATAAAAGGCTGTTTGCTGCCCACCCTGCTCCGTCATGTCTTAATGTTTGACCTGAAGTTCCTGCAACCAGCGGACCTGTTACCCCGGTAGCCCCAACTTCTCCTGAAGGTCCGGTAGGCCCTGTTGCTCCATCACTACCAGTAGGACCAGTGGCTCCGGTAGCTCCGGCAGTACCTGAAGTTGCTGCATACAAAGCATATGGAACACTCAATAATTGATCAGTACCCATATTTGTATAAGAACTACCGCCATTCGGGTCCATCTGTATTTGAAGCCAATAATTTGCCGCTCCCCATGAAATCGTACTAAATGCAGCTCCCAGTGGAGTTCCTTGTCCTATTGCTATTGAAAATAGCCCAAATTGATTTGTTGTAGGAGAATGTGTTTCAGAGTAAACTATTGTCCCTGTTGAAGAACCCTGATGAATAAAAATTTTAATACTAATCGTTTTATTGATTAATAAACTACCTGAGCCGTCTCTTGCAACAGCTTGGTAATTGAATGCCTGAGGGGCTTGCGCCCATAAACTTACCGTGAATAATAATAAAATTAATGTTACTAAAAATGTGTTTACTGTTTTTTTCATATTTACTTTATTAAAATTAATATACTAAATTTATTTTATGATAATTGATTTGTTTGATTCCTTTTAAATCTACAGTTGATAATTCAAGTAAATAAATACCCTGACTCATATTGCTAATATCAAAATCAACAGAATTTAATCCTGCATTTTGAGATATATTTTTCGTAAGCATAATTTGTCCAACAAGGTTATATAATTTTATATCACAACTTCCGTTAGCGATTCCTAAAAAAGAAAGTGTGAACAATCCTGATGTTGGATTGGGATAAGTTGTAAATTCTCCTGAGTTTTTAACAGGCTCTATAATACCAACAACAAAATCTTCGGGTTGCTGAAAACCCTGGGTTAAGATATTATTTGTAACAGAAAAAGTTTGCACCATAGTCATTTCGGCAACGGTAAAAGATAACATTGCATTTGAAGATGAATAAAATCCTCCGGCTGAAGAAATAACTGTAGGTGTTAATGTTTGAGCCTGAATACTAAAAATGCTCATCAAACTAAACATCGAAATAAAAATTAAATTTTTGTTCTTCATAAAAATATATTTTAAACTATATACAAAGTTATTCTTTATTTTAATTTCAATGATTTTTCAATGCAAATTATAACCAAATTTTTCTATGTAATATTTTTCACATTCATATTATGGTTTGTAAACAATAAATTCAAAAGGTTCATCAGTTAAAGTACCTGAAATATCATATGTATAAATTATTAGATTACCGCTTACACTGTTGGTTATTATGAAACAAGGGCTCGAAGTGTTTATTGTTGCAATAGTAGTATATTTAGTCCAGGAATAAGTTTCTCCGGATATTGTTATTGAGTATTGACCAATACCTGAACGCGTACAGGTAAAATTAGAAGTACTGGCATCAGTATTTATACCACCGGCTGAAGTAATATTTCCGTAAGCTATCGGCGTAAGATTAGCGCTACCCGTTTGATTACGATTTAATTCATTTGTATTGGCGCCACTTATAGTAATAGTACCGGCAACATCCAGTTTGCTTGAAGGTGTATTTGTTCCTATACCAACTTCATTAGTAGATTTTTTAATTATAAATGCAGCATTTGATGAATAACCATTGGTCCAGTCAATCAACCTTAGATCATTACTACTGTATGTTCCAATTATCCAATTATCAGAACCCGAAGTTCTAAAATCTAAAAATGCATGATTGGCAGCAGCTGTTTTATCAATGATTAAATATGATATAGTACTATTTGCTGATCCAATTCTGACAGAAGATTTAACATTTAAATCATAATCTAATTCTTTTGTATTAATGCCAATTTTAGTTCCATCATTATAAAGATTACTATCGGCTATCCAATCAGTACCATTATGCATTAATGTTTCTCCGAATGTACCGGCTACCAATGGTCCAGTTGCTCCGGTTGCACCATCAGTACCTGTAGCGCCTGTAACTCCGTTTACTCCATCAAGACCAGTTGCTCCGGTAGGCCCGGTTACACCAGTTACACCTGTTGCACCTGTTGCACCTGGTACACCTGCATTTGCAGCATACATAGCATAAGGAACCGTTAATAATTGATCAACACCCATATTAGTAAATGTTGTACCACCAGCAGGATCCATTTGCACCTGTAACCAATAATTTCCCGTACTCCAATCTATCGTACTAAATGCGGCACCAATAGGAGTACCCTGTCCTACGGCTATTGTAAATAATCCAAATTGATTTGTTGTAGAGGTGTGGGTTTCTGAATATACAATTGTACCGGATGATGAGCCTTGATGAATTATTATTTTAATTCCAATCGTTTCATTTTTCAATAATTCACCTGATCCGTCACGAGCTACTGCCTGGTAATTGAATGCTTGTGGTACTTGTGCATGAATCACTTCAACAAGAAACAGTAAAAATAAAACACTTAAAATTGTTATACCTGATTTTTTCATAATCATTTTTTAATAAATCAAATTTATTTTTTAGTGATTTTTAATTTTCTCCCCTTTATAATTCAATGTTGTTAATTCAAGAAAATACACCTTGACGAAAATTGCTATTATCAATATTTAAATTATTTACACCTATATTTTGTGTAATTTCTTTTACATACACTATCTGGCCTACTATGTAATAAAGTATCATTTTATTTTTTCCACTCACACTACTTGTATAAATAAGTTTAAACACACCCGATGTTCGATTGGGGTACACCATTACATTTTCAGATATAATAGGGTTTTCAATAATATCTGTAGTTAAATCTTCAGGTTGCTGAAAACCCTGGGTTAAAATATTATTTGTAGTAGAAAAAGTTTGCACCATGGTCATTTGTGCAACGGTAAAAGATAACATTGTATTTGTTGAAGAATAAAATCCTCCTGAAGAAGATATTAATGTTTGTGATTGCAATATCCCTGAAATAAAAAAAAACAACAACTGTAAGAAACTTGAATTTTTATTTTTCATATTTCTTATTTTATATTTATTACAAAGATAAGTATTTCTATTCTTATGATAGAAAACCCTATATATACACAGGATTACAATAAAAACTCTCTATAGATTGATAACGAATTAATTTTCTTTTAAAACATATTCGTCGTACTCAATTTCAAAACGAAGTTTATGCTTCGACTCTTCTTGTGCTAACATCAAGAAAAGGTTTTTTAATTCAGCATTTGGAGCTTTTTCTGAAAGATTATAATATAATTTAAATGCCGATTTTTCTTTTTTCATTGCTAAAACCAGCGCATCTTGATAAGTCATTTGAGGTGTATAATGTACCTGAACAATATAATCGGAAATTTTTAAATCAATTATTTTTTCGATTGAATTATCAAAAAATCCTTGTTCTTCTATTGCAAGTAACTTTGCCTTATGTTGCATTTCTTCTCTGGCAAACTGTTGAAATATTTCTTTCATTTCGCGGTTAACTGAGCGAGAGGAAAGGTCGTTATAAAAATCGACTGCTTCTTGTTCCTGATTAATTGCAAAAGTTAAAATATCTTGTATGTTTTCGAATTCTTTCATTTTTAACTATTTTTTTCGTTATTCAATAATTCAACATATTTATCTTCAAAATATTTGACTAAGGCGTCACATCCGTAATCAAATAGTCGGAATCTATTTTCTTCTGTTGTTTCAGCAAAAGAATATTTTTTAGTATTATTTGGTTCGGGTAACATTTGAATTATTTCTGATATAACTTCCGACGGTTCTATTATTCCTTTTATCCCAAATTTTTCAATTAGCTTTATTAACTGTGCGTTTGAATCATATTCCATATTTGATTGGAATTGTTTTTCAAATTTTTGAATTACTTTTTGCGTATTGGTAAATGTACCTCCCGTTTCGAAAGGGAAAGAAGCAGGTAAAATTAAATTCGCCTGTTTAGATGTTTCGGTTAAAAAATAATCCTGAACAACTACAAACTCGGCCTTAGCAAACCAATTACGTACTGCTTTCGGTTCTATAGCACATCCAATAGGGTCTTCTCCAAATACAACTATATTTTTAAATTTCCCTTGATGTAATTGCTCTTTCACATTTATATCTCTCGATAGGGGTAATTCATTTATACCCCATTGCGTTTTCATTTTTTCAATTAATCCTTTATCGGTAATCGAAATACCGCCAACACCCCGTTCCGGACTTATTCCCATATCTAATAACCCTTGCGAATTATTTTTTTCTTTTAATGAAATAATTCCATTAGCTGTTTTCCCTAATTTTCCGGTAAGGATAGATAGATTAAATATTTCCTGACATGCATTTGCAGATAATTCCTTTTCCGAAAAAACAAGAATGGCATTTAATTCTTTATTATAATCCTGTGCAAATTTAGTGACTAATTCATTCGTAATTCCTGCTTTTTTAACCAGTTCCGAATAATTTTCTTTCAATAAATTTGTTCTATATTTATCAAATCCATCGCAATTATTCTTAATAAACAATTTATTTTCTAATTCGTTGGAAAGGATATAATGATTAAGTGCTTTTACGAAATAATAATATGATTTTATTTGAAGTAGCTTATCTACTTTATTAATCATCCTACTATTTGATTTATTAGTTATTAATTCAACAGGAATATTATTTTTAACTCTTGTATTTTGAATCATGAAGCCCACAACCGCATTATCCATATTTATTTCAGAACCCAATAAATAAATTCGACTTGCTTCTTTTATCTGATTAAAAGGAACGTTTGCACACGAATTATTAAGAAGTCCGTTCTCTCTATTTAAATAATGGAATGATGCTACCTGATTTGTTTTTGCTCCGGCTCTTGCCAATTTTTGGATAAGGTACATTTCTTCGTTCGACAAGCGTGCACCAGCAAAAAAAGCATTTTCATCGGCTTTTACATTTTTAATTTTTTCTTCAATAATTCCAAATGCTTTTTCAAAAGAAATTTCAGTAAACTTATTTCCTTCTTTAATAAGTGGTTTTGTTATTCTGTTTTTATCATTTATATAGGTATAACCGAATTTGGCGTATTTACATATATTCCCGTCTGTATTAACGATTCCTTCTCTGCCTGTTATTTTCATGGAAAAGCCATTTTTATGATGAATTGTTACTGCACAACCTACCGAACAATAATTACAAATTGTTTCTATTTTATCGAGTTTAAAGGGACCCGGTTTAAACAATACATTTTCAGTAATTGCACCTGTAGGACATGCAGATATACATAATCCACAGGATTCACATGTCGTATCTTGCAATCTTTTGCCCATAGCCGGAGCTACATAGGTATCAAATCCTCTCTTTACCAAACCCAATGCATTTGCGCCTACAACTTCCTTACAAATACGAATACATCGAGAACAAAGAACACATTTATTATTATCTATTTCAATAAATGGATGATGAAAATCGACGGGCGATTCGTTATATTTTCCTTTAAATTTATTCTGTTCGGCACCATACTCCGTTGCATATTTTTTTAAATCGCAATCATAATATTCAACACAGCCACATTCAAGACATCTGGCTGCTTCATGTTGAGCTATCTTTTCATTTTTATATCCTAATTCAACTTCTTTAAAATTGTTCCGTTCTTTTGGATTTAAGGTTGGCATTTCTTCGCGCATTTGTGTTAGAAATTTCCCTACATAATCTTCTGCAATTTGAAGTTTAAAATTATCTTTTTTACTGATAAATTCTTTTTGTAAAGGTTGAATTGCAAGATTTGTTAAATACTGATGACAACTTAAAGACGCTATTTTAGCTTGTGCTACTGCCTGAATTAATGTAGCCGGTCCGCTTACTCCATCACCACAGGCAAAAACAGAGGCTATCCCGGTTTGTAATGTTAGCGGGTTTGCATCTACATCGCCCCATTTTGTTGCATTTAACTCCCCTTTATCGCAATTTGTATTTATATCTTCTAAAAAATTAATATTTGTTTTTTGTCCTATTGCGGCGATGGCATAATCCATTTCCATATTAAATTCAGAGCCTTCCACAACAACCGGTCTTCTCCTTCCAGATGCGTCCGGTTCTCCTAATTCCATCTTAACACAGGTCATGGATTTAATTTTTCCTTCTTTATCCTTATTCACTTTTACAGGAGCTGTAAGGAAAATATATTCTACCCCTTCTAATTTCGATTCATGAATTTCAATGGGATTAGCAGGCATTTCTTTTTCTGTTCTTCTATAAATTACATACACTTTTTTTGCTCCGCAACGAATAGAAGACCGACAGCAGTCCATCGCCGTATTTCCACCCCCAACAACAGCAACTGTTTTCCCTTTAAAATCATATCTTTTACCACTAAGTTCCATTGCTTTTAAGAAATCGATACCCGACAAGCAATTGATAGCATCATCGCCTTCGCAACCAATTGATGTTCCTTTTTGAGAACCGATAGCAAGAACCAAAGAATCATATTTATTTTTTAATGTTTTATATGAGATATTCTCTCCTAGTTTCTGATTAAAGAAAATACGAACACCCATTTCTGTAATATTATCGACTTCTTTTTGTAAAATATCGTTAGGTAGTCGATATTCGGGGATGCCATATCTTAGCCAACCTCCGGCTAAAGGAGCTGCTTCGTAAATATCTACTTCATGTCCGTATTTGCGAAGGAAAAAGGCAGCAGATAATCCTCCAGGGCCTGCACCAATAATGGCTATTTTTTTTCCAGTAGCTGCTGGTATAGTAGGTTTATATTTATTTGAAGAAAACAAATCATAATCGGCAGCAAATCGTTTCATGTAGTCAATTCCAACCGCGGTTCCTTCGTTTAGCAAATTTCTTCTACAAGCAACTTCACAGGGGCGAACACAAACACGTCCGCAGATAGCAGGAAGTGGATTTGTTTCTTTTATTAAGGCAACAGCCTCATGATACATTCCTTTTTCAATATAAGAAATATATCCTTGTACATCAACACCGGCAGGGCATGTTTGTTTACAGGGGCCTAAACAATCAGCATAATGATTACTTAACAACAATTCTAAGGCTGTTTTCCGTGCTTTAAATACTTTTTCGTTGATAGTATTTATTTTCATTCCTTCCATAATTCGGGTGGAACAAGCCGGTTGTAAGTTTTTCATTCCTTCTATTTCAACTACACAAACGAAACAAGAAGAATACGGGTCTAACCTTTCATCGAAACATAAAGAAGGTATTTCAAATCCATTTCTTTTTGCAAGAGAAAGAATATATTCTCCTTTATTTCCTTTTATATTCTTTCCGTTTAAAACAACATTTATATCATTCATAACTACTATTATTCTTTAAAAAATCATTTAAAAAATGTTATCCAATTGTAATCGCTTGGAATTTACATTTACTATAACACATACCACATTTTGTACAAAGCGATTGATCTATTAAATGAGGTAATTTACGTTCTCCGGAGATAGCCGAAACGGGGCATGCTTTTTTACATGCAGTACAACCGGTACATTTTCCGGAATTTATTTCATACGTTATTAAAGGCTTGCATTTTTTTGCCGGACATTTTTTATCTCTAATATGTGCTTCGTACTCATGTTTAAAATATTTTAATGTAGTAAGAACCGGATTTGGCGCTGTTTGCCCAAGCCCGCAGAGACTGCTTTTAGTTATCTGTTCGCTTAGCTCTTCTAATAATTCGATATCCCCTTGTTTCCCTTCCCCTTGAGTAATTCTAAGCAATATTTCAAGCATTCTTTTGCTTCCAATACGACAAAAGGTGCATTTTCCACAACTTTCTTTCTGTGTGAAATCGAGGAAAAACCTTGCCATATCAACCATACACGTATTTTCGTCCATCACCACCAAGCCTCCGGAGCCCATAATAGCACCAGTTGCAATAACTGAATCATAATCAACAATAGTATCGAGAAGATGCTCTGGGATACAACCACCCGAAGGGCCACCCATTTGTACGGCTTTAAACTTAATTGTTTCTCCTGATACTGTTTTATCTACAATTCCACCTCCAACGTTGTATATAATTTCACGAAGGGTAGTGCCAAAAGGCACTTCTATAAGTCCGGTATTGGCAACATGACCTGTTAGGGCAAATATTTTAGTTCCTTTCGATTTCTCTGTACCAATTGAATTAATCCATTCGGGGCCGTTTTTAATAATTAAAGGAACAGTCGCCAATGTTTCTACATTGTTTATTACCGTTGATTTCCCAAAAAGTCCTTTTTGAGATGGATAAGGAGGTTTTCGATTAGGCATTCCTCTATGTCCTTCAATAGAACCGATTAATGCTGTTTCTTCTCCACAGACAAAGGCACCGGCTCCTTCCATAACATGAATATTAATATGCTGCTTTGAACCAAAAACATGACTCCCTAAAATTCCCATTTTATGAGCGTCTTCAATGGCTTTTTTCATACGCTTCACGGCAAGGGGGTATTCTGCTCTTACATATACATAAGCTTCATCTGCATTTATCGCTTTAGCAGCTATCATAATACCCTCCACAATTCGGTGTGGATTCCCCTCCATAAGACTTCTATCCATAAAAGCACCCGGATCCCCTTCATCTCCATTACAAATTACATATTTTTTATCACTCTGTGCTAAGCGCGTAAGTTCCCATTTTTGACCGGTAGAAAATCCACCACCACCACGACCTCTAAGCCCAGATTGAAGAATCATATCGCAGATTTCTTTATCGGTAAGTTGATTAAAAGCTTTTTCGGCTGCAATATATCCACCATGTGAAATATATTCTTCAATACTTTCTGGATCTACCTTTCCACATTCTCCTAAAACAAGCCTATTTTGTTGATTATAAAAAGGAATTTCCGATGGCCCTTTACTAATTTCTTCATTGGAAGGATTAATATATAAAAGGCGGTCAATTAATTCTTTTTTGACAAGCGTTTTTTGTATAATTTCTAGTGCATCTTCCGGTTTCACTTTTACGTACATTATCTCATCGGGGAAAATAGTAACTAAAGGTCCCTGTGCGCAAAACCCTTGACATCCGCTGCGAGAGAGGTAAACAGAATTATCATCTTCATGAATATCAAGTGTTAAATCTACCACCTTAGATAAGCCCGTTACTTCGAGTGCTTCTATCATTGCTTGATAAACCAACAAAGAACCATTTGCAATACATCCTGTACCGGCACAAATAACAATATGTTTATGAATTAGAGAAGCTTTCTTTAAATAACGTTCTTTAATATCTTCAATATCTTTTTTACTAATATATTTCATAACCCATTATTTTACTGCTACTGATTTTCTTTTTTAATAATATCTTCAACAATTTCTTCACACATTTTTGAAGTAACTTTTCCATATACTTTTTCGTTTATCACCATTACCGGAGCTAAGCCACATGCACCAAGACAGCTTACTATTTCTACTGTAAATAAACCATCTTCGGTAGTATGTTTTGTTTCGCTTGTTTTTAATTTTTCGTGAATAAATTCAACGAGCGTATTTGACCCTTTTACATGACAAGCAGTTCCTGTGCACATTTTAATGATATATTTTCCTTTTGGGAACAAGGAAAACTGAGCATAAAAACTGGCAACACCATACATATCGTTTAATGTTAATTGAGTTTCCCTTTCTAATTTGTGAAAAGCTTCTTGCGGCAAATAGCCGTATAGCTCTTGTGCATGCTGAAGTAAAGGGATTAAATTTCCTTTTTCGTTTTTGTATTTTTTAATAAATGGATCTAATAACGACACATCTATTTTTTTTTCTAGCTTTTCTTCTTTTTTATTTTTTATTCTTGAAACTCGCATAATATTTATTTGTTGCTCTTTTTTAAAAATTCTTTCTTTTGGAATAATTTCATATTACAAAGGAAGAAATAAAAAAACGAAGAATAAAATTTATTCTTCGTTTAATTATTAAAAATTATTAAAATAATACCTACAACGAGCCCATTAAAGTAAGAACTTCAGCTTCTGTAGATTTCTGCATAACTAAATCTATTATAATAGAAGAAGTTGATATGGTATAATTCTGTTTAAAATAATACATACTTGCATCGGTATCTTTAGCTATTGCAAATACGGTAACAGGCTCACCAACAGGCAAATTAGATACTGTTAAGTTGTTTACTTTTATATACGAATGTAAATTGTTGAACACAATAAAAATGTCGATGAAGTTCGTATTTGTTCCGACAGCAGTAAAAGTTATTCCCGAAGTAGAAGTAAATGTATTAAGTTTACATACACTTAACCAGCCTAATTTAGCTATTTTCATTCCGTATCCTTTTCCCAGAACGCCAATTTTTGTCACGGTATCTTGTGTAAATAAATAATCGGTTTGAGTAACATCAATGTTCCAATCGTCGGTAGTAGCATTTGTAAATCCATAATAAACACCCATAGTATCATCAGGATTTGATGAAGGAGCCCACATGTTCAACCCACAATGTTCTTTCAATACAAGTTCATCATTATTTTTAAATGCAGTAACTTTTAATTCACCATCCGACTTTAAAATATTTCCCTGGGCAACATTCGGAAGCTTTGACAAAATCATGTCTTTAATGCTATATGCTTCTATCAGCTTAATGAAGAAAGGATAATAAATATCCTGCTGCGTGCTTTTATACATGAAGATAGTTTTGGGTACTCCCCATATTTTAGTTCCATGTATACCAACAATAGTATCGCCGGGTATCGAATCAATAATAAATGTTTGTTCTTCGGGAGCATTATTATCATAAAATTCATCTAGAGGCTCATATTCACTGGTTTCGGTTCTTTCTTTTGAACAAGAACAAAAAACAATCATTACAGTTAATACTGATAATGATATCAAATATATTTTTCTAATTGTTTTCATGAGACAATATTTTTGTTAGTAATTATTATTTGCTTTCAATAATAATACACAAGAAAAAGTATTTACCCTTACGAGCTGGGAAAATTAAAACTGTGGACACTTTTTTATTTTCTGTCGTTTAGAAGAAAAGCATTCACCGAACTTAAGCATTAAGCCGATACCTATCGTTCCCTCTTTCCACTTAGCATCATAACGGTATTCAGCATAAGGATAAAAACATTTATACGCTATAATAATTCCTGTACCGGCTTCGTAAACAAAATTATTTTTTTTTGCAACATCATTAAGAAACTTGGAACTATTGAACCAATCATCGTAATAGCCACTGATAAAAGCATAAGGCATTACCCTGCGAATTGAAGGAAAATTATATCCAAGGTCAGCGCCTCCATACAATTCATGAACATTATTAAAAGAAGGGAAGTATGAAATTCTTGGCGAAACAAAAATTTTTTTATAAATAGGAATTTTAGCCCGTGCATCAATACCAATTCCCTCTGTCTGGAAATTATAATCTGCACCAATACCATACAATACCTTTTTATCTTTTTTCTGAGAAAATAATAATGATGTCCCTGCAAAGAAAAACAATATGATGATCAAAACTTTTCGCATGAATTATATTTCAAAAAATAAAGGCTGTAAATATAGAAATATATTTTTAAAAAAATATTAGGGCTTTTATACAAAAAAAAGGAGGTTACTCATTTGAATAACCTCCTTACCCGGTAATTAGCGTAAACACAAACTCCATTATACCAAAAAATAATGGTGTTTTTGCCTGACATTAATTATTATTCACTACAATCCTGAATATATTTGATTTATTATTTGTAGTTATATTGAACAGATAAACCCCATTTTTCAAAGTTTCTTTTACATTAATACTAAAAATATTATTATAAAAATTTTTACTTTCAATAGTTTTAGAAAATACTTTTATTCCAAGCGCATTGTATGCTTCAATATTGATTATATCATAATTTTCCGGTAAGGATATATTTATAATATCATTAACGGGATTAGGATAAACTAAAATATTATTTTCTTTACTATTATTTACAAATATAACATCAGAATATGAGTACCTACCATCAAAATCAGTTTGTTTTAGCCTGTAATATGAAATGCCATTATAAGGATTATCATCAGAAGCATTATATGAAATTATGCTATTGCTATTTCCTGAACCATCAATATTAGTAAGACTTTCAAAGTTTACTCCATCAATTGATTTTTCCACTGTAAAATAATCGTTGTTGATTTCAGAAGCAGTAGCCCACGATAACTTAACTTCATTATCTGAAGTTGAGGCATTAAAATAAATAATTGAAACCGGTAAAATTGCTGTTGCATTAGTAGAGCCGAATGTCCAATATTCGTTATTTGAAGCATTAGCCCCTGTGAACTGACAATATTTATAAGTGTCATCAACCATCCACCCTGTTGTTGGCTTTGTCCATTCATCGGTTGAAGTAGAAACCTTATTATTTGCTAATGTTAAGTATGCTATTCTTTGCGCAGAGCTTAATTCTGGAAAATCACTATCCTTATAATAGATTCTGCGTTGAGGATTACCTCCTGATACATTTACATGTTTCCAATAATATTTATCAATTATACCTCCCGGCAGAAAACCATAATTAATATAATTGTAATTAACTGGTGATGCATAGATAAACTGAACATCATGCACTCCATCAGCTCCCGAATGCTGAGCAATTCCAAATCTTCTTGATTTTCCACTATTACCTACCGGGAAAATATACATCTTTCCCCCGGTTGCGACCGTTCGCGATACTATTCCATCAACATAAGAATTATCTGTTGTGTTTATATCTAGTTTAATGGCAATTGAATTTAATAGCAGTTTGGCGCCGGAAGTCATTGATAGCACACCTTTAGTTAAAACAATTACAACACTATCGCCAGGAACACAAGTTGAAAGATTAAGATTATGATTGCATGTAACTCCCGCGGTCCTATTTAAAGTAATTTTCTGAAGCATTGTTACACTTGAAGGCAATGTAATTTGCGATTTTGAACCATAATCAACAACTACTAATTTCGAATTACAGGTAGTTGTTAATGTTCCCGGACTTGTAACTGTTAAATTACCTGATATCGTAAGTTGGAATGAACTTAAATTTAAACTTCCACCTGTTGCGCCACCATTAATATTAAGGTCAATACATGAAGCATCGGCAGTTAAGGTAATTGCATCACCATTAAGTATTGTAACATGATTTGCTGAACTTGGGGCTACGCCTCCAGTCCATGAAGAACCACTGCTCCAATTTCCGCCTCCAGTGCCATTGCTTGTAATTGTTCCTATGCCTATTGTTCTTGAACCTGAAATTGTTGAAGGTGATGGCGTATAAGATGATCCACCAACAGTAACCGAAGTACATTCAGCATCCAATATATTTGTAGTTTTTGCAAAACCAGAAACATTGTATGCAAGCCAAAAATAATTTGTTCCTGTAACCAATGTTTGTGAACCATTAATAGTAAAACTTCCATTTGGACTTGCCTGTGTTCCGAATAAGTTAGAAGCCGAAAAAGTTGATGTACTTCCGGTATAATATATTTTTGCCGATGAAATATCATTAGCAGCATCTGTCGACCCAGTAGTGCTTAATGCAAATGAAGTTGCAGTAGGTCCTGTACCACAAGCGCCACTAACAACAACCTGAATTCCAATTATATCATTATTTGAAGTTCCAACATCAACATTCGCTGTATTGTTCTGAGTAACTGCACTTGAAGAATATGCCATAGCAGCAGCTTGTGTTAATGTCCCAAAACTTGTAGAACCATTTGTCATCCCAACAATTGAAGCATCAGTAGGAGAACCCAACGTTTTTATCATATTTCCAGATGCAGCCACCGGAGATACATTACTTGCTTTAACTTGTATACCTGATATGTAAAAGAAATCCAGTTTATTTGTATTATCTGTTGTATATGTTATTGTAATGGAAGAAGTAGTAACATTAATTGCCATTGCTGAAATATTTTTTGCAGATTCAAAATAATAAGAACCGGAACCTGCTTTAAATTCATAACCTGAAGGAGCACTTATTACAAGCTTTGCATCCGTTTGCTTTGATAAATCAGCATTATTATTTTCTGAAATAGTTATATTCCCCAAAGTAGTATAAGAACCCGAACACAAACTTTCGCCACCTGAAGCTACAGTTATAGTAACAGCAGCATTTACATAAAAATATGGTAACAAAACAAATATTAAAAAGGATAATATTTTCTTTGAAAAGCTCATTAATTTTTTCAGTATTTGTACTCATTTGTCTTCGTAAGTTACAGTATTTTGGGCAAAATGTCAAGCATATTAGAGCCTGTTTAAAATTTTGTTAGAATAAAAGAAAAAGGGTATCGCAAACCGAAATAAAAGCATACTTAATTTGAGGTTGCTAAAACTTAAATATATGTATGCAACCGATTTGACCGATACCCAGTGG
>Ga0209098_1000141_pt1 | contig 78510 bp, 60 predicted proteins | sample AD_JPNHW1_MetaG_FD_184429 | JGI IMG/M metagenome (GOLD analysis project Ga0209098, IMG submission 184429) | Active sludge microbial communities of municipal wastewater-treating anaerobic digesters from Japan - AD_JPNHW1_MetaG (SPAdes) (version 2) | ecosystem: Engineered > Bioreactor > Anaerobic...
TTTCTGAGAAATTTCTCTTTTAAAATCTTTTAGAAATTTTGAATCTTCATAGCTCGATTTCATACTTTTCCCATCAAGCCATTCACACGAAAGCTGAATTACTGGGCAAGGCTCAATATAACCCGATGGGTTAATATGATGGCTCAACCCCTCGGCTGCAGGGCAGAACGGCTCACCGTTAGCTCCCCAGTATGAGTCGATTAGTACAATTGGGTATTTCTTTCTCCCCTCTACCAAAAATGTTCTCAAGCGCAATATCTCTTCTTGGCTCAAAGCCAAGTCGTAGCAAGGATTTTCTCCCGATGGACGATAGATGTAATACCAAAGGTAAATTACCCCTTTGTTGTGAAGTATATTTATAAACTCCTCGGAAAGCGCCATCTCGATATTTGACTTGCAAACGCTAATCGCAACACCTGTTACAAGTTTGTTTTTGGTAGCTGTATCAACTGCCTGAAGAGTCCTTTGGTAGACATGGTTTCCTCCCCTACGGGTATCAGCAACCGTTTCATTCCCTTCGAAGCTGATTAGAGGTGTAACATTAGCAACCTCTCGAAGCTCTTGGGCAATCTTATCGTTAAGCAAAGTTCCGTTTGTAAAAAGTTGGAAGTAGCAATCGGGATGGGAACGAAAGATATTTAATAGTTGTTTGTACATTAAAGGCTCACCTCCCAAAATACCAAAGAAGTACGAACCGTACTTTTTACTTTCTTCGATAATTCTATTTACCTGTTCAAGATCTAAGTTAGAAGATTTTTCCCCTCTGGTTACCCAGCATCCTTGGCAGCGGAGGTTACAATCATTGGTAACAGAAATAAACTGAAATGCAGGAAACATTTCACCTCTTTTCTTTCTTTTCTGAAATTTGCTAAATCCACGCAAACCCTTTATTCCGAAATTATAGATAAACTTTCTCCTACACCGCGAATCCGTTCGTAATATGTTTTTTAGAATTGACATCTATTTGATTAAAAGATAAAATTAGGTTCAAACCCCTCATTATTTATTCTACATTTTTCAATTATTCTTAGCCTTGTCTCTTTCCTCAAGAGCTTTCTTCATTGCTTCCTCACGAATAATTGATTGCCGTTTAACCTTACGCAGTTCGAGCGCCTTGTAGATATCGCTTCCAAGAATCGATTTCAAATCCTGTTGCTGACGTTGCAGCTCTGCAGTTTCATCAATTGAATCTGAGCCACTAATAGCACCACCCATTTTATACTTTGGAAAGATGATTGCTGTGTGTGGACAAATGCGTGCGCAGGCAGGGCAATTATTTTTACAACCTTTTGGATTTACAACAATTACTTTTCCTTCTTGTTTTTCATAAACTCCAAAAAGACAGAAATCGGCGCATTGGCCACATGCCGTGCACCGATCGTAATCAATTACAGGATACCACGAAGGCCAATCTGGATCGCTAATGTGCTCAGTTTGAATAGATGGCTCATCATTGCTGAAGGCTTTTAGATTGACTAATACCTCGTCAACGGGTGTTTCGCGTAAGTTGAGAAAAGTTAAATTCTCAAGATTGCCAATGGTCTCAGCGTAATCAAGAAGTTTTTTTACAGCACGAGGATGACACGCAATCACAAGAGTTTGGTGGGTGGGTGAAAAAATCTTTTTTACCGATTGTTTTTCAGTTGCACAAAGGCCACAAAGGTCTGATATATGAATTGCATCAACTTTTTCGTCATAAAGAAACTTTGATATTGTTTCTTTTATTTCTTTGCTAACAATCTCCCCCCCACAGTTACAGTATAATACTTTTTTATTCATTTAACAGTTAAAATATTGAATATAAATTTTAAGATAATAATGGTACAAGTTTAGCACTTTATTCACTTAGATACAACTTGTTTCCACTTGGTTTAATTGTTGAATTTTAGTTTCTTTTCTTAGATTTGCAGCTTACTTTCAAAACCCATATATGCTTTTACTAAGGATAGGAATAGTTGTATTGATAATTGCTATTATTCAGGAACATGTGCTAGCTCAAAAGGAAGATTCTCTAACTATTAAGAATAATCATCATCAACATTTTGTAAGGTCACTTATATTTCCCGCTTCTCTTTGTGTAGCAGGGGTTATAGTTAAAGAAACATCTTTTAGGAAGGATTTTCAAGAAGATATCCAAAAAGCAAATTGGCATTTCAATACCCATATTGATGATTATACACAATATGTTCCAATGGTAGAGCTATTAACGGCCGATCTATGCTATTCAAAATCGAAAAACGAAATTTTTCAGCAGGCAAAAAATTTGGCTATTTCTCAGCTGTTGACGGGAATTATAGTAACCGCACTTAAAGTTACAACAAATGTAACTCGTCCTGATGGAATGCCACATTCATTTCCTTCTGGTCATACCTCATATGCATTTACAGGTGCTACAGCGCTTTATCTAGAGTATAAAGATTCAAATCAGATGATTGCTTATAGTGGTTTTGGTTTTTCCACTGCAACGGGAATGCTTAGGGTTATAAATAATAGGCATTGGATTTCGGATGTTTTGGTTGGTGCGGGTATAGGAATGCTCACTACAAAATTAACTTGGTATGTTAACCCTTTCAGCAATTGGAAACCATTTAAAAGTAAGAATATTGCTGTTTATCCCTATGTAAATGGATTGAATCAGAGTGCGGGAATAAGTTTTGTTTTTTGATAATTGATAATTCAAAAAAAGAGGGTTGAAAACCCTCCTTTCTATTAAAGTGTATTTGAGTATTTTATTAAAGTAATTAAATCTGACTCATTTTTTAAGGAGATTTTATTTTCTTTTATGTATTTTGAAATTAGAGCCTCGTTGTTTCCGAATGCCGATATCAGATTTTTACCCCTTTTTTCAATTTCTATTATACTATCACCAATTTTTGCATAGTACTTCATTTTATGTACTATTTGGTCATTTTTATTCCCTGAATTAAGAGCAAGATTAAAATTGGCTGGGAGAATAACAATATAATGATATTTGAGAAGGCATGATTTCCCGTTACTCAATACTTCAAAATAATTTTTCTTTAGTTTGCTATCTTCAGTATATGTTAAGTATTTAAAAATTCGTCTACCCATAATTATTTCATTTAATCCTTCTGGCGCTCCAATAGCATAAGTTTTTTCCTCATATTGGTATTGCATTTCTCCTTTAAGCACATTTAAACGAAGACTAATAGAAGGAATAGTATCACCATTCTTTAAAATGATTGATCCAGTTTGCCATTCCTCGTTCAGATATGGAGAACCTTCCAAATTTATTGGTTTATCTTTTATTATAATCTTGTTTTCTCCTGGGGGTAATTCAAATCTATAGGACTGTGAAAATGAAATAGTATAGGATGCCATGATAATAATTGTAAAAAGAAATAGTTTTTTCATATGGTTTGTTTTAAAAGGGTTTCGTTTGAAAAAACAAAAATTATACCAACATCTTTTTTTTAAAACATTTGGAGTTAAGTATATTTATACAATTGCTTTAGATCCAAAACGAATTAAGTTTTAAAATTTTGGTTATACATGTAGCATGAAAAAAGGGGATCTAAAGCATAGATCCCCTTTTTATATTTAGAATAATAGGATTATATAAGAGTATTTGAATATATTATCAAAGAAACTAAATCTCCTTCGTTTTTAAAAGATATTTTATTGTCCTTTATATATTTTGAAATTAAGGGCTCTTTTTCTCCAAAGGAAGAAATGAATTTTTTCCCTCTTTTGTCAATTTCAACTATTTTATCACCAATTTTTGCGTAGTACTTTTTCTTAATAGTGATTTGGTCATTCTTATTTCCTGAATTTAGTTGAACGTTAAAGTTCGCAGGCAAAATTTCGGGATAATAATTGATTAAAAGCGATACTTTGCCGTCGTATATTTCTTCGAAATAGCCTTTCTTCGGAGTTCCCTTTTCCTCATAGCTTAAGAAAACAAATGAACTTCTTCCTACTTTAATAAACTTTACGCCTTCGGGAGCTCCAATAGCGTAAGTTTTTTCCTTATGAAGGAATTGCATTTCGTTTTTGTAAACATTTAAGCGAAGCTTAATAGTAGGAATAGTATCCCCATTATTCATAAAGATTGAACCATCTTCCCAACTTTCATTTAAGAAAGGAGAGCCGTCTAGATTTGCAGGTGCATTCTGATTGATAATTTTGTTTTGTCCAGGAGGTAACTCTAGTCTATAAACAGCATCATAAACTACTGGCGTTGAACCTGTACTATTTTGAGCAAAAGCGCAGAAAATAGTTTGAGATAATAAGAAAGTTAATAAAAGAACACGTTTCATTTTTAAAAAGGATTAATTGTTAAATGATTTTCCATTAGATTCTAATAGTTATAAATGGATTAAAGAATTCAAAGTTAATTCTTACAGAACACAAAATTTTTTTAACCCTACATGTTCTGTAACATCTAAATGCGAGTATATTAACGCGTTGTACGAACGTTTGATAAATTAGAAAAATAAAATCAATATCAAAGCCAAGGAGATGAACTTATCGATTCATCAGGAATAAAATCAGCGTAATTCAAAGCAACCAAATCAAGCAAATTTAAGAGTTCTTCAGGATCGGTTGAGGTTACAAGCTTTAATCTCATTTCTTTAAAGTGGGGTAAACCTTTAAAATAGCTAGTAAGATGTCGGCGTAACTCAAATATTCCAGTTTTTCCCCCTTTAACTTCTATGGACTTTTTTAGATGGTATTTTGCGAGGTCAACCTTTTCGGGGATAGAAAATGGCTTTAGCTTTTCGCCTGTATCTAAAAAATGTTTAATCTCCTTAAAAATCCAAGGGCGTCCATAGGTAGCTCTTCCTATCATTATACCATCAACACCATACTGCTCAAATGCAAGTTTGGCTTTTTCTGGACTAACAATGTCTCCGTTTCCAATAATTGGTATAATCATTCTTGGGTTGTTTTTTACTTCCCCAATTAATGTCCAATCTGCTTCTCCCTTGTAAAGCTGAGAGCGAGTTCTGCCATGTATAGTTAATGCTTTAATACCCACATCCTGTAATTGTTCGGCAATTACAACTATATTTTTAGAGTTTTCGTCCCACCCCAATCTGGTTTTTACGGTTACTGGAATGTTAGTTGCATTTACAATCTGACGGGTCATTTCAACCATTTTGGGAACATCTCGCATTATTCCTGATCCTGCCCCTCGGTTGGCAATTTTTTTAACAGGGCATCCAAAGTTTATATCAATAACATCTGGGTTTGCTGCAGTAGCAACTCGTGTTGCTTCAACCATGCTATCGATTTCGTGACCGTATAATTGGATTCCTATAGGGCGTTCATAATCGAAAATATCAAGCTTGGCAACGCTGGTTTTGGCGTCCCGAATTAGCCCATCGGCATTAATAAACTCGGTGTACATCATGTCTGCACCGAATCGTTTACAGAGTATTCGAAACGATGGATCGGTAACATCCTCCATTGGAGCCAAAAACAGAGGTCTATAGCCTAAATCTAAATTTCCAATTTTCAATATTTACTTGGTTTAATCGCACACAAAAATACACACTTCCGAAACCTATCCAAACCCTTTAACTATATTTGCCGTTTCTGGTAAATAAAATTGATAACAATGCTTTCAACCTATTTTAGAGAATCTTCACCAGTAATGAAAATAGTAATTACGCTTCTGTTTTGTTTGACAGGGTTATTACTTTTCATGTTTATTGGTTCATTAGTTGTTTTTTCAATCTACGGAACAGCTGCGTTATCCTACCTTTCAAACCCTAATCCAACAACTCATGAGGCAATAGTTTCGCTCAAGATTTTGCAGATAAGCCAAGCCATAGGGTTATTTATTGTTCCAAGTTATCTCCTTGCACACTACTTTTCTTCCAAACCATTTAAATACTTAGGATTTAATCGAATTAACTTAAACCTTATTTTTTTAGTTACAATTACAATCATAGTTGCATTCCCTGCAATTAATCTTTTTGCATCGCTCAACGAGCTGGTTAAATTACCTCATTGGATGAACGAAATGGAGGGAAAAGCGCAGTCCTTAACTAAAGCTTTTATGACTGTTAGTGGTTTTGGAGGGCTTCTGGTTAATTTTATAATGATAGCGATTCTTCCTGCTCTAGGAGAGGAACTATTATTCCGAGGGATAATTCAAAAACTTTTTTCTGAAATAACAGGAAAGGTTGTATGGGGTATTATTATTTCTGCCTTACTGTTTAGTTTTATGCACCTTCAGTTCCAAGGGTTTTTACCTCGATTTGCATTGGGAGTGCTTTTCGGTTTTTTTTATGTTTGGTCTGGTTCATTATGGTTACCAATAATTGCTCATTTTATCAATAACTCAATTGCAATCATCGGATATACTATGATATACAAGGGTGATTTATCTTCAGAAGCAGAAAACATCGGCGGTTTATCCGTGATGTGGCCTTTGGGTATAATGAGTCTTGCACTTGTTTTTATGCTTCTCTTGAAAATAAAGGGCGAAGGTTTAAGGGTTAACAAAATCGAATAGGCTTCGTTCTAAAAGTTGTAATCCTTTTAGCTCGTTTTTCCTGTAAACATAAACCAAACCATAGTCGGTACACTTTTCCCGTTTAAGGTCATCTGGTAAATCCTTAAATGATGCCTCAACTTCATTCCAAATATTTAAAATAATCTCATCAGCCTTTTCGCGAAGTGCATCGAGTTCGTTGAGCATTCTTTGGGTGTTCTGTTGAAGTATTTTCTGATGGTTATAAGATTCAACAAAATTCTCATAACGAACCTTTACAACAGCAATCGTAGGGTTGGTGATTGGCTGTTGTGAATTCATTATACGTTTTGCCTCACCATCTATTATTTTTTTGCCCCATTCTATCAAGTCTTTTTCAGTACTGAGTGCAGGAACTTTTTGTTCATCAATATCCATTCCGTAAAGTGTTCTTGTTTTCTCAGGAAGTTCACCACGAGCAATTGCCATGTTTACTACCTGAATAAAATGGGAAAGGTAGAGTTTAGCCTTTTTTGTATGAACAATATAATCCTTACTTTTTTCAACCTGAATATTATAGGCCGCTTTATAGTTTATCATTGCTTTTTCAAACGAGTTGATAAAGAGTTCGATTTTTGCAAAAGTGCTTTGCGAGAATGCTAGTTTAAACGGAGGGAGGTCTTTCCCCTTTTTGTAAGCCACAGAAAGAGCTTTAATTCTCGCTGCATCTGTATTGGGTAAACGGCGGTAAGGCATGGCGGAGGGTTTTGGTTGTTAGTTAGCTGTTGATAACATGCGAATATAACAATTGATTTCAAAAAAACAACACCCTTCGTAATCTACTTTGATAGATATTTTCTATTGACTTTAAATAAGTTGAGATTACGAACGCTAAAATTTGAGTTTGAAATTTATTCCATTCTCATTTTTGATGCTTATTAACAGGTTTTCGAATTTATGAGACTAAAAAATTCTACATTTGGAAAATTTTTTAAAAAAACATTCTCAAATAATTTCATCTTATGTACGGCAAAATAAAAGAAGATTTAAAGCATCAGCTTGAATCAATTACCAACGAAGGTCTTTATAAGACAGAACGAATTATTACAACTCCCCAGCGTGTTGAAATAAAAGCAAATGGAAAGGATGTTCTCAATTTTTGTGCAAACAACTATCTAGGCCTTTCTTCACATCCAAGGGTTATTGCTGCTGCAAATAAAGCAATGGTAGAATATGGCTTTGGAATGTCTTCTGTAAGATTTATCTGCGGAACACAGAGCATTCATAAGGAATTAGAAAAGAAGTTAAGCCAATTTCTTGGAACAGAAGATACAATTCTATATTCATCTGCATTTGATGCAAACGGAGGAATTTTTGAACCAATCTTAGGTGAACAGGATGCCATTATTTCTGATGAACTTAACCATGCTTCAATTATTGATGGGGTTAGACTTTGTAAGGCAAAACGCTTTAGGTATAAAAATAACGACATGGCTGACCTTGAAGAGGTGCTTCAGGATGCAAGTGAATGTAGATACAAAATGATTGTTACCGATGGCGTTTTCTCAATGGATGGCATTATTGCTCAAGTTGATAAGGTTTGCGATTTGGCCGATAAGTACAATGCAATGGTAATGGTAGACGATTCTCACGCAACTGGTTTTGTTGGAAGAACAGGTCGTGGTACTTCCGAATACTGCAATGCGATGGGTCGTGTGGATATTATTTCTACTACATTTGGTAAGGCTCTTGGAGGAGCTTCGGGTGGTTGTATTTCTGGACGTAAGGAAATTGTTGAGATGCTCCGTCAGCGTTCACGCCCATACCTTTTCTCAAACTCACTTGCCCCAGCAATTGCAGGTGCAACACTTGAGGTTCTAAATATGTTATCAGAAACTACAGAACTTCGCGATAAACTTTACGAAAGCACCCAACTCTTCAGAAAAGGGATGACTGAAGCAGGTTTTAAAATTGTTCCAGGCGTTCACTCAATTGTTCCTGTACTATTTGGACATCTTCCAAATGATGCAAAACTTTCACAAGAATTTGCAAATGCACTTCTTGATGAAGGAATCTATGTTACCGGTTTTTACTACCCAGTGGTTCCAAAAGGAAAATCAAGAATTAGAGTTCAAATTAGTGCCGCTCATACCAAGGAGCAAGTTGAGTTTGCAATTCAAAAATTCACCAAAGTTGGTAAAAAGTTAGGAGCTATCTAATTATAGTACATATTTCATAAATGCCCCTTGAAATTATAGCAAGGGGCTTTTTTTATTCCCTTTTGCATTCAAACGTTTGTATTATATAACCAATATTTCTATATTTGGTAACGAGAGATTGATAGCGGCATAAGAACTCGCACAGGTTGATTTGTTGTGGCCGATAAAGGATCAAAGATTGAAATAAAAGCCTTTTTATTACATCTGCCTTTATTATTCTATAACATTCTAATACAATCTACTATGTCGCACATTGGATCCTACGATTCCAGGGTTAAAGACTTCGACTGGAGTGTTTCCGAAAAAGAGCTTGATTATAAACAGGGAGATATCATCAACATTGGATGGTATTGTACCGATCGTATTTGCCAAATGGGTAAAGCAGATAAAACGGCATTGATTTGGGAGGGGATGAGTGGCGAAGAGAAACGGTACACCTACAATGATATTCGAGTTGCTTCAAACACAATAGGACAATTTCTCCGTGATATTGGGATAAAACCTGAGGATCGGGTTTGCCTGTTTATGGATAAAATCCCCGAACTGTACCTCGGATTTTTAGGTATTCTGAAAATTGGGGCTATTGCTCAACCCTTATTCTCTGCATTTGGCGACGAATCGCTATTTATTCGATTGGAAAATGCACAAACACGAGCAATAATCACTCAAAAAAAGCACGCGCCAAAGGTTCGAAAGATCATCGATAAGATGCCTTTTGTTGAGTTTATCATTATTGTTGATCACGATTCATGTAAACCCCTTGGAGAAAAGGAGCTATCGTTTGAACTTGAAAAATCTCCTAAGATTGATAAGTTTGAAATCTATCCAACTAAAGCAGAATCTCCCTCGGTACTTCATTATACATCAGGAACTACAGGGCAACCAAAGGGTGTAAAACATGTCCATTACTCTTTAATATCTCAATATTTAACGGCAAAATGGGTTCTTGATCTTCAGGATGATGATATCTACTGGTGTACTGCCGATCCGGGGTGGGTAACAGGTACATCTTACGGAATTATTGGTGCATTCAGCAACGGGGTAACTCAATGTGTATTAGATGCAGGATTTTCGGCCGAGGCCTGGTATCGATTTATCGAGAAGCATAGAGTTAGCATGTGGTACTCAGCTCCAACAGCAATTCGCTCGCTCATGAAAGCCGGGGATGAAATAATCAAGAAGTTCGAGCTATCGTGCCTTCGCCACCTTGCAAGTGTAGGCGAACCCCTTAATTCAGAAGCAGTAATTTGGTCAGAAAAGGTATTTGGGAAAGCATTTCTCGATACATACTGGCAAACCGAAACAGGATCGATTATGATTACCAACTTCCCTGGAATGAAAATCAAACCGGGTTCAATGGGTAAACCTTTCCCTGGAATTATAGCAACAGTTGTAGATCCTGAAAAATACGAACCATTCACAGAAACAGGGAAAATTGGACTTATTGCAATTAAGCCTGGATGGCCAGCAATGATGAGAACCTACTGGAATAATGAGGAGACTTACCAAAAGAAATTAAAAAATGGATGGTATCTTCCCGGCGATCGCTCAAGCATTGATAGCGAAGGCTACTTCTGGTTTGTTGGCCGAGATGATGATGTAATTAATACCGGAGGACATCTTGTTAGCCCATTCGAGGTTGAGTCGGCCCTCTTGGAACATCCTTCAATTGCAGAATCTGCCGTGGTTTCAAAACCCGATTTTGTGAATATGGAAGTGGTTAAAGCTTTTGTAACCCTTAAACCAGGATTTAATGCTGATAAAGACTTAGAGCTAGACATCATGAACTTTGTAAGAAAGAAACTTTCATCTCTTGCAATGCCACAAGAAATAGAATTTGCCGATTCTTTACCCAAAACTCGAAGTGGAAAAATTATGCGTCGTATTCTAAAAGCGAAAGAGTGGGGTGAGGAAATTGGTGACACATCAACTCTGGAAAATGATTGATAAAATAACTTAAATAATAGGAGAATAGCACTATGGAAGATATGAAAGAAATTATTAAAAACTATGTGATTAAGGAGTATGTTGAAGATGATACTGTAATTGGTTTTGATACGCCACTAATTTCTGGCGGTATTGTGGATTCTTTCTCAATGGTATCGCTAAAACGATTCCTTGAGAATAAATACAATATCTCGATTCCCGATGATAAAGCAACACCCGAAGCTTTCGATTCTGTAAATAAAATAGTGAAACTAGTAAACGAATTTATTAAATAAGTACTACTATGGCATATTCAGATAAAACACGAGGAATGTACAGCGAAATCCTTACAGGAGTTAAGGAGGCTGGACTATACAAGCAGGAGCGATACATACATTCTGCACAAGCCGCCGATATTGAAGTAGAGTTTCCAAGTGGAGCCTCTATTAAAAAGGTTATCAATATCTGCTCTAATAATTATTTGGGTTTATCGAGCCATCCAGAGGTAGTAAAAGCTGCTCATGCTGGTCTCGATTCCCATGGTTATGGAATGTCTTCTGTGCGTTTTATTTGCGGAACGCAAGATATCCATAGGCAATTGGAGAATATGGTCACTAAATTTCTAGGAACCGAGGATACAATTTTGTTTCCATCGTGCATGGATGCGAATGCTGGTGTTTTCGAGGCAGTACTCACAAAGGACGATGTGATGATATCTGACCGTTTAGTGCATGCTTCAATCGTTGATGGTATTCGCTTATGTAGCGCAACCCACGATACTTTTAAGCATTCTGATATGGAGCATCTGGAAGAAAAGCTCCAATTGCATAATGATAAGCGTTTAAAAATGGTTATCACGGATGGCGTTTTTTCAATGGATGGCGATACTGCAAAGCTCGACGAAATGGTTGCACTTTGTGAAAAGTATGATGCTCTTCTTTTTGTAGACGATTCTCATGCAAGTGGGTTTATTGGAAAAACAGGTAGAGGTACGCACGAAAAATGCGGGGTAATGGGCAAAATAGATATTATCACAACAACCTTTGGTAAAGGACTAGGAGGTGCTTCTGGCGGTTGTGTATCAGGAAGAAAAGAATTGGTTGAGATGTGCCGTCAAAAGGCTCGTCCATACCTGTTCTCAAATACAATTGCACCTCCCATAATTGCTGGTGTAATAAAAGTTTTAGAAATTTTATCAGCTTCTACTGATAGGCGAGATAAGCTTGAAAAGAATACCGAGTTTTGGCGCAAAGGTTTAATTGATGCTGGATTAATCATTAAGGAGGGGGACACACCAATTGTTCCTTTAATGCTTTTCAATGCAAAGCTATCGCAAGATTTTTCAAGAGAACTTTACGATGAGGGTATATATGCAATCGGATTCTTCTTCCCTGTAGTACCTCAGGGACAAGCACGTATTAGAACCCAAATTTCTGCTGGGCACGAGAAACATCATCTCGAAAAAGCATTAGATGCTTTTAGAAAAGTAGGTAGGAAGTACGATATTCTTGGGAAAACGAAGCAGGAAATTATTGATAGGTACGGAATGTAAATTATCTTAATATTGATTTATTTGAGCCTAACGTATGATATGTTAGGCTTTTTTATTAATCGAAGTGATAAATTGAAAGTATTGTAACATTCAGATATTCAGTTAAATAAAATACATATTTAATTTTATAATACGATTGATCTTTCAAGTTTGTGATTAAATGCAAAAAAATATAGATTATATCTTATAAAATAGTTCGTTTTTAAAATATAACTATCCCAAAAGCCAAATAATTCAAAACATTTTATAAATCGCAACAAGGTTTCAATTTGTAGCTAGTAAAAAAATAGCTACCATATTGACTCATATACTGTATCCGCATAAATTGCCACACAATGAAACAATTTTTATTTATTCATAAACCCCCATGTTTTTAAATCTTATGTAACCTCAACACGACCACTAACTTTCCTTTTTTATAAAACCTAAACTAACCCTAAAAAAAACTAACTATGAAAAGAGTTTTACAAATTGTCTTTATGTTCTGTGTAATATTTGCAGGGCTAATGATTAATGAATCGCGGGGTGTTACCGCATACCCATACCCCGTAAAAGTGAATCAACCCGATGGAACAACAATTACCGTTATTCTAAAAGGTGATGAGCATGTGAAATGGGCGCAAACCCTCGACGGGTACTCCATTATGCGTAATAGCAAAGGTGTTTTTGAGTATGCCACACAAGATAGTAGAGGTGATATGATCCCTTCTGGTATCAGTGTAAGTGAAATTTCTTCAAGGAAATCTGCCGAACTTAACCTTTTAGCAAAAACCCCTAAAGGTTTACTATATAGCAAGAGCCAGGTTTCAATGATGAAAAGTATTTATGCAATTAAAGCGGCTGAGAGTCTTAAAGCGTTCCCAACAACAGGATCAAGAAAACTTGTATGTATTTTAATGGGATTTAAGGATAAAGCATTTACGAAGACCCAATCTGATTTCAACAATCTTTATAACCAAGTTGGATATACTACTGGTGGAGCAACGGGTAGTGTAAAAGATTTTTATTCAGAAAACTCGTATGGTCAATTTGATTTGACTGTTACTGTTGCCGGACCTTATACTGCAGCCAATAATATGAGTTACTATGGTGCAAATGATGCTTCTGGTTACGATGTTAATCCTCGCGCACTTGTATCTGAAGCAATTAATGCAGCTGATGCATCGGTTAACTTTGCCGATTTCGATAATGATGGTGATGGTACCGTTGATGGTGTTTATATTATTTATGCTGGTTATGGTGAGGAAGCAGGCGCAAGTGCAGATTGTATTTGGGCGCACGCTTGGAGTCTTGCTACAGCAGTAACAAAAGACGGTAAATCAATTAGCAAATACTCATGTTCAGCTGAACTTAGTGGTAGTTCAGGCTCAACAATTACTGCAATAGGTGTTATTTGTCATGAGTTTGGTCACGTTCTTGGAGCTCCAGACTACTATGATGTTGATTACTCAACTGGTGGTCAGTTTGATGGAACAGGAGATTGGGACCTAATGGCTGCTGGTTCATGGAATAATAATGGTATTACTCCAGCTAGCCATAATGCATATACAAAAGTTTATGTATACGGTTGGGCAACAGCAACAGAATTAACTTCAGCTCAAAATGTAACTGTAGCTAATGCTGAGACAAATAAGAGTTTTTATAGAATAAACTCAACTACAACAAATGAGTTTTGGTTATTGGAAAACCGTCAGTTAACCGGTTTTGATGCATATCTTCCTGGTCATGGTTTGATTATTTATCATGCTCACAGTGGATTGACTTCTGCAATTGCAAGCGCAAATATTAATGCAACATATCCACAAAAATTCTACCCAGTTTGTGCTAATGCAACAACAAACCCTGGCTCAACCGCTAGTACTTATGGAACAATAAATGGTGGTGGTTGCCCTTTCCCTGGTACAGGTGCAAAAACATCATTTACTGATGCAACTACTCCAAACATGAAATCTTGGGCTGGTGCTAATACTGCAAAACCTATTACCAGTATTGTTGAAAACACAACAGCCAAAACGATTACATTCAGCTTTATGGGTGGTTCTGTTACTCCTACTGCACCAACAGCAACAACCGTTGCTGCTTCTGGTATTTCAACAACAGGAGCTACATTGAATGGAACTGTTAATGCTAATAATGCATCAACAACTATTACATTTGAGTATGGTACAACAACTAGCTATGGAAGCACAGTAAATGGAACACCAAATACATTAACTGGTGCAACATCAACAAGTATAACTGCTGCTTTAACTGGATTAACTGCAAACACAACTTACAATTATAGAATTAAAGCGGTTAACTCAGTTGGTACTACCTACGGTAGCAATATGACTTTCACCACTTCTGCAACATCTACATCTTTGACTCTTCCTGTAACTGAAAATTTTGCTTCTTCATCACTTCCTACAGGTTGGACAACTCAAAATACTGGGACAAGTATTACCGAGCGTTGGAGCATGTCGAACACTGCCAATGCTGGTGGAACTGCTTATGAGCTAAAATGTACTTATCAAAATGTTAGCCCAGCAACTACAAGAATTATTACTCCTGCGGTGAACACTGTTGGTGTAAGTTCAGTTACCTTCTCGTTCAAACATATGCTTGATGCATACAGCACTGGTGTAACTCTAAGGGTACAAACCTCGAATGACAAGTCAACCTGGACAAATACAACCTGGTCTGCTGCAACATCAAGTACAAATATTTCTGCAGCAACCGTGAACGTAACTGTTACCACCAACCTGAACTCAGAAACAACTTACTTCGCGCTGGTAGCTGATGGTAATCTGTATAACATTGACTACTGGTATATCGATAATATCTCGATTACAAGCGGTTCTTCAACAACTACCCCAACCGTTACCACAACCGCAGCTTCAAGCATTACTGCAAGTTCTGCAACAAGCGGTGGAAATGTTACTGCTGATGGTGGTGCATCTGTTACCGAAAGAGGTATTTGCTATGCAACAACAGCAAACCCAACCACATCAAACTCAAAGGTTGCTAGTGGAACGGGCACGGGTTCATATACAGCAAGCATGACCGGGTTAACAGCTAATACCACTTACTACGTAAGAGCATACGCTATCAACTCAAATGGAACAGCTTATGGTTCACAAGTTTCCTTTACTACCTTAACAAGTGGTGGTGGCACAACTACCGATGTTACTGTTGGTACAGGTACTTCAACCCAAGGTTATCCAATTAACTGCTACTATGGTTACGAAAGAAGTGCATCAATTTACACAGCTACAGAAATTGGAAAAGTTGGATCAATAAGTAAGTTGGCTTGGTATCCTACATTAACAACATCTTATAATGTTCCAATTAAGATTTACATTAAGCAAACTACAGCTTCAACAATTACTGCAGCAACTTGGGCAAATTCAATTTCAGGAGCAACCCTTGTTTATAGTGGCACTATGGCAGGAACAACAGCGGGTGCTTGGAAGGAATTTAGTTTGACAACTGCATTTAATTTCACAGGAGGTACAAGCAACCTAATGGTACTTGTTGAAACTAACTATGGCGGTACTGGTGCTGGTACAAGTACTGGTGCAAAAGTTCGTTACACATCAGCAACAAGCAAGCATATGTACATTAGAGCCGATAATTCTGCACCAACAGGTACAGGTACTGTAACAAGTTATCGTCCAAATATTAAGATAACGATCACTACTTCATCTGGTTCGATTAATAATGAGATGAATAATCCAGAAATTGAAAACGTTACTTTAAGCGTTTATCCTAATCCGACAAAAGATAAGATAACTGTTGAAAGCACAGGAGAAATTAAGTCTATTGAACTTTTCTCTATTACTGGTGCAAAGGTTTATTCAATGAAGGACATTTCGAATAGCGCTTCAAATGAAGTTGATTTATCACAATTCCAAAATGGAATGTACATTTTGGTAATTAACGACGGATCAAAACGTCATACTATGAAAGTTATTAAGCAATAATAACCGCCTTATATCGATTAAGAACCCGCGAGAAATCGTGGGTTCTTTTTTTGTTGAAAAAAAAGTTGCCTTAAACTTTTTTGATTTTAATTTGTCTATTGTAAAAAACGATATTATTAACGCTTGATAAACTTTCTTCAGATGAAAAAATCCATTATTACTACCATTTTTCTTCTTGCGTCACTAGTATTATTTGCACAAGAAAAGGCTAATGTGTACAATCCGAGTGCAGATGCTAAGGGAGATTTAAAAACTGCCATTGCTAAAGCAAAAGCAGAGAAAAAGCATGTTCTAATTCAAGTTGGTGGGAACTGGTGTCCATGGTGTATAAAGTTTCACAAAATGGCAACTACAGATGTAAAAATTGACTCTACAATCAAAGCGGATTACGTATATCTTCTTCTAAACTATAGCAAGGAGAATAAGAACCTAGATGTATTAAAGACTCTTCAATACCCACAGCGCTTTGGATTCCCTGTTTTCGTTATTCTTGATGGGGATGGAAAGGTACTACATACACAAGACTCAGGATTATTAGAGCTAGATAAAGGTTACGATCCCAAAAAGGTGTTGACCTTTTTGAAACAATGGAATGTAAAGGCACTTGACCCAAAGAACTATCCCGATAAATAGTTGATACTTTTGAAAAAATAAAAGAGACGAAAAATTTTTCGTCTCTTTCTTTTTTAGCCGAGCAAAATTATGCTGGCTTGGCCGAAAATCTTATCCTAAAAGTTAGTCGGCAAAGTATGCTCCGTTGGGTCCAATTCCGACAGAATATGATCCTAAAAGTTCTCCAGATGAGCTATAAGTTTTTAGCGTTCCGGAAGATGTAAACGAAGGTGATTGCAACGCATAGATAACACCATTACTTGGATCAACATTAAAACCATAAAAATAGTCGTTGATTAAAGGTGTAGAGGCTTTAATAGTTGCATCTATTGATATTGAAAAGATTCCGCTAGCACCCCAATCTCCTCCATAGTATAAAACATCACCTGTTGCATTAATTTCTAATAAAGATGGATGATATGTTTCACCAAGGCTAATGGTTGTTTCAATCTCATTTGATGATGGATTAATTCTTGCTAATTGGGACTCCGTTTGTGATACGATATTATAGTTTCCATCGTAAACAATATTGCCGGCGCAAAGCACCCAAACCTTGCCATTTTTATCTACTACAATATCTTTTGGATTATCTCCAACAGTAATTGTTGCTGCTACCTCATCGGAAGTCGTATTTATTACAGAGACTTTATTATCGGTACTCCAACCCCCGCTATTTGTAACAAACACTTTCCCCGAAACCATTACCATTTTTTCTGGTCCGCTTCCAACGGTTATCTGTTTGGTAAGAGTATTTGTTAACAGGTTCAGTACGCCAACTTTACCACCATTCCCCCAAAGAGAAATATAAGCTTTCTGATTGCTCAGGCTTAAAAAGTACCTTGGACTCGAAAGATCAGTTATGGTGGTAATCTGATAGCATGAGTCCTTATCTATCACTTCAATTTTATTGGAAGCGTTTAGTAACATGTATGCTTTATCTCCGGCAAATCCAATTGACTGTAGAACATCACCGAGAGAAACACCGTTAACATTAAAAAAAACATTGTTGGAAACACTATCTCCAGCTGGATAAAAAATACTAAAAGAGGCGTTTCCTGATCCATAGCCACCTTCGTTGGCAATAGTTACTCCTTGGGTAAGATTAAAATATGTTTTTTGCTCTGGTACATAGGGTTTTTCGGAATCATCCTTTTCGCACGATGTAATAAAAGTACCGATTACCGATATTAATATTAGCAAGTAGGGTAGTTTTAATTTACGTTGATAAATCATTGTTAAAAGTTTTAGAATTAGTGACTGAGTTTATTGAATAGTATCGATACTCCAAATTGATAGTTACGTAAAGGCATTGGGTAGTAAACCCTTACCTGATATTCTTTATTCCAAAGATTGTTTATTCTTAGGAAGGCACTTAAAGTCGAGAATTTCAATTCAAAGGTTTTCTCAATAGTAAGGTTGGCAATCGAATAGGAATCTAGGAATGTAGAATTATCGGGAGATGTATATCGCTTCCCTGTGAAAGTTTCATAGTATCGAATTGAAAATTTATTGTACTCAACATGGAATGACCCCCCTACTTTAATTTTAGGTACATAAATAAGCTGTTTCCCAACCTCACTTTCGGTATTTGAACTTTCGATTGTTGAAATCGTCTCGGTACCCATTAGTTCAACCCCATATTTTATCTTGCTAAAAGACATTTCAAAGTTGAGGCTAGCATCAATACCTCGTGCCCATACCTTTTTAACATTAAAGGGGGTCCATGTTTTCTTTTCGTCTTGCATCCATACTATCCATTTTGAGACATTGTTATTGAATGCGCTAATTTTAGAGACCAGTGAAAGATTACTTTTTGTGAAAATAAAATCTAGTCCTAGCTCTTCACTATAGCCCTGCTCGGGCTTTAAGTTTGGGTTTCCTTTCGACATAAAACCGGACCAGTAAAGATCGTTCATGACGGGTATCCTATAGTTTTTGGAGATATTCCCTCTGAAATAGAAAAACTTTGAAAGTTTTACCCTTGAACCCATAGCCCAGGTTATGGGGTTGGATTCGGTCTCGATCATCTCTTCTCTAATACCTGAGTAAAAATCAAAACCACCATCAGCTTTTGAGTATTTATATGTAAGCGCAAAGGCGGGTCGGGTTCGCTTTTTTATTGATGGGTAGTTGCTAGAATTAACCTGCTCATTATTTACATTGATGCCTGCTTCAATTTTATGCTCTTGTGAAAGTTTTAGAATTCCTTCAGATTCAAATATTGTAGTTCTTAGCGAATGATTACTAGTATCAGATATTCCGGGGTTTCGATATTTTTCGGTATCGAATAGGTAGCATACTTTTGTGTTAATGTCTATCCAGTTGTGTACCGACGACCATTGAATAACACTTCGAAAAAAGTTATTGTAATCCTTCTCCCTATTAGTATAACCAGTTGTCATTGGCCCATAGCGATTGAAGGAATTTTGAAACCACGTAGAGGTGCTTAGCTTATTCTTTTTCGAAACTTGGTAAACGAAGTTTTGCATTAACCCGAGCATGCTCCAATTTGCATTAAGCTGCTTTTCATAAGGTTTTCCAGCTCTATCTAAGTTGTGATATTTGTAATCGTTTGAGGATTCAGCGTAAAAAACTCTTGTGGAAGAAGCAAATTTACTACCGCTATACGTTGAGTTTAACCCAGTGAAATAGGAACTGAAGCTTCCGTATGCTTGGCTTAATTCCACAGAATACCCTTTCCCTAATTCCAGTGTATTGGAAAGTTGAATTGTACCGCCAATAGCACCACTTCCAAACAACGCCCCGTTACCACCATACTGAATGGCAAGCTGATCGATAAAATTTACTGGGATATTCGTAAGATTAACTCCTCCATTCATCGAGCTCTGAAGGTTTATGCCATTCCATAAAATTGCGGTGTGATAAGATCCTAGTCCTCTAAGTGTAGCGACAGAAACACCTCCTTGTCCATAATTGTTAATAGCAATATTTGAAAGAGGTGATAGCACATCGGAAAGAACCAATTGCTTGCTTATCTTTAGCTGCGAAGCAGGTATAACTTTAAGGGATAATGAGTTGGAGAATCGCTGAAGTTTTGAATTAATAACAATACCTTCAATGTTGATCGTATCGACGGGATCATCCCCATCGGGTTTAGTTGGACTAAAATATGAAAGTCCTGCTAATAAAATTACTTTGCACAACATCAGCTACAAATGATTAAAATCGTTATGATTCAATCACCTATAACCTACGGAATTAAAGAATAGATTGTAATATTAGATTACACCGAGCCTTTTATCCGAAAGCTATAAATGCTATTGCAATGGCAGGTCTTCTGACTTTCTCTCCTTTGCCGGCCTTCCCGTTAAAAACAGTGACCATTTGGTGGGGGCAAGGGTTTTTTAGAGATTACAGCAGCGGTAACTGTAGCCGATTTTCACGACTTTCCCTATTAATCTTACAATAAGAACCATTACACGACAAAAGTAGAGCTTTTATTTACTTGAAAATAAAAAAAGGGGAATAAAAGTTTTAAAAAACTTATCAATATGATAAGGATCTAAAAGAGAAAAGATTAAGGATAAACAAATTTATTTTCTGGCTAATACAAATACTCCACAAATATCTTCACTATCGAAGCTATGGCCAACAATTTTCCCTTCACGAGTTAATGTACCCTCCATAATATCGAGGTTATAATCATTTAATTGTTCATCGTTTGGCGACAATGCTTTAATTCCTTTTAAATGGATATGATTTCCTTTAATGTTTCCGGAAATAATTTGTTTGACCTGAAAGGGTTTTTCATCTTCAATAGTTTCCTCATATTCGAGGTATCCCTCAATACTATTCCCGGTTTGTAAAAATTGAGCTATTCCTTTATCTACCCCACATTCAAATTCTTCGGAGAACAGCCAATGACCTGATATATTATGAATCATAGAAATTATTACTATTATTTTTTATAAATAAATTTTACAATTTTACTTAACAATACATCCCTTTTTATAGGTTTTGTTATATAATCATTACAACCTGCTTTATGTCCTTTTTCAATTTCTTCAGTTAAGGCAAAAGCAGTTTGGATAATGATCGGAATATTTATCCCCATTGTTCGAATTAACTTTGTAGCCTCAATACCATCCATTTTTGGCATTTGAATATCCATCAGAATTAAATCAACGGCATGATCATTTAGAAGATCAATTACTTCATTACCATCCTTAGCCCACAAGAGATTTACTTTGGTATTTTTTAGGAAGGCTTTTATTAACCTAAAATTGGAATCAACATCTTCGGCTATTATTAAAGTTTTATCTGAAAAGTCGACAAGGTTAGAATGCTCTGGAAATTGCTCAATATCCGTTTCGAACACTTTAGTATTAATGCTTGGAAGAGTAAAATAGAAGCAGGTTCCCGTGTTTAATTCGGAATCAAACCAGATTTCGCCCCCCATTAATTGAATAAGCTCTTGACAAATTGCCAAACCCAAACCAGTTCCTGAGAAAAGAGTACTGTTACTTTCTGTACTAAATTTACTAAAACGTTCAAATATTGCTTTTTTATTTTCTGGATGAATGCCTATTCCTGTATCCTTAACAAAGAACTGTATGGTTTTAGGATTTATAAGATTATAACCTATAGAAATAGATCCTTGATTAGTAAATTTAAGTGCATTAGATATTAGGTTGGACATAATTTGCTTAAACCGGCTAATATCCGAGATAATAAAATGAGATCGGAGATGACCATCTACATCCAGTTTGATGCTGATATGACTTTTGTTTAATTTTTCTTTTTCCTGTTCAAAATACAATTGTAACTCTTGAAGTGCATCATAAACATAAACTTTTGTGCTATTGAGTTGAATTTGCCCCGATTCAATGATAGAAATATCAATAATATCACTAATTAAATTCATTAATATTTCACTATTTGAATTGATAAGGTTTACAAACTCACGCTTATCTTGTTCCGTTGACAATGGATCGAGGAGGAGGTTTGAGAATCCAATTATGGCATTCATTGGGGTTCGTATTTCATGCGACATATTCGCAAGAAATGCGGTTTTAAGCATATCAGATTCTTCTGCTTTATCTTTTGCAACCTTTAGCTCTTTGGTTCGATCTTCTACTAAAGCCTCAAGATGTTGTTGGTGTGTTTGAAGTTCTTCTTCAGCTGATTTGCGTTGAGTAATTTCTTCCAATAATTGGCGATTGATTTTCTCTCTAAATCGCATTCTACTATGGATGAAATATATAAAGGTTGATAAAAATAGTGCTGCAACAATCAGAAATGCAATCCAGAAGAATAATTTTTTTTGTTGAGCATCCTTTAGTTCTTGATCCTTAGATAAAAGCTGAATCTGTTTTTCTTTAGCTTGTAATTGGTATTTAGCATCAAGTTCAATAAGTAAGCTCCTTCTCTCTTCAGAAAAAAGGGAATCGCTTAGCGATTTATTTTTTAAAAGGTATTGGTATGCTAAATTATACCTATCGGTTTGCGCATATAGTTCGGATATGCCCAAATATATTGATAAAAGTAAAGTTTTTATTTTAGCCTTTTCAGCTATCTCTAGGGCTTTAATAAAGGATTCTTCAGCCTGATCGTATTTTTTTGTTTTAAGATAACATCGACCAAGGTACTGGTATGAATCCGATATACCTGCTAAGTAATTAATTTGACAGTAATTTGTATTTGCTTTTGAAATGTACTCAATGGCTTTTTGATAATTGCCCTGTTTAAAATATACTGTACCAATGTTAAACTGCGTTATTGTTGCACTCAACTTGTTGTCTAGCTTGTTTTTAATTTCTAAAGATTTGTATAAATTATCTAAAGCTTTAGAGTATTGCCCTAGATCAATATAGATTTGACCAATATTATTTAAGGTTTTTGAAAGGCCTACCTGATCGTTATTTGCTTTGTACATTTTTAAACATTTCTGATAGAAATCTAGTGCAATGGCAAACTCTCCAAACGTGTAGTAAATGTTGCCAGTTTCGCGAACTATATCAGGAAGTTTATTTTGCTGTTTAAGTTTACCCAGGAGAGTAAATGAGTTCTGAGTGTAATCCAGAGATTTCGTTATATCTCCAATTTTTGTATAAACCTGACTATAGGTTTGATAAATATCTAACAATTGGAGACTATCGTGTATTGATATTGTTAACTTTTGAGCCTCATCTAAGTTTTCAATTGCTTTGTAGTAATCACCTTTTATAAAATATGCACGGCTAATTATTACCTGTGCTCTAACAATTTTATTTGGCTTGTTAAGTTTTTTAGCAATGTTTATTGCGATTTCAGCAAATTCTATCGAAAGATTTGTGTTTGAGTTATTATTTTCACTAGCAGACTTAAGCAGAAGTTCCAATCTTGAGGAGTCGGAAGATTGGTTTATTAACCTTCGGATACTATCACCAACAGTTAAAACTTCTGATCTGGAATTTGTTGAAATGAGGATTAACAAAAACAGAATGGAGCGTGAAAAGAAATCTTTACTATTTAAGATACAATACCTAAACATGTAAGATTTGTTAGTGCTCTAATTTATATAAGTTCGGATTGAAATGCAATTGTTTATTTTAATTTTTAAAGAGTTTTTAAAATAAAAATGCCCCAGAAGGGGCATTGAGGTTTTTAAGAAGTTTATTTACTAGTAATCGTCATCTTCCTCGTCACCTTCATCATCGTAAAGGTCATCATCGAACAAGGAATCATTGTAGTTCATTTCAAGGTCTTCAAACTCATCAATCTCCTGAAATAATGCTTTTTTCTGATTTTTTTCCTTTTTTTCAGGTTTTAACTTTTTTGCCCTTTTTAGTTCTTCAGAACTGCTAAAATTGTTTAGGGGTTTTTGAGCATCCTTTCTCGCTTTCATTTCTGGAATAGTTAGAAACTGGGTTTAAACATTAAGGTTTGGTTAATTTAGTAAAAATGTAATTTATCTATATTTTTTGGAAAGGGTATGGGTAAATTCTTAGGGTTAAATTACAAGGATTTTAGTTTAAAGTCAATGTTTGTGCCGATGATTATACATTCAATTTTTGGCAATTTTAGAATTTTTTTTTTTTTCTCCAAATAGTTTTTAACCAATTACTTTCGGTTTTTTGAAAAAAAAGCAAAAAAATCAAAATTGTAGAGCTGAGACTTAAACTAAAACCAATTTTTTAATTTCTAGAAGCGTTGTTCTGAATCATTTTTACATTTGTGTAAATTTACAATATGGCAACTAGAATAATTCTTAACCAGCTTCTGATATTTGGGCTTTTAATGATAGTTGGGGCTATTGCCTCAAAACGAAAAATCTTGACCGACGAATCGAAAGATTTTCTTGCAAGAATTATTATTGATATCACTTTACCATTCCTGATTTTCTCAACGTTCTCAAACCTCAAATTTGATATCAATCTGTTTAAGAATGGACTTTTCGTTTTCTCTTTTGCATTCGTAAATCTTCTTGTGCTGTATATTGCTGGTAGCACTTCATCAAAGCTACAGGGGCTTGCAAAGCCACAGGCAATGGTTCATACCCTGCATACAATGTTTGGAAATATAGTCTTTTTAGGATTCCCTTTGTTCGATGCGCTTTTCCCAGGAGGAATAGGTGTTTTTTATGCTGCAGTTTACCAACTTGCGTCCAATACGCTAACCTTTACTTATGGGACTTATAGATTGAGTTCAGGAACTCAAAAATCTGGATGGAAGAGTCTACTTAATGCTAATACTGGAGCAATTGTTCTTGGATTTATAGTGTTGCTATCTCGATTTGAACTTCCTCGTTTTATGCTCGATGCTTTTTCGGGCCTAGGGAAGTGTACAAGCCCGCTATCAATGGTTTATATAGGTGCGTTACTTGCAGGCATGAATATTAAAAAGACTTTTAAAATTACTAGCGTATTCATTATCAGCTTTAATAAGCTTATTCTTGCTCCCGTTTTTCTTGGCGCGCTCTACTTTTTAATTGCAAAGGGTATGCATATTGAGGTTGCTCGTGAGGCGTTTTTTGTACTGGTAATGCAAGCAGGTATGCCATGTCAAACCATAATTGTTGTTATGACTCGAAGGTATAATGGTGATTACCATCTTGCAGCAAGTAATCTTTTTGTATCAACCCTTTTTAGCATTATTACCCTTCCTATGTTGTATGTAATCCTTGATAGAATTTTTAGTTATTTCTAGAAGGTTAAAACAAACAACTGATCTAATGCGCTTCAAGCCAGTTACTTCCAATACCAATTTCTACCTCTAAAGAAACAGATAGTTTAGCTGCATTTACCATTTCCTGCTCAACAATTTTTTTAACTATTTCAAGTTCTGGCTTAAATACATCTAGTACAAGTTCGTCGTGAACTTGAATAATCATTTTTGATTTTAGGTTTTGCCCAATGAGTTGCTGATGGATTTTTATCATTGCAATTTTGACAATATCCGCAGCAGAACCCTGAATTGGAGCATTAATAGCGTTTCGCTCAGCTAGACCCCTAACAGTTCCGTTGTTTGAGTTGATATCATTAAGATAACGTTTACGACCATATATTGTAGTAACACATCCTTTTTCCCTTGCTGCTTTGATGCAGTTGTCCATATAACTTTTAACTCCTTGATAGGTGCCAAAATACCCATCAATCAAATCTTTTGCTTCGGTTCTTGATATTCCTAGACGTTGGGATAGACCAAAAGCTGAGATTCCGTAAATCATCCCAAAATTTGCTGTTTTAGCACGACTTCGTTGATCTCTGGTTACTTCTTGAAGCGGAATTTTAAATATTTTTGAAGCAGTGGCAGTGTGAATATCCTCTCCTTGATGAAAAGCCTCAAGAAGCGAGGCATCCTGGCTCATGTGAGCCATTAACCGTAGCTCAATTTGAGAATAGTCAGCGGAAAGTATCAAATACTCTTCTGATGAAGGAACAAATGCTTTTCTAATTTCACGCCCTTTCTCGTCCCTAATAGGAATATTCTGAAGGTTTGGATTATTTGAACTTAATCTTCCAGTTGATGCTACGGCTTGATTAAATGAGGTATGAATTTTATAGGTCTTACGGTTAACGAGCAACGGTAAGGCTTCAATGTAGGTTGAAAGTAATTTTTTTAGCGAACGAAACTCAAGTATTTTGTTGATGATAGGGTGCTTATCCTTATACTTTAAAAGTTCATCCTCACTTGTTGCATACTGCTTGGTTTTTGTGAGTTTTACATCCGATGCAATTTTCAGTTTTTCGAAAAGAACTTCACCGAGTTGTTTTGGAGAGGAGATGTTTAAATTGGGAACCCCAGAAATACTTTTTATTTCATCATCTAAAGTAATTAGCTCCTGGTTAAGCGATTTTGCATACTCATTCAAGCTTTCAACGTTGATTTTTACACCAGCCCTTTCCATTTCGGCTAAGACCTCAATAAGGGGGGCTTCAATCTCTTTGTAAAGATCAATTAAACCCTCATCAACTAATCTTTTATGAAGTATTTCTTTTAACCTAATAGCCAGGTCTGCATCCTCGGCAGCATAAATAGATATCTTATCGATTGGTACTTGCCTCATCGAAATTTGGTTTGCCCCTTTTTTACCAATTAATTCTTCAATTTCGATGGGTTTATACCCTAGAAGTTGCTCGGAAAGTATACTTAGGTTGTGACGATAATCAGGCTCTAAAAGGTAATGGGCTAGCATTGTATCAAAAAGAAATCCTTTTAGATAGATACCATAGTTTCGAAGCATTAAAAGGTCGAACTTGATATTTTGCCCAATCTTTGAATTGGATTTATCTTCTAAAACACCCTTAAACTCTAGCAAAATTTGAATTGCTTCGGTTTGATCCGAAGGGATTGGAACGTACCATGCCTTAAAAGGAGCTGTGGCAAATGATAAACCAACAAGCTGAGATGAGAATAAATCTAAGCCCGTTGTCTCGGTATCAAAAGCAAATTCGCTAGCCTTTGTAAGTTCATTTATTAGTTCTTTTCTTTCATTAGGGGTTGAGGCAACTTTATAAATAAATTCATAATCATAAAGCGTTTTCAGCCCAAGGCTTTGAGTTTGTTGAGTTGGAGCAACATCCCCAAATAATGAACCTTGGACAAAGGTTTCCTTTTTAGGTTCTGCTTTCTCAGCAACCTCTTTTAAAAGTGATCGAAACTCAAGTTCCTCAAGAATTTTTCTATAATCCGATTGGTTAGGTTCCTTCCTCTCAAAATCGTTTGGGGTAGTATCTAATGTTAAGTCGGTTTTTATTGTTACTAATGTACGTGCAAGAAGAAGTTGTTCCTTTGATGATTCAATATTTAATTTTTGTGCCTTTGAGAGTTTATCGGTGTTCTGGAGAATGTTATCAATTGATCCAAACTTTGAAATAAGATCGGCTGCGGTTTTTTCTCCAATTCCCTTAACGCCAGGAACGTTATCCGATGCATCACCCCAAAGCGCAAGAATATCGATAAACTGCATCGGGTTATTAATCTTATAATCGTTGCAGAATGCATCCGCAGTAACGGTTTCGATTTCAGCACCTGCTCTTCCGGGTTTAATAATTTTAACATTCTTTGATAGAAGTTGTCCGTAGTCCTTATCGGGGGTCATCATAAAAACCTCAAACCCCAAGGGTTCTGCTTGTGTAGCAAGCGTTCCAATAACATCGTCGGCTTCGTAACCCTTAAGAGCCACAATTGGAATATTCATTGTCGAAAGCAGTTGCTTAATTATAGGGACAGCGGTTCGAATATCTTCGGGGGTTTCCTGTCTATTAGCTTTGTATTCAGGATATAATTCAGTTCTGAAAGTTGGTCCCGATAGATCAAACGCAACAGCAACGTGAGTTGGCTCAATCCTCTTAATTGCATCTAGCATCGATTTGGTAAAACCAAAAATAGCCGAGGTGTTTAACCCTTTGCTATTCTTAATAGGACGATTAATGAATGCAAAGTAGGCTCTGTAAATCAGTGCATATGCATCTATTAGAAGAAGTTTCTTTTGCATTTAGTTGATGTTATTGATTATCCGATGCGTACCACTCGGCGTATGAAGTAGCTGTTTCGTTTAGTTTAAGATGATGTAGCTTAATCCCTTCTGGGAGTTGTGCAGTTATAAGTTCGGCAAAGTAAGGTAGAAGATTCTCACAGGTTGGCTGAAAGGGTAATGCTTCAATTTTTCCAAAATTTTCAGTGCGGAGAGTGTTCAACATTTTTGATTTCTGGCTTAAGGCTAGTGAGTGGTCAAAACGACTAATAATTGTACTGTTTACTATTCGTTTTAGTTCCCCAAAATCCATAATCATTCCTAGCTTTGGATTTTCTTCGGAAGAGATAGGCTTTCCAATAACTGTTACGAAAAGTATGTACGAATGCCCATGGATATTCCGGCAAGCCCCATCATAGCCTTCGAGGGCGTGAGCAAGCTCAAAATGGAACTCTTTTGTTAACCTGATTACTGGCATAGTAAATAAATCTTAGGTAATAATTATATTCTTTTCAGATAAAAAAGGGATTGCTACTAACAATCCCCGATTATTATACTGTTAGAGAAATTAAATTGTACACTTCCCAATGCAATCAAGAATCCTTCCTAGGTTTTCGTTGCGCAAGAAGTACAAAGTATTTTTTCCCTCGCGTTTAGAAGATAGAACACCCTTATCTTTTAAAATTCCAAGATGATGCGAAGTGGTTGATTGTTCTATCTGAAGTTTTTCGTGGATTTCGGTTACTGTCATTTTTCTACCATCCTCAAGAAGACTAATTATTGAAATTCTCATTGGATGAGCAATTGCTTTAAGCATGTTTACGGCTTGTTCAAGCTGTTCGAGTTTAAGTTCTCTGCGTTGTTGCATGATTTTCGGATAAATAGAATCAAATACAAATATATTAATAAATACCTACCTCTTAATATCGTTAAGAAATCAATTGCAAAAAAGCCAAACAAATAAATCTGGTTTTTTGTTGGTTTACCTATTATACAAACATTATTACGCTAGAAAGCACAAAAAAAATAGTTAATTTGCTCTCCTAAAATTTGCCCAATGTCAAAGTTCGACGAAATAAAGAGACCCATTGAACAGGATTTAAGCGAGTTTGAACCCTATTTCCGAAAATCCATGAGTTCAAAGGTTCCTCTCCTTGATGTAATCACAAATTACATATATCGACGTAAGGGGAAGCAGCTTCGACCTATGATTGTATTTTTATCAGCTGGGTTAAATGGGACGATTAATCCTTCAACCTATGTTGCTGCAGGAATGATTGAGCTTCTTCATACTGCAACCCTAATTCACGATGATGTTGTTGATGAGGCTTATGAACGTAGAGGTTTCTTTTCCCTTAATGCGCTTTGGCGATCAAAAATAGCTGTACTCGTTGGTGATTATATGCTTTCTCGAGGACTTCTTTTAGCTATTGAAAAAAATGAGATTGAATTGCTTCGTATTATGAGCGAGGCAGTTAAAGATATGAGCGAAGGAGAGCTTCTACAAATTGAACGTTCCCGAAAAATGGATATCGACGAGGATACCTATTACGAGATAATTAAGAAGAAAACGGCAAGTCTTTTAGCATCCTGTGCTGCAAATGGAGCATGTTCTGTTAACTCTTCTCCTGAGAGTGTTCAAAATATGAAGGATTTTGGTCAGTATCTGGGAATGGCATTTCAAATTAAGGACGACCTTTTCGATTATCAACCCAAGGGCATAATTGGTAAGCCAACAGGAAATGATATTAAAGAAAAAAAATTAACACTTCCGCTCATTTATTCGCTCTCGAAAGTGAGCAGTCGCGAACAGTCAGAAATATTGAAATTTGTAAGAAATAGTAAGAAGAATCCTAAAGCGGTGGATCGGGTAGTAGAATTTGTTCAGAAAAATGGGGGCCTTGAGTATACTGAAAAGAAGATGCTTGAGTTTAAGTCAAAGGCTTTGGAGGTTCTGGCTCTATACCCCGAATCGGAGTATCGATCATCTCTTGAAAAATTAACCGAATATATAGTAGAAAGAAGTAAGTAGTTTTATTTTAAAATACTAATGGTCTAACAAGCTAACAGTCAACTTATGAGTTTTATTGACATTATTTTGATTGCACTTTTCATTATTGCCGGTTTTCATGGCTATAAAAAAGGTTTTGTAAGCCAGTTCGCATCTTTAGCAGGGCTTCTTCTGGGAATATGGGGAGCACTTAAATTTTCAGATTTTACAGCAGACTTACTGGTAAAGTATTTTAACCTAACCCCCGAATACCTCCATTTGATTGCCTTTGGAGTAACGTTTTTAATTATTGTATTTATTGTGCATCTTATTGGTAAGGCTGTTGAGGGTGTATTTGAGCTTGCTTTTCTGGGTTTTGCCAACAGCATTCTTGGGGTAATTTTTGGAGTGCTTAAAATGGCTTTTATTCTAAGCGTATTTCTAATTATCATTGAGAAAGCGGATACAAAAGTTAATATTCTACCAAACGATATTGCTGAAAAATCTATTTTTTATCGACCTATAGCTCGATTAGCCCCATCAATATTCCCTGAACTAAATTTTGAAGAAATTAAATCGCAGCTTAAAGATACCTTTAAACCTGTAACAGAGAAGAAATAGAAAAATTATTGATGGGTATGGGTTGCGTCGAAATATTATAGTCGGCTTAAAACAAACCAATTATTATCTTTGGGAAATTTTTTTAATATGAATTTTGTTGAAGAATTAAGATGGAGAGGTATGATTCACGATATCATGCCTGGTACCGAAGAATTACTGAATAAAGAAATGACTACCGCATATGTGGGTATCGATCCAACAGCGGATTCATTGCATATAGGGCATCTGGTTGGTGTAATGATGCTAAAACATCTTCAAGCAAGCGGCCATCGTCCTGTTGTGCTTGTTGGTGGTGCTACCGGAATGATTGGCGATCCTTCGGGTAAATCGCAGGAGCGTAACCTACTCGATGAGCAAACGCTTAGACATAATCAGGAAGCGCTTAAAAAGCAACTTTCTCATTTCCTCGATTTCGATACAGAGAAGCCCAATAAAGCGTTGATGGTTAACAACTACGATTGGATGAAGGACTTCTCATTCTTGAATTTTATTAGGGATATTGGGAAGCACATCACCGTTAACTATATGATGTCTAAGGACTCTGTGAAGAAACGTTTAGGTGAGGAGGCCAAATCTGGAATGTCGTTTACCGAGTTTACCTACCAGCTTGTTCAGGGGTACGATTTTCTTTTTCTATACCAAAACCATAACTGTAAGCTGCAGATGGGCGGATCCGATCAGTGGGGGAATATAACCACTGGAACCGAGTTAATTAGAAGAAAAACGGGTGGAGAAGCGTTCGCATTAACTTGCCCGCTAATTACTAAAGCCGATGGTGGAAAATTCGGAAAAACTGAGCAAGGCAATGTCTGGCTCGATTCACGCTATACTACCCCTTACCGTTTCTATCAGTTCTGGCTAAACGTTTCTGACGAAGACGCAGTTAAATATATTAAGATTTTTACAATGCTAACCAAAGAAGAAGTTGAGGCTTTAATTGCTGAGCAAACTGCAGCGCCCCATTTAAGAGTTCTTCAGAAAAGGTTGGCAAAAGAGGTAACTACAATGATTCATTCTGAAGAAGCATATAATTTGGCGGTTGAAGCTTCGGGAATTCTATTTGGAAACGCTACCGCAGATACTCTTAGAAAGCTTGATGAAGAAACGTTCTTGTCAGTATTTGAAGGTGTTTCAACATTTGATGTACCAAAGGCACAGTTTGAAAATGGAATAGTTTTCTCATTGCTTGCTGTTGAAAATGCCGCTGTATTTGCGTCAAAAGGGGAGTTGCGCCGATTAGTTCAGGGTGGTGGAATCAGCATAAATAAAGAAAAAGTAAATGATTCGGAAATGGTTGTTAATGCTTCTCATCTTATAAACGGGAAATACCTTTTAGTTCAAAAAGGAAAAAAGAATTACAGCATTATACGTTCTGTGTAAATTATGAGTTATAAGTCAGGGAGATAGATAATTTTTAAAAACTATATCAAAAATTCAATGGATTCGAATAGCAAGGATTTTAACCTTAACTCCACCAACATCATTTTAATGGTTTGGAATAAACGAAAACTTTTAATGTGGATTGGAGTGATTGCATTTGTTGTTTCCATATTCGCTTCGTTTCTGATAAAGCCAATGTTTAAGGCAACTGCAATTGTTTATGCGCCAATTACAAGTCAGGTTTCCAAGGAACTCTTAACAGAGCCTGTTCATGGCGGGTTAACCTCTTTTGGTCAAAGCGAAGAGTCGGAGCAGATCCTTCAAGTTCTTTCATCGAATACACTTCGCGATATAGTGATTAAGAAGTTGAACCTAATGCCTTTATGGGGAATTAATCCTAATGAAAAGTACGCCAAGCATAAAACCTATGGTATTTTTGGCGAAAATGTAAAGTTTAGACCAACTCAGTTTTCAAGCGTTGAGGTTGAGGTAATGGATGCTACCCCTGCAATGTCAGCTAAGATTGCAAATACAATCGTTCAGGTTGAGGATAGCCTTATGCTATCAATCAAGGCACAAGTTTCACAAAAGAGTTTACTTTTGGTAGAGGATCAGCTTAAACAATGTGAGCAAGAATTACAAAGTATTGAGGATTCATTGTCAAGAGTGATGTCTAACGGAGTAATTAATTTACAAGTTCAAACCCAAGAATTCTTTAGGACATATGCAAAGATGGTTGCCAAGAATGATGTTGCTGCAATAAAAGCTCTCGATAAAAAAATGGAACCACTTAAAAAGTATGGAAGTAAATATACTCGCCTAATTGATGAGATTGATTTAAAAGTTAAGGAGCTATCTCTTTTAAACGAAAGCAGAAGAATTGCAAGAATAGAAGCATCACAAAAAATACCCAGTTCATTTGTGGTTGATTGGGCTACTGTTCCCGATAAAAAAGCCTACCCTAAGAAATCAATCGTTGTAATTCTATCTACATTATCTGCTCTATTTTTTGCAGCAGCTTCATTAATTGTTGTCGATTTCTTTAAAAAAACAGTTAAGGAATAAGTGATCAATCAGTGGAAAACCGAATTAGGTATAATTGGCGTTACAACCCTTTTTATACTTGCTAATGCATACCTTTCTACTCGGAACATTTTCATATTAAATGCACTTCCATTTATACTTATAGTTGGGCTCTATTTGTTTTTCTCATTAAGGAATCTTTTTTTCTTGCTGGTTTTTTTAATACCACTTTCGATTCCTTTGTTCAGGCTAGTTCCAGGACTTCAGTTTGATTTTTGGTTTCCTACCGAACCTATATTATTTTCTATACTCATTGTGCTTATTTTAAAGTCGTTCAAAGAACGATATTTTGATCAGAATCTTTTAGGTCATCCAGTTTTTCTTTCAATCCTATTCTATCTAGGATGGCTTTTTATTTGCATGATACCAAGCGAGATGCCTTTAGTTTCAGCCAAATACATTATTGCGCGACTCTGGTTTATTGGGGTATTCTTTTATTTAGGATTTTTAATTTTCAAATCTGATTCGAGGTACTTTAAGATTTTTATTTGGTCTTTTATAGCAGGTTTGTTTATTGTTTCATTCTATACCATAATAAAGCAAATAGGGCTTGGAATTTTTAATCAGAAAGCAGCAAATGGTGCTTGTGCCCCATTCTTTATTGATCATACTTCTTATGGGGCTACAATTGCTTTTTTAATACCAATGTTAGTTTGTTTAATCTTTATTTCAAGAAGATTTGTTACTAAGTTTCTAGTTACACTCCTAACAGTTTTTTTTCTATTTGCACTAGTGTTTTCGTACTCAAGAGCAGCATGGTTAAGTGTTGCTGTTGCTGGAGGCATTTGGTTTATTTGGTTCATAAGAATAAAATTTTCAGTAATTCTTTTTGGAATACTTGTTGTGTTCGGCTTGCTATTCGCTTTTCAACAGGATATTGGGCGTTGGTTAAGAAGTAATACAACCGACTCAAGTGGAGATCTAAAAAAGCATCTTAATTCAGCATTAAATGTATCGACTGATGCATCAAATCTTGAGAGAATTAATCGATGGAATTCTGCGATTAGGATGTTTGAAGAACGCCCAATGTTTGGATGGGGGCCAGGAACGTATATGTTTTGCTATGCCCCATTCCAGCGTTCTTACGAAAGAACTATAATCAGTACAAACTTTGGTACAGGAGGAAACGCTCACAGCGAATACCTTGGACTACTATCGGAAGCAGGAGTTTTAGGTGCGCTCAGCTATGTGCTAATTTTGCTTTTTACCTTTTATCGTGGTTTCTATATCTCAAGGAAAATTAATGATAGAACCAATCAAATTTTACTAATAGGTGCTTTACTCGGATTGGTAACGTATACAATTCATGGTGGCATGAACGATTTCCTCGATATGGATAAAATAGCAACACCCTTTTGGGGGGCTATAGCTTTTATCGTGGCGCTAGATGTGAATTATAGGGTAAAAGAAAAAGAGAATTTAAAGGAACTCAAATCCTAAAATCGAGATATCATCGAAAATTACGATATTATTCGAATTTCCCTCGCCATGCGTTTCAACAATCAGATCAATATTATCCTTTAGGCTTATTTGGTTCGAGATATTATCCTCGATGGTTTTTGTTCCGTATTCAACTTTATTCTCGTTAAGGAACTCAACTAAACCATCGGTGAAACAGATCAGCTTTGAGGGTTGATTAATCAGTATTGATCCAACATTCATAACTGGTATTTCATCTAACATGCCTAGTCCAACACATCCGCTTGTAAGCTGATTGATTTGCTTTGAGAACTTATTGTATAGCATTGGGGGGTTATGCCCTGCATTGATATACTCCAGGTGGTGTTTCTGAAGGTTGTAACGGCCAATAAAAATGGTAATAAACTTTTCACCCTTGGCGGTTGCCATTACCCTCTCGTTTAGTTTTTCGGCAAGCTTTGTTAGCGGAATCTCATGAGTGAAAAGTGCCCTTAGGTTTGCTTGAAAGTTAGACATTAAGAGGGCGGCAGATATACCTTTGCCCGATACATCGGCAATACAAAAACCTATTTCACCGGGGCTGAGTTCAATCACATCGTAGTAGTCTCCACCAACCTCAAAATGGGGGTGATAGTATGTTGTAATTTCGACCTTTGGGTTTTTAGGGAGACTTTCGGGGCTAGGAATAAGCATGTTTTGCATTTTTGATGCAAGTTCCAGCTCTTTCCTCATGGCCTCTTGTTCTAAACTCTTATAAAAAAGGCGAAGGTTTTCAATCGCAACAAATATGTAGATTGATAACGTTTGTACAAAGTTAAGATGTCGAATTGACGCGCTTACCCCTTTTTCCAAATCATTTGTATCAGCAATAAGAATAAATGCTAAAGGGGTGTTGTTTTGAATAACCGGAATAATAATGTCTAATTCTTGTAAGGCAGAATTTTCAACAGTACTAATTATGGTTATTTCGTTGTAGGTTATTAAATCGCGTTCAACATCAATTGACTTAACAATTGAATCGGGGCAGTTGGAGTTGAGAATTAGCTCCCAGGTTTCCTCTTTTTTGTAGAAAAGAACCCTATCTATCCCAAGGTCATCGCTTAGGATTGTTTTAAATCGTTGAAGAAGATTTTCGGTTTTTAAATCAGCACTAATTGCCTGCGCCATCGTTAAAAGGGCATTCAGCTTGAATGTACTTTGCTTTAATCGTTTTGATGAAGAGGTTACAGACATTGTGTTGCTGATTAAAATATCAACATAAAAAAAGATTAAGATACACAAAAGCAGCGTCAAAGGCAATAGCCTTAAACACTTACTTTTGGTATGGGCTGATTATTTTACTCGCTCTGAGTAAACTCGAGTACGAGTATCAACCTTAATTCTGTCGCCAATGTTGATAAATAGAGGCACCTGAACGATTGCTCCAGTTTCGATGGTAGCTGCTTTTAGTGCTGTTGATGAGGCAGTGTCACCTTTAAGACCTGGCTCGGTATAGGTAACTTCCATTTCAACAAAAGGAGGGAGTTCACAGGTAAGAATGCGTTCTTCCTCAGCATGAACCATCATTTCTACGTATTGACCTTCTTTCATCAAGTCAGCGTTGTCAACTAGATCAGCTTGTAAACTAAATTGCTCGAATGTTTCCTGATGCATAAAATGATATCCTAGGTCATCCTTGTATAGGAACTGATATGGTCTGCGTTCAATTCGAACTTGGTTAATCTTTACACCAGCATTGAAAGTATTCTCAATCACTTTCCCAGTTTCAAGGTTTTTAAGTTTTGTGCGGACAAAAGCGGGACCTTTGCCTGGTTTTACATGTTGAAATTGCACCAACGTATAGAGTTTACCATTGAACTCCATACACATTCCATTTTTAAAATCTGCAGTGGTTGCCATAAATTGTTTTGTGAAAATTTTTTGCAAAAATAGTAAATCAATGATAATCTAAAATTTATTCTTGAGTTCTCTTTGATATTTAGTAAAATAGTTGTTATAAATACTCACTTTTATGATTCGAAATAGCCGAAAAGGAATGAAGTGATTATCTGAAATTTATTGGGTAAATTAGACCTTTGTAATCGATAATGTCGCAAGAAACTGCGCCAACAAAGATTTCGAATTTTATTTTAATAGGAATAAAATTGTTGTCGTTCGAAAACCAAATTGTCATATCGTCCTTTGATTTAAAAACTCTTCCAGTTAGGACAACCGGCATAAATTTCATGCACTCTATAGTTCCAAATTTGGTACTTACTTTTTCGTAACCTTTAAATCTAACGATTAAAGGAAATTTCTCATCGGTAAAATAGGTGTCAACGCGATAGATTTCATCAACCTTTGGCTTTTTGTCCACCATTAACGAGCGTAAGTAGTAAAACGACGAAAGAATATCCTGACATCCCTTGGTTACAACTATAGGTGTCTTTTTCTTTGAACTATTGCAAATCGAAGAATCACTTCTCGACCAATGGTCAAAAATTTGAGTACTATAATGCTTATACCTGTTTTCGTGAATGTTTCGAATTGATTTGTAGGGCCAATTAGTTTCTGTATCAGTGATACTTTCGTAGGTATCATCTACTAAATACAAGCTACTTGCTATCCCTGTTGTTTTTCCGTTTAGGTATAAGAGGTTAACCTTTTTGCCCTCATACTCTCCTTCTCTAACTGAAAGAACCGCTTCACCACCTTTAATAAAGCCGTAATGAATTTGATATTTTAAGTACTCTCCGGGTGCAAAGGATTGCTTTTTCTGTGCATATAGAGAGCCAGCAAATAGCAGAATAAATACTGAGATTACGGTAATATTTTTTTTGAAATAGTTAAGCATATAATTCAAAATTACAGCCCAGGAATTACATTTTTACGAGAAACGGTTGCAACAAAATCTTTAAGATAATAGGGTTCAAAATATGCAACATCCTCAAATCTTTTTTGATTTAATGCTTCTTGTGCCAAAGGTATCATAAATTGAGCCGATGGTAAAAAATCATCAACAAAAATTGCATTGTGATGTTTTAAAATCTCTTTGCATTTTGAAGCACCATTCCCAAAGAAAAGAATTTTCTTGTTCTCAAACCTTTCAATAAACGTGTTCTCATCAACAACTAGTGCTTGAATTTCGTTTGTTTTCTGAAGATTTGTGTAGTATAAGGCGGTGTAAACTTCCATTCGACGGGCATCGATCATAGGACATAATAGATCAACGCCATTATCTTTAATTATTGATTGATATTTGATTATTGCACCAGAAGACATGGAATCGAGACTTCCTATTGAAATTAAAGGAATTTCGGCAGCATAACAGATTCCTTTTGCTGCCGAAACTCCTATTCGTAATCCAGTGTATGAACCGGGACCTTTGCTTATTGCAACTGCATCGAGTTGGGTTATACTTATGCCTGTTTCTTTAATCAGTTGTTCGATAAAAACAGTTAGTTGCGCTGCATGTCCCTTTTCGTCGATGCTCTCTTTTATTCCTATTAGTTCACCTTTGGCTGCAATTGCAACTGAGCAAACATTTGTACCCGATTCAATTAGAAGTATTCTATTCATCAACTATTTCTTACCTTCTTCCTTGAATAGTTTATCCTTTTGTACCTTTTTAATAAGTTTCCCGTCATTCAATTTTCTAGAAATAGCACTAAATGGTGCCGAAATAATGTCCTCATCACCAATTAAGCCCTCTGTAATTTCAATGAAACTATTATCCTGAATACCTGTTTTAACAACAACCATTTTAGCAGAATCTCCTTTCGCTATAAATACAATCTCTTTCATTTCGCTTGGTTTGGTTGTATTTTTATTCTGATTTATTTGGTTAGGGTCAACTTCAGTAAAGCCAGTAGTTGCTCCTTTACCCATTGAATCAGATCGAGTTGTAACGGCTTGAATAGGAATAGAAAGAATATTATACTTTGTCTGAGTGCGAATATCAACAGTTGTTGACATACCTGGGCGGAAAGGGCTAGGATTTTTAGGATTAATTAGGTCTTTATAAGAATCTTCGAGTAAACGGATTCTAACCTCAAAACTTGTAACTTGATCGGTCGTTGTACCCGCAGATGTTGCTGAGTTGGCAATTTGAGTAACAACACCTTTGAACTTACGCTCTAAATACGCATCAACCTCAATAAATGCGGTATCATTCATTTTTACACGTACAATATCATTTTCGTTAACATCAACTCTAGTTTCCATTCTGCTTAGATCAGCGATACGTAGAATTTCAGTACCAGTAAATTGAGCTGTTCCAACAACACGTTCGCCAAGTTCTACATTAAGCTTAGAAATAGTTCCGCTCATTGGAGCGTAAATAGTTGTTTTTCGTAAATTTTCATCTGCCTCTTTTAGGGATGCTTGAGCGCTTTCAACATCAAAAACAGAAGCTTTAACTGTTGATTGAGCTACTTCAAAATTTGTCTTGGCTGTTTCAAAATCTGATTCAGAAATTGCCTTTTGTTCAAACAGCTGTTTACTACGATTAAAAGCAAGCTCGCTTTGTGCTAGCTGCGATTGAACTTGGGTCAAACGAGCTTTAGATGAATTAACAGCAGCAATTGCTCTCTCTTTATATGATAAGTAAGTGTCTGGTTTAATTTTGCAAAGAAGAGCCCCTTTTTCAACATGCTCACCCTCTTTTACTGTAAGTTCAATTATTTCACCAGAAACCTCGGGGCTAATTTTCACCTCAACCTCTGGTTGAATTTTACCATTTGCAGTAATGCTTTCGGTTATAGTTCTTTTTAATGGTTTTTCTACCGATACTTCAATGGTTTCGGGTTTACCAAACCATCCTGCTTTTTTACCTATTACAACAAAAACAATAAGTAGAACAACGATACCAAGTAAGTATTTTAATAAATTTTTCTTTTTCATAGTTGTATTTTTTGTTTTTTATAGACTAAGTGGAACACCTTTATAGAATTCAAGAATTTTGGTTTTAAAAATCAGCTCGTATTTGGCTTGTAAAAGATCTGTTTCGGCTTTAGAGAGCTTTGTCTTTGCTGTTGTATAATCAACCGAAGTTACCATACCAATGTTAAACTTCTGCTCAGAATACCTAAATGCTTCATTTAACGCAGCAAGGTTCTTTTGTGTTGCATTAAATTTCTTTTGTGCTGCCAAAGCATCAGTATATGCTTGTTGAATATCTTTAAATAAAATGTTTTTCTCATTTGCTAATGATAATTGGGCATTATCTAAAGATATTTTTGCTTTTGAAATATTGTTTCGCACTCGCCATCCATTGAATATTGGAATAGTAAGCTCAAAACCTATAGACTTACTAGCATTATTTCTAATTTGAGTCATAAAAGGATCTTCTACAAATAACGTCTTAACACCAGATGGATAGGTATAAACATCAGTAATATAAAATTGTGCACCAGAGCTATAGCTAGCAGATAATGAAAGTTGGGGACTTATACCTCCTTTTGCAATTTTTAAACCTTTTTCGGCACTTGAAACACGATAAGTAGCACTGGCTATTTGGGGCATCGTTTGGACAGAAGATTCAAAAATTCCATTCGGGGACAAATCAAGCAGTTTTGCTTCATAAGATTCCAAGTTAGGCTTTAGAACTTTGAAACCTTCAGGATTTTTTATATCTAAAAATTGAGTAAGGGTTAGATAAGCCAAATCAAGTTGATTTTGTGCATTAACAAGTGTTAATTCATCAGAAGCCTTCTGGGCTTCAATTTCTAGCAGACTTCCTTCTGCAAGACTTCCTGCCTTTACTTGAATGGTTGTTTTTTCAACCTGAAGTTTTGATAGCTCAAGCTGTTTGCTTGAAGAGGAAACCAATTCTTCACTATAAAGTATTTGTAAATATGCAGAAGCAATTGATAGGGCAATATTGTTTTTTACTTTTTCTACATCAGAAGTTGTTGCTAATAGTTCAAACTGATTTTGTTTTATTGTGTTATAGTTTTGAAGACCCTTAAATAGATCCATTGAAGAGTATAGTCTAACCCCGGTTGATTGTGAGTTTTGAGCCTCTTTCTGGTTTGTTTCATAGTTCGTTGCTAAACCAAAGTTGAAATTATGGCTGGCAGATGCGTTTAAGCTTGGAAGAAGACCCAACTTGGACTGAAATAGATCCCCCTCGCTAGATTTCACGTTCAATTGCTGTTGCTTTATTTGAATATTGTTATCAAAAGCGTATTTAATGCATTGCTCAAGCGACCATGCTTCTTGAGACCTAACCAAGGGCGTTGAAAGCAAAATGATTAAGAAGATTAATAAATATTTTTTTTGCATAGTTCTTATATTTAGATTATTAGAATAATTTATTCAATTACAACCTTCGAAATTAGCTCAATATTTCGGAATAAAATATTTAAAGTAAGCTAATAAAACAAAAAACCCTTGTCGTAATGCAGACAAGGGTTTTTGTTGACCTACCAGATCAACGAGTAAAATTGTGCAACAAATTGTAAAATAACGCATTATAAAAATGTTTTTGGCTCTATTGGGAAACAATTGGGAAACAAATTAGATTATATTAAGTCTGACAAATTTAAGATCGAAAGGCTTAATAGCATCCACTACATTTTGCTTAAATGAATCATTTACATCTTTAGGATTAAACAACTCCATTAAAAAATCAATTACAGCCTCATCTGCTTTAAACCCAATGTACTTGAATGATAAAAGCGATAATGAATTAAGAATTGATGAATCAGTTATAAGTCCTTCTTCTCTTAAAAATTTTATGGAAGGATTGTTTGAGACTTTAATAAAGTACTGTTTATAAAGGCTGTAAACCTCATTGTTTATAATCCCTTTTAATGTTTTTAAGTTAGGGTGCTTTAATGATATTTTTTCAAGAGAAGCATTAATATCAGGAAGCAATTGAACCATTTCTTTGATGATCTTATCGATTTTTCGCTGAATTTGTTTTGCTTCTCCGTTTTCGCCGTATGCTTGAGTTTCTTCTACAATACTCAGTTTGCTTTTACCAAGTTCATTATTTAGCAAAGTCACAAATTCTTCTGAAAAAGTCAAGGTTTTACCAATTTCCTTGAGAAGTAACTCAATATTCATTACAACATTGCTTTTACCAATAACCTCATCTCTTAAGAAATCAATTTTTTGACTTATTCCGTCCTTTTGAAAGAAAAGGCAAGGAGATACACCTAGAATTTCGGAAATCTTTTCTAATGATTCAATCTTTAAGGTCCCACTTTTCAAAGAGGCTGTCAAACCTGTTCTAGACATCCCAATTTGTTCCGCCATACTCTCTATTGTAAAGCCCTTTTTTTGGCACATTATTTTAATTGCCTGATAATCCATAATATAATTGATTTATTTAAAAAAAGTCAAATAAAATGAATACAATGCTCAAAAAATAGTATATTTGTGTTCAGAAAATAAGTCATTAATTAATATTTACTTAACAAAGTTATAAAAATAAAACGACATGGACACAAAATTAATTGTAATTCCTGCTAACGAGTTATTCAACATGCTTGAATCCGTTATCGAAAACACTGAAAACCGCAAAGCGGAAAAGGAAAAAGAAAGATTACAGAGAGAAACTCTCTATACGATTAATCAGGTTGCTCACAAACTAGGTCGAGCGCACGCTACTATAAAAAAGTTAGTTGCAGAGGGCGTCATTAAAGCGACTCCAGACGGAATGATCTCAGAGAAATCAGTAAATGATTACTTAATGAATGAATAAATCGTGAAAAACAATGGGGAAGCCTGTTTTGCAGACTGGCAAAAAAAAAGGGGACTCCCCCAAGCCCCCGCAGCCGAAAAATGTATTAATAACTTAAAATACAAATATATGAATAATATTTATACTAAGGATATTCCAATGGAATATTTCAAGCAAGCACTCATCAATTCAAATTTAATTGACAATAATGTAGCCGTTTCTCTAATTGATTTATGCGAACTGTCAGAACGTTTGACTATTATAACAAATATTATACTTGATAGTAAATCGATTGATATTGAGGAAAAACACACCCTTCAAGCCATCATTGATGATTATTCAAAATTGATTCGATTCAAGCGAGAATTAATTGTCTTAAAGTCTGTTGAAAAGAACAGATAAAAAACTATTACCCCAATAGTAAACTTACCTAACAATTAGCCGAAAAATGGAGATTTTATTATGAATCAGCAATGTTTAGATAGAGAAACTACAAAAAGTTATTATGAGAATAGACTTAAAGAACTTGAAATACCATTAGAAGATATTACTGTTTCTGCAAAATGGAGAGATAATGGAAAATACCAACAAATGCGGTGGTTCTATCCCAAAGATGAAAACATAGACATTTTATATTTAGATCCTCATGGGTATGTTCAAGAATATGAGCATGAGGGAAAGTTAAAACAGTTCATTAGAACTCGACTTGCTTGTCCAACCAAAGGACACAAGTACTCTCAACCTTATTCAAGCGGCATATTTCCATATATAACTCCTGGAATAATTAAGAAAGTTCAAAAAAAAGAAACCATTGATACTCTTTTTATTACAGAGGGTGAATTTAAAGCTTTTGCAGGGGGTTATCATTTAGGTTTAGACATAATTGGGATTGGAGGTATACAGAGTTTTGTAGATAAGAAAATAAATGAACTTCACCCAGATATATCTAAAATACTGACAATCTGTAAGGTTAAATCTATTGTGTTACTTTTTGACGCTGACTGTATGGATATTACCGATGACTTTGATAAAGACTTATATAAACGCCCATATTCCTTTTATTCTGCCGTTAAAAGGTTTAAGGAATATTGTAAACCGTTGAATGTTGACCTTTACTTTTCTCATATTGCATGCAATTACTCCAAGATAGCAAAAGGTCTTGATGATTTAATAGTTCACCCCAAAACAAATAGAGACAAACTTGCGAAAGAGTTAACTTCATTTACAACAGGCAAAAGAGAGTATGTTGAATGCTTCAATATATCAGACAACGCAATAAATCACATTTATGAATATTTTGGTTTAAACAATGCCAAAGCGTTCTATGATAAGCACAAGGATGTAATTCAAGAAAGAGAATTTATATGGAACAAAAACAAGTACTACCATAATGGAGAACGCTTAAAAGTTTCATGGTATGGACAAGCGGCTCAATATATGAGAGTAGGAACGAATTATTATAAGATCGGCTCTTTAATAAATTCTCATGGAAAGGTAGAAGAACATATTATTGATTGGACAATTTCCGAAATAAATAGAGATTATGGCAAAAATAAAGAGTTTTTTAGCCAAATCCCTAAGTATGATGTGTTCTGTAATATCCCGGATCATACAGAAAATTATCAAAAAGTAATAGCGATTGAAAAAGGAGACTTTAAAACTGTCGCATATAATCGTTACTATAAACTCGATCACGAGTTGAAAGAGGGAAGTTTTTCTACAATCGAGATGTTTTTAAAACATATAGCGAACAGTAAAAATCTTAGTGGAGAAAATCTTTATCCTTTTTTATTAGACTGGATTCAAATTAGTTACATTAATCCAACTCAACGATTGCCAGTTCTATGTTTAGTATCAAAAGAACGAAATACTGGGAAATCTACATTTCTTGAGTTGTTACAATTAATTTTTAAAGAAAATGCGACAATTCTAGATAATGAAAGATTTACTGGGAAATTTACCTCTCATTATATAACCAAGTTAATTATTGCGGTTGATGAAAGTTTTATTCCAATTGAGCAAAAACTAATGAAAGAACGGATTAAAAACTTAGCCACAGGACGTAGGCAATGGATAGAAGCAAAAAGTAAAAATGCTCAAGAAATAGACTTTTTTGGAAAACTAGTTTTAACATCCAATGATGAAAGTAATTTTATGCAGATCGACATTGGTGAAAACCGTCATTGTGTACTTAAAATCAACAAACTAGAACATGATGATCCTAATTTAACAAGTAAGATGGCAATTGAAATACCTGCATTTCTTCATTTTCTTAAAAATAGAAAACTTCACTACGAAGGTAATCGCAGCAGAGCATGGTTTGATGCAGATATATACAAGACAGAAGCCGTCTTAAATGTTATGGAAAGAACCAAGGGACAACTTGAGCGTGAACTTGAGTATTTTATTTCTACTGTATTTGAAGCATCAAAGCAGCCATCCTTAGAATTTACTCCAAAATATTTATCGATGAAGGTGTGTGAAAACTTGCGTTATAATGTCCCTCCAACAAAGATTATAGACTATTTAAAGGATAGAGGAATGAAACCCCAAGGAGTAAAGAGGTTCGTTTTATATAACGAAGACGGTACTATTCAGGATTTCAATGTAGTAGGATCACCTTATTTATTCGATAGAAAAGATTGGATTAAATCTGAATAAAATTAGTAGTCTAAATTCACGAAAAGGCATTTACATTTTTACAATTTTTACAAGTCTTGTAGAATGTGCCTTTTAGATGTAAAAACAAATTTGATATTATTTACATTTTTTACAAAACTGAATATCAAGTATATATAGTCAAAAAAAACTATAATTAACAGAAATTCAGCAACGTAAAAATGTAAAAACAGAAAAAAGGAGTTTTTACACATAAAACCCTTATAAAGCTTGGTTTGTAAAAATGTAAAAGATTTTGCCCTTATTTTCTGTTAAATACTCTTTTTTGAAAAATGGGCAAATATTTTAAAGACAGCAAACTGATTACTTGACCAAAACGCGTTGTATTAACATTGAAAATCAATCGAAACATCTAATTTTGTAAAAAAAGGCACAATGAGAACAAAACTAATTAAATCATCGTACCTCGAATTATACAAGGTAAAGCAACCTATTACTATTTCTAAGCATTTAGGCAAGGTTAAGCCTGTTGATACTGATCGGTTCTCTTTTGGCTATTCCATTTCTGCGGCTGCGGTTCATTCCTCAATGATAGAGGGTAATCCAATTGATTTTGATAGTTACTTAAAGTTTTCGGAGTCAGGAATGAACACCAAAAGCAAATCCTATAAGGAAATTCAAGACTTGATAAAGGCTTACGATTATGCAACTAAACACGATTTAACTTACAGCAACTTCTTAAAAGCGCATAAATTTCTATCAGAAACGAATATTAGCGAACAAAAATATAAAGGGAAACTGAGGGATAAGGATGTATTCGTTTATGCTAGTGGTAAAAAGATTTATACTGGTACAGGAATCGACAGGTTAGAGGGTGAAATGAATACTTTTTTCGAAGATATTCATATTCTTTTAGAAAGGAATCTTTCTTTAACCGAAACTTTCTACTTCGCTTCAATGATACACCTCGTATTTGTTCAAATACACCCCTTTGCAGATGGTAACGGTAGGTCTGCAAGATTGTTAGAAAAGTGGTTTTTATCAGAGAAAATAGGAGAGAGAGCGTGGTTTATTAAATCGGAGATTCTTTACCAAAAACGCATTAAATCGTACTACAAGAATGTCAATATTGGCAATAACTATTTAAAAATAAACTACGATTTGTGCCTTCCTTTCCTTTTTATGCTACCAATGGCTCTGAGAATTAAATAAAAATCATTCAAAAAGTCAGAAAAAGAAACTATTTAGCCAATTGTTTTTTATTAAAGAGCGCATTTAACTTGCAAGCGAAGGATTTTAGCCCCTTTCAGAAACGAAAATCTAATTAAACGTAACAATTTTACGAGCGGTTTTTTTGTAAACAAATATTTAAAGCGTTGATAAACAGCACAATAACAGAATTGTGTTTTTATTGATGATAAGGATATTTTGTAAGTAACTAATAATCAACACTCATGCAAATTGTCAAATAAGAGAGCGTTGAAAATCAAGGTAATAATAGTTATATTTTGTTTAAATGCTTGATAAAAAGCGAAATATAAAAAATTGATATTTAGAAGTGTTGATTGTTAGTGTTTTAGCATTAAGGGCTATTTGAGTGCTTTATGGCTTATAAACTCGTTATATATGCTTGGGTCGCCAAATTCATAAAGAATTATTTGTAAGTATTTAGGCGTTAACCGTCTTTTTGTTGGAGGAAAATCTATGCTTCTAAGCCATCTACGTAAAGTTGATTCGGCTACACCATAAAGGTTTGCTAATTCTTTTCTTGTCATTGTTTTAAATCCTATTAGTTTATAAGTTAATTGCTTTAAAGTAAGTAGAAAACTTTGAAAAGAAGCACTTTTAAAAGAATATAGTTTTAGACCATTTTATGTTTAAAGATTAATAAATCAATTATCATAGATTTTTTGCTTTAATATGAATAAGTGATGCATTTTAACGTATATTAGCAGAAATATGATCGAGAAGTTTTTTAGACTGCGGGGAATTGAACCCTGAGTCCCTGAAAAGTTTCTCGATTTATTTTGTAATTAACTCCAAAGACACAATAAGGAAGATTTGCAAGGTAAATTTTGTTATACTTCATAAAAATTCGTATAATGCAGATAAACAGATAAATAACAAGGAGTTACTTTGCTAGATTAAATCCCAAACATTGATTAATGCGTAGAATATGAAGTAATTGCGAACAGGTGTTTTTTGATGTATCGTTAAATAATTGATAATTAGCGCTAACCGCTAAGGTTGTACAAAAAATAGCATCTCTATTTGTGATAGCAAATATACTCTAATACGTAGATATATAACGCTTAATAATATATTGGGATCGGATTAGCGCAACTTATCAAATCATTGATCTGTTTCAGAGTAGGATGTCTTTTTTTCAAGCCTTTTCTTGTAGGCACTTTTGAAAAGGTTATCAAGGTTCTCAATCGCTTTTTCATCCGCTTTTTGAGAGGATTTAGCATAAATCTCTGTTGTTTGAACACTACTATGTCCCATTAGATTTTTAATAGTACCCATTTGAGTTCCACTATCATGTAGAGTCATTCCGAAAGTATGCCTTGATGAGTGAAAACAAATATTTTTTGTTATTCCTACTGAAGTACAGGCAGCATGCACATATTTGTTTTGTGGTTGGTTTGTGTAAACACTAAAAACTCTACCCTCATCAAAAGTTCTATCAGGCATTAATTCAATAGCATTCTCGCTTAAAGGGATCATTCTTGGTTTTTGGCCTTTATGTGCAACAAACTTTAAATACCATTTGGTATGCCTGTTTTCATTGATTTTTATTATGTGTTTAAATCGAAGATTAGAAATATCTCTAAATCTTAGCCCAGTATAACAACAGAACAGAAACGGCTTTAACGCTCTTATATATGTTTTAGGTGTGTCTGGTTTATTTAGTAAAGCGTTAAGAGAACTCACCTCGTCATCAGTAAGAGACTCTCTAGTACCTTCTTTTGTTGGAATCCTAATTTTATCAAAAACATTTTCTTTTACTAAACCATTAACTTTTGCTTTGTTTATTACTGCTTTCATTGTTTTGAGTATCCTTGCCACTGAATTTATACTATTCTTGTCGTTGACAATCATAGATTCTTTAAAACGTTCAATAAAATCCAAAGTAATATCTTCGAATAATAGATCACCTTTTGCAAAAATTTTGACTTTATTGAGAAAAGACTTTCTAGTTCTATAAGTTTCAGAAGAACCATTGCATCTATACATTGGCTCTATGTAGTCTTTTTCAGCATATTCAATAAAAGATAATGATTTAACCTTGGGTGGGGGATTAAATTCGTTTTTAAATTGTTTTGTATCTAAGGATTTAAAGTTGACTTTATAGTCAAATAGGATTTCATTTGCCCTTTTAAGTGCGGATTCAATTATTAGATTCTTCTTGAGGTGCTCAGGATCACCCTTTTTTACTCTTCCGTTTTTTTCGTCCCAGTATATAGGTTTTACTGAAACGTTTTTTAAGGAGATTTTACAAGGTGTTCGGTTAATAATAATTTGTAGGTACACAAAATGTCTACCATCAATCTTTTTATAATCCTGACGAAGTAAAATTTTAGCGGAAGTGCCTTCCATGGAATTTGTCTTTAGCGATTGGGAAACAATTGGGAAACATTTCGCCAAAAACAATGGAAAAAAGCCTTAAAATTGTTGAATCGATTTTTAGAGAAATACCCCTGTAAGGGGCATATTCTCTAATCTCGTTTAATTTCAGTTTTGCAGACTGTAATTTACCTAGTTGACCTACCAGGACTCGAACCTAGGCTAACAGAACCAAAATCTGCTGTGCTACCACTACACCATAGGTCAATCATATATCGCCCGAAAAAGGCACGGCAAAAATAATATAAATTTATCTTGTAGCAAATATTTGTAAATAAATTATCTTTTTTTACTTCAATCCTCCTGTTTTAGCAGTAGGAGAAAAAAACTCCCTATCGACAATAGGGAGTTTTTTTCTTTAGGAGAATAAACACTAAAATTTTTCTAAATCTCTTAGCTCTTTTTCTTTCATCTCCCATTTTCTATTAACCATCTCATCGGGCCAATACTCCGACCTGGGTTGGTATGGATTCATAATACTCTCCATAGATCCATCAATATAAATTTTGTATCCTTCAGGAACTCTTAATGTAATTGAAACATCCTGAATTTTCCATTTTTCTCCAGTTGGAATGGCAAAGAACGAATCGAAATAGAGAATAGAATCTTTAAGAGTGTAGCTATACTTGATATTTTTTGCATTCAGTTCTGCAGTAAGAGCGTTTGCTCCGCGGGCAGTACGAACGATTTCAAGAGTTGGAAATTCATTTTTACTTTTCTCAATTGTTACATTGGGTTTTCCAAGAATGTGTGTTTTACCATTAATTTTAGCAACGGTATAGTCATCAATCTGAATTTCTTCGGATGATAAAATTTCTTTTCCTTCGCTCTGTTCTAGGGCTTTTATGTAAAAGGTACCTTTTTTAGATATATTGGGTGAAAGTGAAACTGTTTCGGTTACATGCTTACGAATTGTGAAACTCTTCGCCTGATAGAATATTGTTAACGAAAGAATTACAACCGATGCTACCCAAATAGTTGCTGCAATTAAACCAATTACCCTATCGCGAGCTTTAAATCGGAAAAGAATACGAATACCTATGTATAAGAGGGTAAATAAAGGAATTGCAATTACTAAGAATATAGGGATGGTAATCCAAATACTGGTTGAGAATTCGAACATAGATGTAATAACCTCTCCAAGAGGTATTCCTTGTATTTCAGGGAATGCACTATGGAAAAGCATTCCTCCAAAGAATATTACATTTACTATAATAAATAAGCCAATTAGCATCGTTGCTATAAGTACAATGGCTATAATAATTGCAATAATCTTAATAACTACGAGTAAGAATTGGATAAACCAATAAGCTAACCGTCCAATGAAATTTACGATTCCCTCTATAGCACCTCTTATTCCGCTTTTCTTTACAGTATCCTTTACTTGAGCGGATTCCTCTCGGATTGATTTTTCAATTGTTGAAATATTAATTGGCTCACCCTTCATTTCTAGTTTCTGTTTAGGGGTAAGCGCTCGAGGAACTGCTATCCAAAGAATTAGATATAGTAACATACCGAACCCTTTTGGTATAAGTAGTAAGAAGAATAATAACCTTATTACAACAGGATCGGTGCCAAAGTATTGACCTAAACCAGTACAAACACCCGCAATGTAAGAATGATCCATGTCGCGATAGAGCCTTCTGTTTGTGAAACTAGTAGAAGTTGTTTTTTCTGATACACCATCTCCTTCTGCTATTTGATCAGGATTTCCTAAAATTTTGATTACATCTTTTACAACATCAATTGATACAGAATTTGAGGTTCCTGATTTTTCAGAAAAGAGTTCGGCAATCCTCTCTTCGATATCCTGAATTATATCTTTGCCCTCCTTGTCATTTTGAAGGCGCTGTTTAAGGGAGTTTATATAGTTCTCGAGAAGTTCGAATGCATCATCATCCATTGTATATGATAAACCTCCAAGGCTGATATTAACAGTTTTTTTCATTGTTTTTGCTATTGAAGGTTTCTAATAGTGTTAACGGTATCAACAAGTTCGTTCCAACCCAAATCGAGTTCAGTTAAATAGGAGCGACCCTTGTCGGTAAGGGTGTAATATTTCCTTGGGGGACCTTGTGGTGATTCCTCCCAGCGGTAGCTTAGTAATCCTGCGTTTTTTTGACGGGTTAGCATAGGGTATAACGTACCTTCAACAACAATCATTTTTGCTTCTTTAAGCTTGTTAATCAGATCGGTTGTATATGCGTCGCCCTTGGAGAGAATGGAAAGGATACAAAATTCTAGTACCCCTTTTCTCATCTGAGCTTTTGAATTATCTAGATCCATGGTATTCCTTTTTAAATTTATTTTTTATCATCATTGAATGATTTTCCTAGGTTATCAGCAGTAACGGGTTCCCCTTTCATCTCGAGTTTTTGAGCAGGGGTTAAGGCTGGTGGTACTACAATCCATAGGATAATGTAGGTTATTAAACCTAATCCACCCCAGAAAAGGGTTAGAATAAAGATAATTTTGAATACTAATGGTTCTATTCTCCAGTAGTAACCCATTCCTGAACATACTCCCCCGAGTACACGGTCATCCATATCGCGGTACAACCTGCGATAGCTACGATAATCATTTTGCATAGTGTTTTTCATTTTTTCTTCTCCATCAATTTCCCCTGGTTCCCCCATAATCTTGATAATCCGGTTGATCTCATTTATGTCTACAACCTGACCCTCAACTTTAATGGATTCACGCAGGTGTTCTGCAATTCTTGTTTCGATATCTGCTATAATTTCCTGTTTCCCCTCCTCGTTGGCGAAATGGAATTCTAATCTTTTCAGGTAGCCGTTCAGCACGTTATACGCATCCTCTTCGAGGGTAAAGATGCTTCCGCTAAGGCTTACTGTTGTTGTTTTTTTCATGTTTTTTATATTTATTACCCAACCATAACAGGTATTATTACAATGCAAATATAGTGTATTAATTAATACTATGCAATACATGGTAGTGAATTTTTTGAAGTATTTAACAAATAAATTATAAATTACAATAAATCAATTATATAATAAAATGTATATTGATTACGCTTTTTAAACATGACTTCTAGTATTTTTAATTTCTGGATTGTATATGTGAGCGAGAAACTTTTTTTCAATAGATTTGTTTCACCACTAAACCTGAAACAATGAAATACATTGGAGCACATGTTAGCGCATCGGGTGGTGTTGAGAATGCACCATTAAACGCTAATGCAATTGGAGCAACAGCATTTGCCCTATTCACTAAAAACCAAAGGCAATGGAAATCTTCTCCATTGACAAAGCAAAGTATTAGCGATTTTAAAAAGAACTGTGAGCGTTTTGGATACACTCCAGCACAAATCCTTCCACACGATAGCTATCTTATTAACCTTGGGCACCCAGAGAAGGAAGGTATAGAAAAATCGCGAGAATCATTCCTTGACGAGATGCAGCGTTGCGAGCAGCTTGGGCTCGATCGGCTGAACTTTCACCCCGGTAGCTCGCTAAATAAAATTAGCGATGAGGATTGCCTAAAGCTTATTGCCGAAAGTATAAATATTGCTCTTGATAAAACAAAAGGAGTTATTGCAGTTATAGAAAATACGTCGGGACAGGGGAGTAACCTTGGCTATAAGTTTGAACACCTAAAGTTTATTATTGATAATGTTGAGGATAAATCCCGCGTTGGCGTATGTTTAGATACCTGCCACACCTATACTGCAGGTTATGATATTAAAACTGAGAAAAGTTTTGCTGAAACCTTTTCCAAATTTGATTCTATAGTTGGCTTTAAATACCTAAAGGGGATGCATATTAACGATTCAAAAAAAGAGTTAGCAACAAGGGTTGATAGGCATGATAATATTGGTAAAGGTTTTCTTGGTGTAGACATCTTTAAAATGATTATGAAGGATAATCGATTCGATGGTATTCCTTTAATCCTTGAAACTCCTGATGAATCGATTTGGGCGGAGGAGATTAAATTATTGAAATCCTATTTATAAGGTTTTACTATTCTATTTACCTCTAAAAGCGATTAGGATGAAAAAAACCAGACTTATTAGGTCTGGTTTTTTAATTATAAATTTTTTAAAACTAAAGGTCAGTTATCACTTTTGTAATTCCAAGGGTTCCAATTACCCCATCCTTATTATCAATTAACGGAAGAATTGTCACAGCAACTTTATGATCAACTCCATCATTCAATTTCTGATAATAAACCCTATTGATAATTGGGGCTTGTGTTCTGATAACCTCTTGCTCATCGCGATAAGTTCTGGAAGATACTTCACTGCTTAGAAGATCAAAATCAGAAAGACCAATTACCTCCTCTACGCTGTAGGCATTAAATAGTGGAAGCATTGAATCGCTTAGGTGAACATATTTTCCGCTAGTATCCTTTTGGTAAATAAAATCGGGCGAGTTATGGAGTAGCGCATCGAGTAATGATTGATCTTCGCGAAGCTCGTTTTGAACAATCTCTTGTTCCTGTCGTTTGCGTTCCATCTCCTCTTGGGTTGCTTGTAGTTCCTCCATGTTCTGGCGCATTTCCTCCTCTTGTGCTGCCATTTCTTCGGCTTGCTGCTGCGATTTAGTGAGTAGTTCAGCCGTACGAATATTTATTCTTACACTTGAAATGGTCGAAGCAATACTAGAAGCTATCTTTTCAATGAATCCTATATGGTATTTTTCGTAAACTTTAAAGGTTGCCATCTCAATAACTCCAAGAATCTCATCATTTACTTTTAGAGGAACTAGAAGCAAGCAACGTGGATTTTCTTTTCCAAGCCCCGAGGTAATTGATATATAATCCTTAGGAATATCAACCAAAAAGATTGTTTTCCCTTCCTGAAAGCATCTTCCTACCAATCCTTCGCCAATAAGAACATTTTTTTGAAGAAACTTACGCCTATCATATGCATAGCAAGCTGTCATTTCAATAACTGGGTTGTCTTTATCATTATCATTTATAATAAAGATTCCTCCCTGAATAGAAGTTGTGTATCCAACTAGATTCTTAATGATGTTATATGATAGCTCTGCAAGGTTATCGTTGTTTTGGCGTAAAATATCGCCAAACATGGCGATCCCTTTTGTTGTCCAATTCTGCTTTTCTTCCTCTTTTTTCCTTTCAATCTCAACTTCTTGAGCATGATTTAAACTTTTTTGCATTTCAAGAAGCGATATCCCAAGAATATCCTTTTCACCAAGCAGTTCAAATTTAGCATCGAGATTACCTTTCCCTATCTCGCGGGCAAAATTTTCGGTGCTATTCAGCCCGTCAATTAGTTTGCTAACCGATTTGGCCATCGCTTCTATCTCGTCACCTGACTTAACAATAACTTTCTTGGTTTTATCAATATCGCCCTGCGCAAGATTGATAAGAAGTTCAGTAGTTTTCTGAATTGGTTCTGTGATTGAACGAGCAATTAGCCATATTACAACTGCAAGAATTATTAAACCTATAAGTGAAACAAATAAGCCACTTATCATTGCTGAGCGAGCTTCACTCATAATATTGCCAACAGGTATAGAGAGACCAACGGACCAAGGAGTTGGTGTTTCTCCGACCTGAATAGGAGCATAAACATTAAGCCTTTTTTCTCCGCTTTTTGTTGTATAGTATGTAAAACCTGTTCCTCTTTTTATTTTGTCAGATATTTTATACTCAACATCTTCCTCAGGAAAAACTTCTCTAAAGGTCTTTTTAACGTAATCGAGGTTTGAGTGTGCTATTATGGTTCCGTTGTTTGAGAGTAATGCTACTATTGTGTTTTTGTATGGCTTTGTTTGCTCAATAACTTTTTGGAATTTACTTAACTCAATATCTACGCCTCCCAACCCACCAAAAATACCATTCTTACGTATTGGGACGCTAACTGTTGTGGCAAGCATATCCTGCCCTTCAATCTGAAAAACATATGGATCCAAAACCATTTCACAATTGCAGGTTTTAGATGCATAATAGTTACTTGTGGTGATATCACCAGTTAAATTTTTTCGTTCTACTTCAATTAATGGTTTTCCGTTTTTTAGGTAAGATGTATACGATCTTCTTCCATAGGTTTTGGTATAACCCTTTTTAATCAACGAATATTCGAGGGTGTACCAAACGGTCATATACCTAGTATTTTCGCTAACCTGATATTTAATAACTGTAGAAAAAATAGAATCTAACTTTAAAGTATCATATTTCCCATGAACGTATAACGCTTGTGATAAAGAACGAGCAAACCCCAAATCGAGTTCAAGATCAGCCTTGACAAGGTTTGCCGTTTTTTGTGCCTCCCCTTGTGCAATTGCAACAGCACTATTCATTGCCATTTTATTTAATCGATAAGCTACAAAACCACCAACTACGGCTAATACAGAGATGGTTGTAATCAGAACGTAAACTAACATTTTAGTTCTGATCGATTTTTTAAGATCAAGCTTCATCATTCATGTATTTTAAAAAGTAATACCGAAATAGTAATACAGATAGAACTATTCTAAATCGATTAATCCGGTTAAAAATACGAAATGTTTTGATTGGTTAATCATTTCGGATAGTTTGTATTGATAATTAAATCTTAATAACTTTTTCTTTTAATGCTCTGAAATATTAATGCAATACCATAACTTTATCAGAATAGATTTTCATAGATTTTCATCAATAATAAATGAATTGGACTAGATGAAAGCTAATAGGTGGTTTTTATTTTTTTGCTTGATTCTTAATTTTTTCTTGAATACATCTTCATTCGGACAAAAATTAGTGAATGATGATGAGAAATTGTTAATGCTTTTTGACAAATGCGAAAAGCTAAGAACTAATAACTCCGATTCAGCAATAATTGTTGCTCAGCAAGTACTTGCAATTGCTAATGGAATTGGTAATGAAAGCGGAATAGTAAGAGCAGAGCACCTGCTTGGATACTGTTATTATGGTAGGAATGACTATGATCTTGCTATATCTCATTTCAACCAATCATTACAAATAGCCCGAAAAAATAGCTATGATGAATGGATTGCTTTAGGTTTAAACCGAATAGGGAATGTATATCAGCTTAAAAGTAATAATTCACAGGCATTTGAAGCATATAAAGAAGCATTGCAAATCAACCAAAAAGTAGATAACAAACCTGAAATTGCTAGATCATTGGTTAATTTGGGATCAGTGTACAATCTTTTTGGTAGCTACCAAAAATCTATTGAATACTTCTTAGAAGCATTAGCCATTTACGAAAACCTTAACGAGAAGGAGGGGATTGCATGGACTTCGCTTAGCATTGCTAGGTTATTTAAACGGTTGGGCTTGTATGAGAAAGCAATTCAGTATGCTGAGCCAGCACTAATCAAATATCGAGAAATTGAACACAGAACAGGGAATTCGAATGGTGTAACGCTATCATTAACTGAACTTGGTAATATTTACTTTTACTTGGGGCAATACGATAAAGCGATTGAAAATACCAAAACAGTTCTTGAAATCAACATCCAACACAAAAACATTCAAGCTATAGCTGCAAACCATCTTCTACTTGGTATTATTAACTTCGAGAAAGGGGATATAACCAATGCCGAAAAGGATTTGAACTGTGCACTAGATCTTAAACAGCAGGTAAAAGATAGCATTGATCTATCAAAGCTATATAGGTACTTAGGTGAAACAATGATTCAAAAGAATAACCTACAACAGGGAATCGATTTTATAAGTAAGGGGCTAAGTATTGCAAATAAGCATCATTTAATTTCGGATGTTAAAGATTCCTACCTCAGCTTATCGAAAGCGCAAATAAAAAGAAAGGATTACAAAAAGGCGCTAGAATACCAAACACAGTATACCTCATTGAAGGATAGCATAAATTCAAGCGAAATAGCTCGACTTGAAATGCAATATGATTTTGATAAACGAGAAAAAGAGCAGGAACTGATTGCTAAACAACGAGATGAGGTTCAGCAAGCAAAGATAGAGCGACAGCGTGTTTTTACAATATTTATTACCATTGCCTTGGTTTTAACAATTTTGCTTGCTTTAATCATCTTCTACTACTATAGCGAGAAGAAAAAAATCAACCAAGTACTGTTGGTTCAAAAAAACGAAATTGAGAATCAAAAGCACGAAATTGAGGCTCAGCGTGATCTTGCTACTCGACAAAGAGATCAGATTGCCGATCAGCAGAAGCTGATTACCGATAGCATTCGGTATGCTAGTAGAATTCAATCTGCTGTTCTCCCCCGAGAGAATGTGCTTAGTAAGCTCATGAAGGAGCATTTTATTCTCTACAAACCTAAAAATATTGTTAGCGGTGATTTCTACCTTGTTACCGAACTATCCGATGGAAGACTTATTGTTGCGGTTGCAGATTGTACTGGACACGGTGTTCCTGGAGCTTTTATGAGCATGTTAAGTATTGCGCATCTTAAGGAATTGGTTGCAAAGGTTCAGAATGTTAGTGCAGGAGATATTCTTTATAAACTACGATCATTGATTATTTCATCGTTGAACCAGCAAGGGAACGAAGGTGATAACGTTGATGGTTTGGACATGTCGCTTGCAATTATCGATAGAAAATCACATACCCTCGAGTATGCGGGTGCTTTTATGCCTATTATGGTTTGTCGTAGAAAAAAGAACGAAAGCATACCCCTTGATTATTTTGACGATAGAGTTGATTCTGAGAGTTTTGATCTTTTCGAAATTAAAGCCGATAAGATGCCAATTAGCTATTTCGTCCTAGGGGAGAAACCTTTCACAACGCATAAGGTTACCCTTCAGGAAGAAGATACAATATATATGATGACCGATGGCTATAACGATCAATTTGGAGGAGCAAACAACACCAAGTTTTTACTTTCTAACTTTAAAAAGTTGCTGCTCAATTTACAGCATATGACTCTTTTGGAACAAAAGAAGGTTTTAACCCAAACGATGGATGCTTACATGGGCAACTATAAGCAGGTTGATGATATTCTGGTTTTGGGGTTTAAAGTCTAATTAAATTCTTTGCGCTTCCCTTTTTCGTTTAGTAAACTTCACAATTTCTTTATAGCCTAAAACCTTCAATTCGTAGATAGCCTCTTCGAAAAACTGACCTATATTTTGCTCAACATGAGCATCGGACCCAAGGGTGATTGGAACTTTATACTTTGCCAATTTTTCAAGAAAAACAGCTGAAGGGTAAAATTCAGCACAGGGTTTTGTTCGTCCACTTGTATTCAGCTCAACAACTACTCCCGATTTGCGAAAAACCTTTGCTGTTTCCTCGTATAATCGCTCCAATCGGAACGAAGGGTAATAAGCAAATTTTTTAGCTAAATCGCAATGCCCTATTACATCGAATAAACCAGACTTTGCTGATTGCTGAACGAGCTTAAAATAATCAGTGTAAAATTTATCAATATTAATTTGATCGTATGGCTGAATATCAGTATCAAAATTCCAATCGTCAATGAAATGAACCGAACCAATTGTAAAATCAAAAGGTATTGAATTTATTAGATCGGCTATTTCATTCTCGCGGCCAGGAATATAGTCAATCTCACCGCCGAGCTTAATTAGTACGGGATTTTTATCGTCCTTTTTAACTTCATTAATCCGTTCTAGCATCAATGGAATATTAGATAAATCCATTGCCCATCCAACTGGTTTAACGCTTAGATGATCGGTAAATCCAATTTCGAGAATCCCCTTAAATGCTGCCGAAGCAACCATATCCTCATGGGTATCTTTCCCATCGGAGAGGAATGTATGCATATGGTAATCGGGCAGCATTTGAGTTTTTAATATGTATATGTCAAAACAATTGTTTGGTATAAAGTTAACTAAAATAAAAAGAGGTTGCGCCATTCGGAGCAACCCCTTTTTAAAAAAGTAAAAACGGTTAGTTTTTAATTATTTTGTAGGATGTTTTCGTACCATTTCTATCCTCAATTATCAGAATATATATTCCCTCTGGTAAACTATTCGTATCGATCTTTTGATTTTGAATTGCCGAATTTATGTTAACAACAGGGTTTCCAATAAGATTATAGATACAAATTTTTGATCCTTCGGTTCTTGTAATAGTTAATTCATTCTTAAATGGATTTGGGAATAATCTTAACGATTTATCGGTTTCATATTCAGTAGCCATTGCAATTAAATTTATATTCAACGTTTGGTTTGAGCCATTAATTTGAATAGTACCGCTTGAAGTATTGTGGTTGTTGTAGGTAACAGTGTATTTATAGGTACCATCAATTAAGTTGATTGTTGCTACTCCTGCACTATTTGTTGTTAAAGATACTGGAAGATTATTAATAGCAATTTCAGCTCCATTAATTGCGCCAAACTTATTTGTGACATTAAATGTTATTGAATAAGTAGGAGTACTATAAATGCTTGGATCAATAGTAATTGGAAGGTAATAAGTAATGTTATCCGTCTTTACTGAAAGGGAATCCAAGAATTTCATACCAGATTTAGTTAAACTATTCTTTAACCTTATGTTTAGGGTTACGTTTGCTCCTGCATTAATTTCGTAAGGAAAGGCAATCTTATTGCTACTAATTTCCCAACCATAACCACCCCAGCTGATTGTATCAATCTCAACCGCTTGGGAGTAATTGTTCGTAATTGTTATATCTTTCCCTGTTGTCCAAGGATCAGGAGTTGTTGGTGAATTAAACTTAAGCGTATCAGTACTAAATGTAAGGATATCTGCAGAGTGAATACTTAGAGTTTTGTATGCCGATATTTTGTTAAGATCGGTAACCTTTGTTGTAATTGACCAATTTTGGTTATTTTTCTTTGGAGTAAAAGATAGAATACCATCTTCGCTTAATACTAGACTTTCGGGGAAAGGAGTAGTTGTATACTCGAAGCATTGGTTAGCATTTATAGTGCTTGATCCCGATAATGAAGAAACAATAAATGAAGAGCCATTACCCATCGACACGCCAGATGTCCAATCATTAGCAGAGGTTATCCCGCTTCCATAGTTGAACCTGATTAATCCCGAAGGGAAAAGTGTAGTACTAAACTCAGCATTAAAAGATTGGTTATCGTACTTCGAAATCTTCCAACGAATGGTAATGCTATCGTTGTTTGATTTGTACCATATGCCGTCGCCATCGGCAGGATAAAGCATTAAGTCAGCACCATAAGCAGTAATAGCTTTAATTGATTTTAGGTTAGCGTTATCCCTAACATACTCAAACTGATCTCCAAAAAGTATCGAACCATCAGTTGTTATAGTAATTTTATTATATGTATTATCGTAGAATGGAAATGAGAACGGAAGTGAAACTACCGAAAAGCCATCATCTGGGTCATTTGGTGTTATTTGATTGTCGGTTATTGTTTTTAATGTTGATGTTTTTTTACTTTCATCGTAACTAATTACTAAGCCCCAAGAATATGGGGATGTACCATTTTCTGCCGACAATCTAAAACTATAAGGAAATCCATTTGCTGCATCAGGTAATGAGGTTGTTGATATCAAAACTTTATTAAATGTTAATGCTCTGTTCACATATAAAAATGTTGTATCGTTATTCAAAATAGGGACATTAGTTTGAGAGCAAACTACTTCTGATGTTCCATTTGTATAGTCATAAACAGAGAAGTTTCCTATAGTTCCTGACGATGTATTACTTAGGTCATTTTCATTTACTACAAGGAAAATTCGGGCTTCCTGATTGCTATTGATATAACCCAATAAAGGTGTAATATCTAATCCTATTTCAATGGTTTTATCACTTTCGCTGCTACCCCCTTTCATGTAGTAGCTTCCACCTTGGAAGTTAAAAATAGGAACTTGAAGAATATGGTCTGGTTTTGTCGCATTTGGATTTGACGAAATACCAGCTGTGATTTGTAACTTTCCACGAGATGTATGGGTTATTGTTGCTTTTATTGTTGCTTTTGGGGTATAAGTAGCTTTAGCTCGGAGTACGTGAACAATGCTTGTTCCAATTCCTCCATTGGTTTTTGGTTCTGCTAATAGCTTGTAAGGAACATAAGCTTTCCCTGCGTCCCCAAAAGAATTACCCCAGCTATTAACCATGATTAAACCACCAACTTCCCAATCTCGCATATCCAAAACCCCATTGCCATCTATATCTTTGTTGTTTGTGTATTGACCATCGCCGTTGAAATCGTATTTGATATTATCGTTATATCCTACGAAGGTCATCGCATGGTTTACAATTGCGTCCCAAGAAGTGATAACCGTTTTTCCTGCCTCAGGAGTTCCATTAGGAAGATAACTCATTGAAAAATTACCTGAAACCCCAGCGCAAAAGTTAGCAAGGCCACCCACAGATGAACCGTTTAGCTGATCGTTCATCCACTGTTTAAGGGTTTGTAAGCCATCCGAGGTTGAAACATCAATGGTATAAACTTCAAGAGTTCGATTTTTCATTGCCTCATAGTAAAAGTTATAACCACTTTTCCAAGTAGTTAAACTACTATACAAACCACCATATGCAGAAGCATTTGGGCATCCATTAGCATTGATTACCTCCCAGCCATCAAAATAAAAAGAGCCGTTATCGGCACCGCCATTAAGAAAATTATATGTATAGTGGGTAGGGTATTGGTTTGTTGAGGTATTTGATGCAAGGTCACGAGCAAAATTTATTGCATAGGTAAAGTTATAGCCTACTCCACTTGCCTGTCCACAGCATCCGTTTGTTTGGTTAAAAATAGGCCGAAAATACTTATTGAGTGAGTTGTCAACTGATGAGGGAAGACTACTCTTTGAGTAATTTTCTGATAGTTTTAATTTAGGTGTTTCGTTGATTTTTTTATAATCCTCCGCAGTAAGTTTTCTTAGGTTTCCAACATACCATGGCTCACCTTTAGGGTCAGGGTTAACATTTATTACTTCTTGTGCTGATAGCAAAGAAAAGCAGAATGCTAGAAAAAGGGTTAAATAAAATTTCATATTTATTTTTTTTGATTTTATAATTCGTAAAATTACACAATTAATTCATTTCTGTTTACAATCACAATAAAAGGCATTTGTAAAACGATTCAATGTACACAATAATAGATATTGAGACAACAGGAGGCAACCCAAAGTTCGATAAAATTACCGAGATTGCTATTTATGTTCATGATGGTGAAAAATTAGTTAATGAGTTTTCGTCATTGGTTAATCCTGAAAGGTCAATCCCGTACTATATTTCACAGATGACGGGCATCACAGATGAGATGGTAGCCGATGCACCTCGTTTTTTTGAGGTTGCAAAAAAAGTTATTGAACTTACCGATGGAAAGATATTTGTAGCTCATAATGCCCCATTTGACTATCGATTTATTCAAAGTGAGTTCAAGCAACTTGGCTATGACTTTGAACGAGAAACGATTTGTACTGTTCGTTTGAGTAGAAAGCTAATACCCGGGAAACCTTCATATAGCCTAGGAAATTTGTGTAAGGATTTGGGTATAACAATAACCGATAGGCATCGAGCTGCTGGTGATGCATTGGCAACGGTTAAACTCTTGGAATTATTACTTTCCATCAATAATCAACCTACTACCAACACCTTAAACTCAACACCTGACAGAAAAGGTCTTCATCCTGATTTAAACTTGTCGCTACTTCCAAAAATACCAGAACAAGCAGGTGTTTACTATCTTTACGATGATAGGGGAGTACTGATATATGTTGGAAAGAGTGTAAACATTAGAAGTAGGGTACTTCAACATCTTGGAAACACAAAATCAAGCAGAGCATCTGAAATGCGAGCTCGTATTGCTGATATTAGCTTTGAAATTACAGGTAGTGAACTCATTGCTTTACTTTTAGAAACAGAGGAGATTAAGAAAAATAAGCCTGTTTTTAATCGACTTGGACGAAGAACGGGAAACAGACTTGGATTATTTCAGTTTGAAAATGAAAGGGGTTACATATGTTTAGAAGTAAAGCGAATGGTGAAAACGGATGGCGTTCCTTTAACTACTTTCTCGAATGTTGATGAATCAAGAAACTTTATAGATGATTTGATAGAGAGATTTAATTTATGTCAATCTTTATGCGGATTGTATTCATCTTCAGGAGCATGTTTTCATTACGAGATTAAGAAATGCTTTGGGGCATGTGTAGGTGACGAACCAGCAAGTTCATATAATATAAGAGTACTAAAAGCCATTGATAGCATTGGCCTATCAGCAAAAAGCTTTTTGCTTTTCGATAAGGGTCGAAACGATTCTGAAAAATCGGTGGTAAAAGTTATAAATGGAAAACTAATTGGATATGGCTTTTTCGATCCTCAAAGTATTGATGGGAACTTATCGCTTATCGACGACGCTATTACCCCATGCTCTGATAATCGCGATGCGCATCAGATTATAAAATCATTTCTTGCCAAAGCTAAACCAAATAGTGTTATCTATTTTAATGCTGAATCCCAGGATGATTAATACCCTGGAGTATTCTGTACTGCTCAAGTGCGTACAAATCAGTCATACCTGAAACATAATCAAGAATTGCCATTAGCTTTTGGTAATTAGTACCCTCTGTAATAAGGTATTGTTTTGGAAGTAATCTTAAAAGTTTTGCATTGTAGATTGAGTTCGGGTTTATTATAGCCTTGCAATAGTAATCAAGTAAATTACCAATAATCCTATAACCGCTAAGCTCTATCTCAACAACTGATTTGTAATTATAAACCTGTTCAACAGAAAGTTTTTTAACGATATCCATTGCACTATATGATGAACCTTTTATGCTATTTATTACCGAGGGTAATTGTTCTCCCAACATGATTTTATTATAACTTTCAGCAAAAACAGTTGAGCATTCTGAAATTAATTTTCCAATGACCAGAGCACGAAGAAATGATATTTGTTCATTGGTATCAGTCACTTCTTTTAGTGTTTTATTAATCTTTTCAATCTGGTTTTTATTCTCTTGTTCATCAAAAAAGTTAAGGTAAAGCTCTTTGGTTTTTTCTGTTGAAATTATTCCAAGCTTGTGTGCATCTTCAATATCCATAATTTGATAGCAAATATCATCAGCCGCTTCAACTAGGTAAACTAATGGATGCCTAGCGAACACATTAGCATACTCATCTCTTTTAACTATGCCTAGTTGGTTTGCTATATTTACAAAGCTTTCTTTTTCTGATTGAAAAAATCCATACTTTTTCCCACTAAAAGAAGAAGGGTAAGGGTATTTTACAAGTGATGCTAGAACAGCGAAACTTAGTCGGAATCCGCCTGTACGCCTTCCTTCCAGTTGCTGTGTTAAAAGCCTAAAGGCGTTAGCATTCCCTTCGTACCGAACTAAATCAGCCCACTCCTCTTCATTTACAAGTTGTTTAAAGGTATCGCTATTGTCAACAAAAAATTTTCGGATTGCTTCCTCTCCACTGTGTCCAAAAGGAGGGTTTCCTAGGTCGTGAGCCAAACACGCCGATGATATAATAGTTGGTATCTCTGCGATTAGGAGCGGATTTATTTTCTTTTCATTTTTTAATAAAAAGTTCACTAGTTGGTTACCAAGAGAACGGCCAACGCTTGCTACCTCAAGGCTATGGGTTAATCTGTTGTGAACAAAAACACTTCCCGGTAATGGGAATACTTGTGTTTTATTCTGTAGTCTTCGGAAAGGAGACGAGAAAATAATTCGATCATAGTCACGCTGAAAATGGGATCGTGTTACATCCGAATCGATGTTTATGGTTACTTCTTCACCGAGTCTGATCGGACTTAACAATTTATCCCAGGTCATTTTTCCCATAATTGGACTTTTTTAAAAAAACAAGGCTCAGACAAACTGAGCCTTATTTAGTAAATGCTAAATATTTTTAGATAGAATTAGTGTCGTTCAAGTTAGTAGCTATTTTAAGTACTTTGGTAACCTGCCCTGTTTCATTTTTTATTGGTGAGTAGGTTTCCTGAAGAACAACCTTTTTGTTGTTAACAGTAACTGTATTAACCTCCCTACGAATTAGGCCATTTCGAAGATCACTCCAGAACTTATCATACTCTCTTTGCTTTTCAGCGGTTAGCTCAAGTTTAAAGGAGTGGTGAGTGCCAATGGTTTCTTCGCGTGTCATGTCAAGTAAATCGAGGTATGCATTGTTGATAGCAATAATATACCCGTTTGTATCATACTCAGTAACGTATGTGGAGTTGTTTAAAGCATCAATATAACTCTGCATCTCATTTGTTTTTCTTGCAGCTTCTTCCTGAGTTGCTTGGAGTTCCTCCATATTTTGGCGCATTTCTTCTTCCTGTGAAGCCATTTCTTCGGCCTGTTGCTGAGTTTTAGCAAGTAGCCCGGTAGTCCGAATATTTGTTCGAACTGAAATTAAAGTTGAGGCAATGCTTTGCGCAACTTTCTCAACAAAATCAATTTGGTACTGCTGAATCTCATTGAATGATGCAAGTTCAATAATTCCAAGAACTTTATCTTCGATAAGGAGAGGTACAATAAGCAAACAGCGTGGTCTTGCTTCACCTAGCCCTGATGTAATTTGTATGTAGTTTTCTGGTATTTCGGTAAGGTAAACTGTTTGTTTCTCCATTGCACAGGTTCCAACTAGCCCTTCGCCAACAAGAATTTGCTTTTTAATGAATTTATGACGGTTAAAAGCATAAGCTGATAAAAGTTCAAAGAAAACATTCTCTGTATCATCATCGTTGTAAATGAACAACCCCCCTTGATTAGCATTGAGGTAATGAACAAGATTTTTAATTATCTCAGCAGCTAGGATATCGAGTTTATCATTGTTTTGTCTAAGAATATCACTAAATTTTGCTAGCCCGGCATTAATCCATTGACGTTTTTCGTCCTCAACCTTACGACTGTTTTCTTCTTCCTGTGCAGTTTTAAGACTTTCTTGCATATGGAAAAGTGATTTTCCAAGTAAATCATCTTCGCTTAAAAGGGTTAGATTCGCATTCAGGTCACCTTTCCCAATTTTGTAAGCAAAATCATTTTTTTGAGCAAGTCCTTCAATCGAAGTATTCAGAGCGATAGCCATTTGCCCAATCTCATCATCCTCGTTATAATCCAGAACCATATCTTTCCCGATATAACCTAAGGCTAACCTTTTTAATGTTCTAGTAATTCTTTGGAGGGGAGTAATGATAAATTTTTTAGAAGAGAGATAAATTATTGTATAAAGAATTAGTAATCCAAGAATACCAACGATTATAGATATTATAAAGTTTCTATTAATATCGGCAAGGATTATTGATTTTGGAACTACAATAACTAAAGACCATGGACGCAAGGTTTTTCCAACTATTATTGGCTTAAAAGTGAAATATGAGTTGATACCATTATTATCTTTATCTACAAACGAGGTCTCCTCCCCATTAAGTATTTTCTCAACTATACCATTTTTATTGAAGAGTGTTTCATAGTCTGCAGTTGAACTTGTTCCTGTTTTTTCAATGCTGGGATGTGCTACATATTGGAGATCATTAGCAATAAGAAATGCATAACTTCCTTTAAATGGTCTTATTTGATTAATAATAGGGACATACCTGTTAAGAGCAATATCAACCCCAACGACACCTATGAATTTTTGATTATCGATAATTGGGACTATGATGCTAGTCATTAATTGTTTATCCTTATCGCCCCCTGAGTAACTGTAAAAATAAGGGTTTTCTAAACTTTCTACTTTATCCCTCTTAATTCTACCATATTCAACAGCATCACCAGTTAGATCTTTTAATGAAGCGTTTCGTTTAATTTTTCCACCTTCTCTCCAAAACTCGCAAACATATCGACCAAAGTCCTTCTTATAGTTAGGATCAATTTTATTTAACTCCCAGCTGTCCCAAACAGACAAAAACTGAGGATTTTCGGTAATTAGTTTTTCGTACATGTTCGCGAATAACTCTTTCCATTGTTTTTCAGGTATTGTTTTGTAAATGAGCACGCTTTGCGAAAGTGTACGAGTAGCTATGAGGTCTTCTTCAAGGAGAAATTTAATGTCCGAAGCGTATTTTTTAGCTACGTTATCGGTTAATGAGATGGCTTGGTTAAGAGCAGTATTTCGAGCTTTAGTGCTGATGTATCCAATAGCTATAGTATAAATGATAATCGAAGCTCCGATTACCATTACTAATATTTTTTGCTGTAATGAGAGCCGTAACTTGAGCTTCATTGAGTCAGTATTTTAATTAATTCTCAGTAAAGTAGTGATAACGATGAGAATGCGAAGGACACGTTGCTTAGTTGAATGGTTGGTATTTACGAGTTCTTGGATTAACACACATTATAGGTACGGTGGCTGTTCCAGGCTTACTTCCTTGAACGTAAACATCATACTTATCGGCCATAATGAGAATTAAATCAGAATCAATATTCTGAGCAAACTTAAATACCTCTTCTTGGAAGTTGCTTTTCTTTTTGGCAGTCTTAATCCCGTAAATGATTTTGTTACCATCAAGCATCTTCTTGGTAAAGTAGATATTGTTGGCCATGTGTTTCTTTTTCCCTTCGTCGTATATAAATGGCTTAATCAGGTTGATATTGCATTTATAGTATTTTGAAAGGTAAATAATCCAGTGTACTGTTTCTTTATATTTTCTATCGTGATCGATGGGGACTACAATTTCAATGTAGTGGCTATGTGCAGGTGGTCCATTAATGATAATGAAAGGTACTGTGAAAGCTTTTATTACCAAGTTTTTTAGAAAATTTGGGGCTTGATAGTTTTTCCCGTTATAAAGGTAAATTTTTGAGGATACAATAAGGTTTATGTTTAAATCACCTGTTGTAATAAGCTCTTTCATTAACTTCCTTGGATGTCCCTCAACAACTAGAGTTTGTGGTCTAAAGTTGTACTTATCATAAATTTCTTCAACAACTTGGGCTAATTTCCTTTTAGCTTCATGAATCTCTTTTTGGCTTCCTTTTTTGTTAAAGAATTGATAAATTAACGTACGAGGAAGGATATGCAAAAGCATAATCTCATTTTCAGCAGCAGCAGCTAGCTGAATTGCATGAAGTAATGCATTATTAGAGCCCTCAGAGAAGTCCCATGGAACAAGAATTACCTTCTTAACACTATCCATAAGGAAAGATTTATTTAAGGATACTGTACTTTAAAAATTAGTGTTAAATGTAACAAAAATAATTGAAAACCGAGAAATATCAAGGAAAAATTTACAATTTATTTTCCTCAATCCACTTTTTAATATTTTCAAGCTGACTGTTTTTATTAACATTTCTGAGCCTTCTAGCAGTATTAGTAAAATACTGATGTTTTTCTATAAACTTAATTTGCATTTCGTTCCATTCCTGAATTATTCCAATTCTACCGTGTTCGTGAAGTTCCTTGTAAAGCATGTTCGAAACTGGAATGAAATCGACTCTTCCAAGGTAATCCAAATCGGCATCACACATAATGGCTTCCATCAGGTTTTTTGGCTTTGGGGGTAGCTTAGTTACCAGAATAAGCTCCGAAATTATCTCGATTTGCCTTTCGGAGTATTGATAATCAGGTAATATTTCCCTAGCAAGCTTAACACCCATCTCTTCATGAGTATCGTAATCGATTAAATGACCGGCATCGTGAAAAAGAGCAGCTGTTTGCAGTAAGAGTTGCTCTTCTTGGGTTACGTTTTCAGATCGACCGATTAGCTCTACTTGAGTGTAAACGTCAATGGTGTGCTTTAAATTGTGATAGTATAAATTTTTGGGTAACCCTTTCTCCAACTTTTCAAGAATAAATTCTTCAACATCCCCAAAACGAAGGAACTGAAGTTGTAACAGAAAATCAGTATTAGGTTTAAAGAGGTCGTAATTATTGGAAAGTTCGGGCCGTATACCGTCTACAAAGTACATCTCGATATCACCTTTGTTTTTGATTGGCATTTTACCACGATATGTACATAAAAAATAATCTTGAACCAGTATATAAGTATTTCCTGAAATATTGATTTTTCCTACCTCCCCTGATGACTCCATTCTGCTTGCTGTATTAACAGTTGTTCCCCAAATGTCATAGCTAAGCTTGTTTCGTCCAACTACCCCAGCAATTACTGGGCCAGTGTCAATGCCAATACGCAAATCCCAAATATCCTGAAAATGACTATGTTCCTTGTTAATCGTATGCATAAAGTTGATCATTTCTAATGCTGCAAGAACAACTTCAACGGGATTTGTTCTGTTCTTGTGAGGGATACCTCCAGCGCACATATAGGCATCGCCTATTGTTTTTATCTTTTCAATTTTATACTTATCCACTACTGAATCGAAGTATAAAAAGAATTTATCAAGTTGATCGATTAGGTTCTCAGGGTTTAAATCATCCGTAATTTTTGTAAAACCTTGAATATCTGAGAATAAAACGGTAGCCATGTTGAACTTTTGTGTATTAACCTTTCCGGTTTCCTTTAGTTCTGTGGCCGTTTCGCGTGGAAGCACCCTTTCAAGCAGGTTATCGGTTTTCTCTTTTTCCTTAACGAGTTCTTCTGTTCGTCGATTAATAATACTTTCGAGCGTAAAACGCTCAAGAGCATGTTTGTAGTTCCTCCATTGTATTATTGTAAAAACTATCAGGATAAATAAAATCACCAAAGCAATCAGAGTGAATTGTGTTTGGAAAAAGCTGGGGATAATGTCAAATACCATTTTTAATTCGGGTGAAACATTCCCGTAAACATCTCGAATCCTTATACATACTATATTTTTGCCAGGAGGTAAATCTATTAAGTTGACTTTGTTGTTTTCGTTCCAACCTGACCATTTAGATTGATTTGAGCCAAGCTTATAAGAGCATAGAAAGTTACAGCTAGTTCTTGTGGTGGGAGAGTTAAGTGTAATTTGAATAGCACGACCTTGTTTAATCTTATATTCAGTTAGAAGCGAATTATGATGTTTAGAAGATTCAAGGTAAATTGTATCGATTGTTTTACGGTTTAGCGAGGTCAAGGAATAAATTCCAATCTGGGGAATTTTTGTTAATGTATTTTGATATTCTTTTGAAACACTAATCAACCCCTGATTTGTCGATAACCATGCAGTTGAGTCCTCATCAAAATAAATAGAATTTATATTGGTATTTCTACTAATAGAAAAAACAGCCGTTGTCTGAAAGCCTTCTTTTTCTATTATTAATGATTTATAATTTGGATGAAAGTTGGTTAAGAATGTATTCCCTTGAACAAGATTTGAGTTAATGAAAAGAAATTCTCCAGATTTACTATGTTTTAAAACCAGATTGTTTAAAAAGTAAATGCTATCATCCCCTAAGTTGTAAAAGCTGTATGGGGTATCGGATTTAATTAAAGACGCCTCTTGAGGTACAAGATTATTTATTTCTTGACTGTAATAATAAACCTTTGAATCTTCCTGCTTTATAATTAAGTATTGATTTGCAATGAAGAAATTGGAAAAGTGACCATTTTCCAGTTCATAAGGTATAAAAGGAGGTGTTAAGTTTATAAAATGCACTCCCCGATCCGATAATGTAATTACTTTGGGATTTTTTTTATTAAAGAAATGCGATTTGGAAAAAGTTAATTTATTAACATTAATTTTAGTAACTCGTTCTCCATCAATGCTGAATAATCCATCTGTTCCAACAGCAAAAAGGGTGTTTTTTGAGAATAAAAGATCTTCGAAGCTCCCCTCTTTAATTAGCTCAAAATTTGATTTTAACAACCCGATAGAGATGAAAAGTCCGGCGGATGTTGCAACATAAAAGTTATTCTTGAAAATTATCGATGAATTTACAGTTCCCTTTAGATTTTCATTTTCGTTATATTGTTTAACGCTTCTAGGATTGATTAGTCTATATATCTGTGTGGGGGTGATTGCAAAAAACGTAACTCCATCGGAGGTATTAAAACCTATAGGTTGTTCATAGTTGAATAAACTCAAACTAGACATCCTAAATACAAGGTTCCCTTGTAAATCGAATGCGAGAAACTGATTATATGAAGTGCTTATAAAAATGAAAGAGCCAGCAGAGAATGCTTTTTGTATTTTTTCGTTTTGATTTAAAAATCTACTTAACTTATTAAAGGAGACATTGGATTTACCATTTATACTATAAATCCAGGGGTAATTGGGAGTGATCGCAAAGATGTAATCATTGTTTGAAATTACGGTAAGAATGTCAGGGTAAAGAACCTTATTTTTGCTGTAATAGACTATTCTCCCTCCATGAATTGAATAGAATCCCTTGCTATCACTATAAAAAACTAATTCTTTTGATGTTGGGTAAATGTTGATATTACGATCAGTTGAATCTACCAATTTAGGTTTATCCTCAAAAGACCATAATTTTGCTCCAGTTGTGAAATAAAGTTTGTTTTCTGAATCGAACCCTAGGCTATTAATCTGATAGTTAAAATCATCCTGTTGCTTTATAAGCTCTTTGGTAGTATAACAATCGTCAGCACTTAACATTAAAAGGTTTAAAAAACCTTTTGCAGCAATAGCGATTCTATCATTGCCATTAGAGCAGATAACAGGATTCCCCGGTAATAGAATATGTTGATAGTTGAGTCCATCATAAATAAATACCGATTGGTTATTCGTAATGAAAAGCCTATTAACTTTGTCAACAAGTATTGATTGGTAGGTCAATAGATTTTCTTGTGGTATGTTTCGAATCTTAAAAACCAATGGATGACCAAGGTTTCCAATATCGATAATAGGATAAATCGATCTTGCAGGGTTTGCTTGTAACCCAAGCAATAAAATGGATAATGAATATTTAATAAATCTTGAAAAATTCATACCTTAGACCGATTTTCTATCGATAGTTTAACTTACGATGAAAACCTTAAATATCTGAAAAAAAAGGGTTAAACAAAACAATTTAATACCCTTAATTAAATTTGGAAAATTATTTGTCAGAATAACAATATTTTATGGCTATAGTATAGATAGCGCTTTTAATGAACTTTTTTAGACTTTAAAGTTATACTGTGATGAGCAATTCAAAAAAAACAATACTAGTTCCCACTGATTTTACGGAGGTTGCAGGTTATGCACTTCAGCATGCTGTTAGAGTTTCATCAGTGGTACACGAAGGAGTAACACTTTTGCATATAGTTGAAAAAACCAGTAGCCTTTCCGAAGCTAAAGAGAAGATTGAGGCGATTGCAGTCGAAACAAATAATAAGTATGGTATTACCCCAAAAACTATTGTTCGAGAGGGTAATATTTTTGTTGATATTGCTAAAGTAGCCGATGAATTGAATGCTAGCATGGTTATTATGGGATCCCATCGGATAAAAAGCGAATCAACCCTGAATGATTCAATTGCACTCAAGGTTATAAAGAGCTCTAAGATCCCCTTTATTACCATTCAAGAACCGCCAATCAATAAGCGATATGATGAGGTCGTATTTCCAATTGATTTTACTGCTGAAAATGTGGAAAAGCATAGTTGGATCTCCTATTTCTGCGATTATTACGTTTCACGTTTTCATCTTATTAAACCGAATATTACTGATCCCAAACTACTTGCTAAAATCGATATGAATATGGCTTCGGCTCGTCGTTTTCTGGATGAGAAAGGAGCTCGATACTTTGTTTATATTGCTGAAGGTAAAAAACCTTATGCCGAAGAGGTGCTTGATTTTGCTGCTAATATTAGGGCCGATCTTATTGTTATTATGACCTCAAAAGCTTCGGATGACTCAACATACGTTGTGGAACCTCACGAGCAATATATCATTTCGAATGCAAGTTATATCCCTGTTATGAGCATTAATCCTCACTAACGATTCACAAAATGCCCCAATTGGTCAGGGAATTAGTTTTTGCAACCAATAATGCACATAAACTTTCAGAGGTTCAACATCTGTTGGGCAAGAAATTTCTTTTACTCTCTTTAAAAGATATTCACCTCGAAGAGGAGATCCCTGAAGATTATGATACCCTAGAGCAGAACGCTCTTCAGAAAGCAAGGTATATTTTTGATAAAACGCGTAAAAACTGTTTTGCCGATGATACTGGTCTTGAGGTAGACGCGCTTAATGGTAGACCCGGTGTTTACTCAGCTCGTTACGCAGGAGAGGGGAAAAACCCAAAGGATAATATCAAAAAATTATTAAAAGAGCTTGATGGCGTTGCTAATCGAAAAGCCAGGTTTAGAACAGTTGTTGCTTTAATCATTGATAATCAGGAGTATTTGTTTGAGGGGATCGTGAATGGACAAATAATCGAATCTGAGCGCGGAACTGACGGTTTTGGTTACGATCCAGTTTTTCTTCCCGATGGTTTTTCGTTAACTTTTGCCGAGATGATGCTCGATCAAAAGAACTTGATTAGTCATCGAGCAAGGGCTATTGGGCAGCTGGTTGATTTCCTTAAAAAAGATAAATAAACTAAACGTCGTTATAATAATAGCCTCATTTGAAAGTTTTAAGTTAGTACCCCAAATTCACTAGTGATGAGGAATCTCTTTCTATTAATCATTCTATTATTTTCCCAGGTAGCCCATTCGCAAATAAAAGTTGGTAAATGGCGCGATCACTTTTCCTATAATAATTGTATTGCAGTATGCAAAAGCTCCGATAAAATTTATGGCGCAACATCAACAGGTGTTTTTTGGTACAATTTTACCGATGGACAAACAGGAAAAATAAGCCGTGTAAATGGCCTTAATGATATAACAATTAGCACGGTTGGATATTCCGATTTGAAAAAAGTGCTTGCTGTTGGTTATGACGATGGGAATATCGATTTGGTGTTCAAGGATCGGATTTTGAATATGCCACAAATCAAGGAAAAGTTGATGCAGGGAAGCAAGAGAATCAACGGTTTTACTTTTTACAATGATGTTATTTATGTTTCTACCGATTTTGGGATTGTTGCTATTGATTTAAGTAAAGAAGAAATAAAGGACACCTACTTCGTTGGTGATTTAGGGGAGTCTGTAAGAGTAAATAGAACAATTATTCAGAATAGCAATATATATGCTGCCACTGAAAATGGACTTTTAAAGGCCGATGTAAACGATCCCTTTTTGATACAGTATCAGCGCTGGACAAGAGAGAATGTTTTTACTAGTTCAACGGCTGGATGCTCTGATGTTTCAATATTTGGGCAATACGTTATAGCAGTTGAGGAGAATGACGAAAGTCAAAAGGATATAATTTGGGCAATCAACGGATCTACATGGTTTGAGGTTGGCCGACCCTATAACACAATTTCTCATATAAGAGGCGAAGAGGGAATCCTAGCGGTAACATCTACAGAAGGAATTTCAACCTATTCAACAGTAGGTGCTATTCCAACATCTTTTACAAGCTATCTGTTTACATGGCTATTTCAACCCGACATGGCTATCGCCCTTCAATCGGGTAAAATAGCAATTGCCGACCACTATTCAGGGATTGTTTATGGAGAGATCGGAAATTTTATTTCTGTTCACCCAGGTGGGCCAACCAATAATAGGGCTTTCGCGCTGGGTGTTAGTCGCCAAAAGGTAATAGTGGCAACGGGTGCGTATGATGCAACATATACTAATATGTGGTACCCGCTATCATACCATAAATTTGAAAATGAGCAATGGGTTACTTACGAGGATGGAAGCCATAGTGATGCTGTTCGAGTTCTGTTTAATCCTGCCAATCCCGATGAATATTATATTTCGAGTTGGGGAAAAGGAATTATCCAGTACCAAAATAATGTACAAACAAACGAGTACAACCCAGCAAATAGTACTTTGCAGTCGATTATACCTGGTGCCGATTTTTGCCGAGTTGGAGGTTTAGCATACGATGAAAGTGGAAATTTATGGGTGGCTAACCTAAATGTCCCTAAGCCAGTTTCGGTTCGTAAAGTCGATGGATCGTGGTATTCATTTGCTTACGCCACAGCAATAAGTTCCGAACGGATTTCTGGATTATTTAATTCTCCAACTGGTTTGCTTTGGTTTATTTTACCTAAAGGAGCGGGTCTGTTTGTATTAAATCCCGGAAGTAATATCGAATCAGCAAGCGATGATTTATACCGAAAGTTTTTACCAACGGACGTCAATGGCAATGGTTTACCAAGTGATATTTATTCTCTTGCATTTGATCATGATGGGTATCTTTGGATCGGAACAAGCGAAGGGGTGTTGATTAGCTACAATCCTGAGGATGCTATTAACGCTTCAAAATTTCAGCTACAACGGGTTAAAATTCCTGATGTTGTTGAAGGATTAGCCGCCTACCTATTACAAACCGAAACAGTTACAACAATTACCGTTGATGGCGGTAACCGAAAATGGTTTGGAACAAGTAAATCAGGAGTGTACCTTCAGTCGTCCGATGGATCAAAGCAGATACAGCATTTTACTATGCAAAATAGTCCTCTTCCTTCAAATAGTATTGTTGATATTAAAATCCATCCATCAACAGGGGAGGTTTTTATTGCTACCGACAAGGGTGTAATATCATACCGAGGAGATGCAACAGAAGCCAGCGATAGATTTGGCAAAGTTTACGCCTTCCCAAACCCAGTTAAGCCTAACTATAATGGTATAATAACAATAACAGGTTTAGTGGAGAATACAACAGTTAAGATTACTGATATCAGCGGAAACCTAGTTTACGAAACGCAATCTAATGGAGGTATTGCCACTTGGGATGGAAAAAATCTTAATGGACATAGGGTTGCTACTGGTGTTTATCTTATTTTCTGCTCCGATAGCAAGGGCGATCAAACAGCTGTAAGCAAATTGCTATTTATTAAATAAAATCCGATGATCCATAAAACAAAAGCAATTGCTCTGCACACCGTTAAGTATGGAGATAGTAGTTTAATTGCCTATGTTTACTCAGAACTGCACGGAAGACTTTCGATTATAGTTCATGGGGCTTTTGGAAAAAGAAAATCTTCAGGAAAAGCAATCTTTTTTCAACCTTTAAATATTATTGATATTGTATACTACTACAAGGAAAACCAAACACTTTGTAAGCTAAAGGAGGTTTCAACGGTAGTAAATTTTAACTCAATTCCATTTGACCCTGTAAAACGAGCAATAGCACTATTTGTTGGAGAAGTGGTGTATCGAACCATTCGCGAGGAGGAGTCGAACCCATTGATGTTTAGCTATCTTGAAAACTCAATCCAACTACTTGATGTAATGCATAGTGGGGTATCAAATTTTCACTTGATATTTCTTGCGCAGCTCTCGCGCCATTTAGGTTTTTTCCCAGGTAACTCATGGAGCGAATCAACGCCTTTCTTTGATTATAAGAACGGTTTGTTTGTGGGAGTAGAACCAGCTCACCCACTTTATTTTGATAAAACAAAAAGCAAACTTTTTGGGCAGGTGCTTGCTACTCCATTCCACGAAGCAGAATTATTGAAGTTTAACCACAACTCTAGGGCTCATCTTATCGACAATTTCCTATCTTTTTATCGCATTCATAACGACAGTGTTTCCGAAATAAAATCGCTTCCAATACTGAGTCAAGTGTTTGAGGAGTAGATGTTTTTTGAGATGGTTCAATGCTGATCTGTTCTTTTTGCATAAAAAATATTTATAATTACTTTTATATTGCTTTACATCATTTTAAAAAGATATAAAGTTTCAACTATACAGGCGAATCTTTTAACTAAAAGTTTCTTTAACCCTTAAATAATGAAAAAATCAATATTTGTTTTATCAATTTTACTATTTGGCTTAACTAACCTTCATGCACAAAGATGTTACTTAGGAGCAGGAGTTGGTATAAACAATTCATCGGGTATGCTTGGTGTTACTTTCGAAGCACCAATAAACACACACTTTAGTGCAAAATTAGGCGCTGGCTTAGGTGGTTGGGGTTCTAAAATAAGTATAGCAGCAAAGTATTACAAAGAATTTCCGTCGAGTTTATCTTTTGGTATAGGTTACTCTACAGCTTCTGGGTCAAGAAATTTTGAATATAAAATGGAACTTGAAGATGGAACCATGAGCAAGGAAAAATTTAATCTGTATCGAGCACATATGATAGATTTTACTATTGGTAAATCGTGGGGACAAAAAGTAAGGTTTAATGTTGAATGTGGTTATTCTTTAAAAATAGCCGGTGGAGATTATAAGCATTTAAATGCAACTCAAGATCTAAGTGAGGATTCTAAAGAGGTTTTAGATATGGTTTCTCCTGGTGGATTAATTGTTGGATTAGGTCTTTCATTTGGTTTATAATTAATAAATTTGGGTACTTACTCTTTTGATTATGCCATTACTGAATTCAATCTTTAGCTGGTTAAATACAAAGCGTTTACATCAAATTGACCTCTTTCGTCAATTTCCATTCGAAGTGCAGCAGGAAATGCTTTTTAAGCTGGTAGGTAAGGCTAAGAATACGGAGTATGGCGTTCAGTACGATTTTGATTCAATTAAAGAAATCAAAGATTTTCAGAAAAGGCTTCCAATTCTGGACTATGAAGGAATAAAACCTTTTATTGATAAACATCGCGAGGGAGAGCAGAATATTCTTTGGCCCGAAAAAATTAAGTGGTTTGCAAAATCATCGGGAACAACTGCAAACAAGAGCAAGTTTATTCCTGTGAGCAACGAAGCGCTTGAGGAGTGCCATTTCAGAGGCGGACGAGATATTTTGGCACTTTACACTAGTCATTATCCCGATTCTCAAATTTTTAAAGGAAAAAGCCTTACACTTGGCGGCAGCCATAGAATTGACAATTTCAGTATCGATTCATACTATGGCGATTTATCGGCAATACTAATCGAAAACATCCCTTGGTGGGCCGATTTTATTCGTACCCCTAGCCAAAAAGTAGCTTTAATATCGGAATGGGAGGAGAAGCTTGAAAAGCTAACAAAAGAAACCATAAAGGAGAATGTTACAAGTTTAGCGGGTGTTCCATCTTGGAACCTAGTAATGATAAAGCATATTCTCGAATTTACAGGGAAAAGCAATTTGCTTGAGGTTTGGCCAAACCTTGAGGTTTTTATGCATGGAGGTGTAAACTTCACACCGTATCGCGAACAATTCCATAGGTTAATTCCATCCGAATTCATGCACTACATGGAAGCATACAATGCTAGCGAGGGTTTCTTTGCAATTCAGGACGATCCTCAATCCGATGATATGCTTCTTATGCTCGATTACGGAATATTTTATGAGTTTATACCTGCCGAAGAGGCTTTTAGCCAAAATCCAATAGCATTGAACATAAGCGAGGTAGAGCTAAATAAGAATTATGCTCTTGTAATAAGTACAAACAGTGGCCTCTGGCGATATATGATTGGAGATACAATAATGTTTACCTCATTATATCCTCATAAAATAAAGATCACCGGACGAACACGCCATTTTATCAATGCATTTGGCGAAGAGGTTATAATTGATAATGCAGAGAATGCATTGAAAACTGCTTGCGAAAAAACAAACGCATTGGTTCGGGAGTACACAGCAGCACCTGTATATATGGATGAGAACGCTCGAGGTGCGCACGAGTGGCTTATTGAATTTGAGCGGAAACCCGCTGATTTAGAGTTTTTCACACAGATACTCGATAACGCGCTTTGTTCTATAAACTCCGATTATGAAGCCAAACGATATAAAGGTATTACCCTTGGCCCTCCAATTGTACGAAGTTTGAATAATGGTACGTTCTTTATGTGGATGAAGGAACGTGGTAAACTGGGCGGACAAAACAAGGTTCCTCGTTTGTTCAATACCCGAGAATATATTGATCAGCTTTTAGAGTTAAGCAAAAGATGTTGCAATGAGTCGTAAGATATTGTTTTCAATATCAATTTTACTAGTCGCTACAAGTATTACTCGTGGTCAATGCAATTTTGTTCGAGCCGACAGGTTCGATAATATCTGGGTAATCCACAATTCGGAAGTAATATGCTTTGACAAACTGCAAAAAAAGATAGGTTCTTACTCTAACATTTTGCTTGGAAAACCTTCTACTATTGATGTACTTGATCCATTTAGGGTGCTTGTTTTTTATCCCAGTACTCAAACAGTTGTAATCCTAAATAATGCAGTTGCTGAAATTGCCAGTTCAGTAAACTTAAGGAGCAAAGGTGTTAACGAGGCATCTCTCGTTTGTAGAAGTAGTAAGGGTGGTTTCTGGGTTTTTGATAGATCGGCTTGGCAAATTATTCATTATGATGCAGGATTTTCACCAACCGGAGAAAAGTACAACCCCGATATGCAGTTGTCAGGCTCAAAACCAGCATTCATGCAAGAATATAAGGGCGTACTTTATGTTGCATTTGAACAGAAGGCTATTTGCCGTTTCGATTCCTATGGTGCCCGAATGGGCGATATTCTTGTTAAGATTGATGGCGGATTCACCTTTTGGGAGGGAGAATTAATTTACATATCCGAAGGGAAAATATTTGGCTACAATCTGGAAAACAACCAAACTAGGCCTATCGGAGATTCAATAGGGTGCATTCCGGTTAAGGTTAAGGGACAGTTTTTATACTTTGATGGAAGTAGATTAGCTGTTCACAAATTATATTGAAATAATGGTGTGCAAGTATTAAACTTTTGTATTTTTAGCAAGCACAACTAAAATCTTGTAACACCTAAAAATTGTACCATGCATATAGCCGTTGCCGGTAATAT
>Ga0209098_1000143_pt1 | contig 77695 bp, 69 predicted proteins | sample AD_JPNHW1_MetaG_FD_184429 | JGI IMG/M metagenome (GOLD analysis project Ga0209098, IMG submission 184429) | Active sludge microbial communities of municipal wastewater-treating anaerobic digesters from Japan - AD_JPNHW1_MetaG (SPAdes) (version 2) | ecosystem: Engineered > Bioreactor > Anaerobic...
TGCAGATTACGTTATTGTTGGCGAAGGAGAACATACACTTCCTTCTCTGCTATCCGCGATAGAATCCGGAAACGACGCCCATATCCCCGGGGTGGCAACCCGTGACTGGTATGAACCTGCGAAAAACTGTATCCGGCTTGACGCATATCCCCCGTTTTCTGAAGTGAAGGGATATGTCGAGATCTCACGCGGTTGTCCGTTTGGCTGCGGATATTGCCAGACACCCCAGATATTCGGACATTGCATGCGGCACCGCTCGATCGATGAAATCGCCCGCTACGCAAACCGGCATGTGCAGGCCCGGTTTGTTACGCCGAATGCATTTGCATACGGTTCAGACGGGATCCACCCGAGGTTTGACAAGATTCGGCATCTTCTTCAAAAACTGGAACATGAAATCTATTTCGGGACTTTCCCAAGCGAAGTCAGGCCGGAATTTATTTGTGAAGAGTCACTTGCCCTGATTACCGATTACTGTACTAACACAAAACTGCATTTTGGCGCCCAGTCGGGAAGCGACAATGTCCTTACCCGGCTGAATCGGGGACACACAATCGCTGAGGCCATACGTGCAGCGGAACTCTGCCATGACGCCGGCATTACTCCGGTTATTGATTTCATTGTCGGTTTTCCGTTTGAAACCGATGATGAACAGAAACAGACTGTTAATGCCATACGGCAACTTGCACGAATTGGAAAAATTCACGCTCACCGGTTTATTCCGCTTCCCGGAACGCCTCTTGCCGGGACATATGCGCGATCACTTCTTTTAGAGACAGAAAAAGTCTGCGGCAATCTTGCTCTCGGCGGACAACTGACGGGTTCGTGGAATGAACCTGCGGTAAGATTTTTTAGACGGCATTCGAAATAACATAGTATGAAAGATGTGCTTTTGATAGCAGATCTCCATGGTCAATTCGGAAAAATTGATTCATTTCTGGAACTGAATCCGGAAGCTGTATTTATTGCCGGCGATCTTACCAATATGGGTCCTGTGGACGCTGTTGACGACGTGCTCTCACGTATTGATGTACCCTGTTTTGCGGTACCAGGCAACTGTGATCCAAAAGAGATCCTCGATACGCTTGAACATTCGGATGCTGTCTGCCTCCATGGTTCACAGATGAACCTGGGGAAAATGTCGCTTGTTGGTGTCGGGGGCTCAAACCCGACTCCATTCAATACGCCATTTGAGCTGACCGACAAACAGATCGATGACCTGTTGACGGCTGCAACGGCAAAAATGGAAAAGGCTGTTCACAACATCCTTATCTCCCACGCACCGCCCTACGATACGCTCGACCTTATCAAAGGCGAACATGTAGGCAGCCAGAGTGTCCGCCGCCATATCAAGAACTTCGATCTGGTATGCTGCGCTCACATTCACGAGCAGCGCGGCGTCAAGGATGTTGACGGAGTGAAAATTGTCAACCCCGGTGCAGCAATGGATGGCTACTGTGCCATGCTCCACTTCGGGAACGAGGCAAAAGACATAAAAGTTGAACTGCTCACTGTGTAGACAGAAGCAGTTCAAGATACGAGGCGAGGATTGGCTCGCCCGAAATTCCCATCTCTTTTGCAATTTTCTGAATCTGGCAGGCGGCATCTGAACCGTTTGTTTCTGCCATGATCTCGATTTCAACAAAGGTTCCAAGACGGTCAACCTGGTCGAGAGCAAAAGAAGCATTGCAAAGACGGTAGTTTTCCCGCCACTTGTTTACTTCAGCGGTTTTTGTAAAACCAAGCCGGTCAAGGATCTGTTCGAATACTTCTCCGGATTCAACGGTCGTGTTGAGCTCTTCGCGTGCCTTCAGGCCATATTCGCGGAGTTTCCTTCCTTTGTAGGTAACAAGTGCAGGACCATCGGTATACCGAACCCGCATAGCTTCATCAGTTGTACCAAAGTCACGGTGCGGAGCGTTATAATAGATATCGTGTTCATGTTGTCTCCCCAAAAATTCCGCGTTTTTATTCTTCAAAGTCTGCCGTATCGGATCGAGAGAATCCACCTTTACTTTAAGTTCAATTTCAAGCATTGTCGTGCCACACTTTTATCTGTCCTTATTGCGATTTAATATAGTCTCAGGTGAATTATGGCAATACACGAAGGAGATTTTGTTAAACTCAGTTATACCGGCAGTGCAAACGGTATGGTTTTTGACACAACCGATGAAGATGCTGCAAAGGCTGCAAACATCCGCAGCACGTCGGCAATCTATGGACCGGTAACCATCTGTGTCGGACAAAAACACGTAATCATCGGTCTTGATGAAGATCTTGTCGGAAAGGACGCCGGCACAGAAGCCGATGTGACGGTTCTACCGGAAAAGGCGTTCGGCGAGCGCGATCCGAAAAAAATCCAGTCCTACCCCAAGAATAAATTCAAGGACAAGCCGACCAGGGGAACGCGGGTCAACGTCGAGGAATATGGTGAAGGTGTCGTCGTTGATGTGATAGGCTCCCGGGTTATCGTTGATTTTAACGCGCCGCTTGCAGGTCAGACACTGACCTACCATTACAAGATTGAAGAAATCGTAAAGGACCCGCTTGAACAGTTCAAGGGACTCATCCGGCTCTATTCCGGAAAGGATATGGATGTTACCCTTGATAGCGAAAAGGCTACAGTTACTCTCCCGCCCGGCATCAATTACGACCGCCGGTGGCTGCTCTGGAGAGGCCGTATCATCCATGAAGGTTTTGAGCTTGTAAACGGCATCTCCGACATAACCCTCGTTGAAACCTACAAGAAACCGGAAAAGAAAGAAGAATAACCCGGTTAATCATAATTTTTATCCTTTTTTTTAGGAATAACCTGTTTATCGGTTTTTCTTTAATAAATTCCGTAAATAACCCGAAGCTGCCGGAATATCCGTTTTTTGCGAACAATTTTTTATATCCTGCACAATAATGGTAATGCATGAAGAAATCGGCCAGAATTTTTATCAGTTTGAGTGTTTTTCTTCTGATTAGTGTAGCTATTATGGGCTGTTCCAGCGATTCAGGTTCATCAGCACCTGCGCCGACAGGCACGGTTACTACGGCAACGCCAATTGGTCCGCTGTACACTGCCGGGGATATTGTTGCTTCATCCAGCAACCCGGCAACCGGGTGGCTGATCATCAGCTACGATTCTGCCAAAGATTCGTATACCCGTGCATTCATCTATAAAAATTCCAACGGTTCATGGGGATACCGGATAAATTCAGACACTGAAACTGCATCACGGAAGGTCATGGAAAAAGTATATGCCGTAAAGGTTACTCATGTGTCGGTCTCATCAATACCCACGGCAGCGCCGACAACCGTGCGAACAACCACCATTACCACCCGGGAAACAACTGCTAGGACGACAACAGTAACTACAACAATAGCTCGTGCGCCTTCCTTTAGGAGTATGGACCCGGATAAGGCCTACGCCGGGAACTCAGTAACCACTACAATTACCGGGGCTAATTTTGTTGCCACCCCGACAGTCAAACTGACCCGTTCCGGCTCATCAAACATTGAGGCAACATCGGTTGTCTGGAACGCTGCAACCCAGCTGACCTGCACATTTACAATCCCCAATACCACGACAGCGAGCACATGGAATGTCCTGATCACCAATCCTGACGGGCAGACATCTGGGACATCGGGATCAAATTACTTTATGGTCCATAAAGTAACGGAGGACTAATACCCTCCCTTTTTTTATCAAATGAAATTGTACCCTGTTTAGATACAAATTATGAAAAATTCATATAAATCACAATTCTCAAGTGTTTTACCGGGATTTTTCCGATTTTTGGCTCTGTTGAAACCCTCAAATTCATTCCCCGATATTGCCACCATGTATCATTCAGTCAATACTTCAAAGGATGAAAAGGGTTTCAACAAAGCCCGTTTTTTAAAAACGACGGATAGATAGAATGGATAACAAAACTGGATACTACTTCAGGACTATCCGTTTAATTGAAGGTATGTAAAAAACACTTGCAATCCCTAAAAAAGATTGTATGACTAACTTATTCCATCTGATTTTGAATTTACCCTACAGATTTGCGGGTATTGTAGAAGACGCACTAACGCTCATTTTCACAACACTCCGCAAGGTTGATATTTTTCTTTTTATTATATTCTGCCGGAGATAATTTGTTTTATCTATGGCAGACTTGTGGTTTTTAAAATGTGCGAACGCAGATATTGATCGTCTGAAAAAACGGAGTGATACCTACAGGTTAGTCAGTCTCCTTGGACATTCTGATCCTGTGATACGATCCCAAGCTGCAGATGCATTGAGCACATTTGGGGATACTGCTTTACCTGCGCTCATAAATGCATTGCATTTTGGCACAGTCAGCGTCCGTCTCGGTGTAATCGACTTTTTAGGCAACAATAACCTTCCGCATACAGGCACACACCTTGCCGAAATATTTGAGCATGAAAAAGTTCCGGAAGTAAGACTGGCAGCACTCATTACACTGGGGCAATCCGGAGGAACAGATGCAGAGCCGGTGCTCCTAAAGGGACTTCGTGATAAAAACAGGTACATTCGTTACAGTGCCGCAAAAGCACTTGCCCGGTTGAACCGTATTCCGGATACATTACCGGATCTCATTTATTTTTATATTGCATGCCAGGACTGGGGCACAATTCGAACAATGGATTCCGATGCAACCGGGCCCCTGATGGATATTTACTCCGGGGGAGATGCTGATACCCGTCGGGCAATTCTGTCGGTCTTAAAAGATACCAAAAACAAAACGGCAAAACAAATCTGCCAGAATGCACTCCAGGATTCTGACAGCAGGTTACGCTGGAATGCGATAGGGGCTTCAATGAACTGCGGCATTTCCATGCTCCAGCTGCCGCGTTTTGCAGCCGGACATAAACGCCGGGGTCCTGACCCCGTTGCTGCAGCGCTCCTGAATTTCCTGTTCCTTGGCCTTGGGTATAATTACATCGGGAAGTGGTGGGGTTTTCCGGTGTTTATGACGTATATGACAATAATTGTTCTTGCCCAGCTCATGACAGGCCCTTTTTTACCATACCTGGTTGCAAGCCCGATCACCGCCCTGCTCGCGATCCATACGTACGGATGGGCAGTCCGTATATCTGAACAGGATGTGTGAGATATGTTTCGAGCCGGTGGGAATGTGACAAAATCCGAGATTCCTGCAATGATCCAGGAAAAAAATGTGGACGGGCTTATCCACGTACTTGCAGTCACGAATCCGGACCTCCAGACAGCAGCAGTCCATGCACTGGGAAAACTCGGGACCATTGCCACAGACCCCTTACTGGAAGCTGCAAAAAATAAAAAGAATCGCCTTTATCGTCTTGGCGCAATCAGCGCTCTTGCGGAAATAAAAGATCGCCGTTCCGTGCCGCATCTTATCCAGATGCTCAATGATCCCGGCAGCGAGATCAGATGGCAGGTCACGATTGCACTTGGAGAGTTTGACGACCCGGTGATCATTCCTTCACTTGTATCCGCACTCAGGGATCGTGATAAATACGTCCGGTACGGAGCGGCGGCATCCCTCAAAAAAACCGGGTATGTCCCGTCAGATCCTGATGAAGCCGTATGGTATTACGCAGGATTTCAGGACTGGGATAAATTACAGGATCGATCCATATCGGCTCTTCCTCCCCTTGTATTCCTTCTTGATGATCCAGACAGGGAAATCCGGTTAAATGCAATAAAGGTGCTTAGCAAAAGAGCGGAACCTGCTGCTGCCCCCGCACTTATACAGTCGCTTGGCGATGAAGACCGGGATGTTCGCTGGAATGCCATGTTTGCAGCAGAGCGCTGCGGCGTACCACAATCTGAACTCCCGCGTGGACTTTATTCACGACCGCATGTTAAAAAAAATCCCCTGATTGCAGGATTTTTAAATTTCCTGCTGCCGGGTCTCGGATACGGGTATATCGGGAAGTGGTGGGGGATCATGATCTTCCAGATCGACATTACCGTGACAGTCTGGCTTTTTAAAATACGGGGGGAGGCAGATACGTACAGCCTGCTTTTCCCGATCTATCTTCTTCTTGCAATTCATGCATGGTATATCACGAAACGCTTGCCAGAAGAACCGCCGTGATGTTTCTGACAACAAAAAGACTGAAAACGGCCGGGTGGGAAAAGTAAAAACATAAAATGCAGGTACTGACAGCGATTATTCTATCTTTTATCTGTAAATCCATTCAAAAACACGATATGCCGGAACTAGTCCAAGCACCGGTACTGTTGAAATCCTTCTCCGGCATCACCAGAACCAGGACGCTTTGTCAAAGACCTGTCTTTTGGAAAGTATCGTTCCTGTATGTAAACATGGTTTTGCACAATGACTCCATTTTGGCAATCCGGGACTAATTCTGGTGATTTTTCCATGCGGCATTTTTTTAGGGTACCCGAAAAACTGCGGAATTCGCACAAAAACCTGCGGAAATGGAATTAAATCGCGTGATTTTGGCTTCTTTTGAAAAATTTTACGTCGGAGCAGTAAAACTGCGCTAATAGGACCCTTTTACTTTGCGGATCTCATCCTTACCTGAAATCTGGTATACTGGCGGGAGTTTTATTCCCCCAAAGAGCGTTTCTGATGTTTTTCCAGGATTCCTGTGAAAACCATGTGAATAATTAATGATGTGATACTGGAACTCGCGTAATCTTATCGCGATTTTCATGACCCTGATGCGAACCAGATCGGTTCATGTCCGTTTCAACAGAGTACCCCAGATATAAAATCTCCTTAAAATCACCGTGTTTGGAAAAATTTTTATGCTTTATGGGTATTACAACAATTAAATAAAGCTTATTGTATTAATTGAAAGTTATCAAAATATGACGGAGTTGACCGGTTATGACAGAAAAGAACAGAGATGTTGAAGACAGCAACGTAAAAAGGAAGCTTGTGTCGTACATGCGGAGAACAAACACCGGAATAATTACTGGTGATTTCCCATGACCTGTCCTCAAAATCCATCCCCGGAATATAAACCTCTGACTCCTTCAATGGTATTTTATTCAGACAAATTTACAGATAAAATCTCGGCTGCCATGCCGAGCTGGCCGACAGCGGTACAGGGACAGTGCTATGGGAATTGTCCTTTCATAGGTGCACTCGCATCTGTCGCATGGGTTAACCGTAATTTTATCAGGAAAAATATCACAGGACCGGACGCCCTTGGAAAATATACTTTCAATTTTTGGGATTATTCGAAAATTGATGTAATTAAACTGCCAAAAGATCCGACGAACGGCATTCAGTTGAATCCCGCAGATGCATATGGAAATCCGGCGGGTACTCAAGTACAGGTCAAAGTGAGCCCGCAGGTACTGCAGGATAATAACCTGCTTGCATCAGATGCAAACCGGATCTCATATGGTGCCGGATCGGCAAACACCAATGACAAAATTACCGAAATATGGCCGGCCCTTTTTGAACGTGCATATGGGAAATTCTGTATGTATGTAAATGGCCTCTCGCTTAATTCCGCGCCAGGCCAGCCCCTCTCATTAAAGGATCTCATGGAGACCACCAAAGACCCCCTGTATTCCGATCTGAAGAATCTCACTACTGTCCAGTGGGGCGGAAATGCCGGGATGGGTCTTGTGCACCTTACAGGATTGAATTGTTTTGCATACAGCACTACATCTGCTGCGTTTAATGCCCTTGGCGGGTTACCCGCCGGTGCCACCGGTGGATCTCTGTATAATTTTATTAAAGCGGGGTTCTGCTCGGAAAATGTCAATGTAAAGGGGCTTAACAAAACCCGTTACCCGCTGGTTGCAATGACATATGCATCAGAGGATCTCAGTCCCGCGAAAAAATACGACCAGAATTCCAATCCAAACGGGATCCAGTATGACAGCACGACCATTGTCGCCAACCACTGCTACCCGGTGCTTGGAACTTTCGATTCAACCGACGGCAAACATTATATTGTCTTCAGGACGACGTTCGGGCTCATGGATCCGGCCCGGGATTTCCCGGTAAACAATTTCCTGAAACTGGCCCAGACACCTGACAGTACATGGAAATACAATGATGCGCAGTTCAAATTTGGGACAATCGCCCAGTACCCGACAAGCGCTGCTGTCAGAATTTCCCTCAGCCTCGATCTTGCAATCTCGGGTGACGCCATCTTCGGGCTTGAGGAAGGGTCTTTCAAAAATTATTTCTCGATGATCAGCTGGGCACAGGGATATTAACGGACTACAAACGGCACATCTGAACAGGTGACGGAATGATAGAAAGGGAAACCAGAACGGTTCTCAGGATTTTGCTTTTTCTTGTTATAACAAGTGTAATTTTTTCCGCCACAACTCATGCAGCCGGTATCGAAACGCTCATTTCAACACATGACAACGGGTTCTCCCATAGGCTGCCGAAAATTTCCAGCGAACGGATTGTCTGGCAGGATCAGGATCCGACAGCAAATTATGGTATTATTTATTTGTATAATCTCACATCGGGAATTGAGACACAGGTAACTGACAATACCAGTTATGCCACAAACCCGGCAATTTACGGGGATTATATCGCATACACCGATTGCGACAGCGATTCCTCCTGCCCAACATCTGCGATCTATTTCTATAATATTGCCACCGGGACAAGAACACAGATTTCATCAGGTGTCAGCTGGCAGGATTTTCCGTCTGTTTATAATAACAGAATTGTCTGGCTGGATTCCGATCAAAATCCGACTTCTCAGATTTATGTGAACGGCACGTCTCCGGGTGATGAAACACGGGTGAATGCAACAGATAGTTACCAGTTGAACCCGGCAATCTATGGAAGTTCCGTGGTATGGCAGGATGACAGAGATGGAAATAACAACATATTTCTGGCAGACCTTGTGTCACATCAGGTCACCCGGATAACAGATGATAGTAATGAACAGCTAAATCCACAGATTTTTGACAACAAAATTATCTGGCAGGACAACCGGAACGGCAATGATGAGATCTTCATAAATGGCACTGTCCCAGGCGATGAATACAACCTGACGCCGGATGAACCGGCTATTAATCACCAGAATCCATCAGTTTCAGGAAACTGGGTTGCATGGACACAGGAAAATACCACTCATCCTTTAAACAGAGATCTTATTGTAAACGATACAAGCACGTACCAGAAAATTCCGATTGCGCTTGATCGTTACAATTTAATCACCGCACAAATATCATATTCCCAAACTGAACCCCATTACCGGATCGTCTGGAGCGAACAGGATTCTGGCGGAAATAATACCATCCATCTTTATTCCAGCAGTTCACCGGGAACCTGCCCGGTTGCCGGTTTTGTGAATAATTTTGCCGGAGGAAGCGCACCAGTTACCGTACATTTTTCCGACACCTCCAGCCAGTCCCCGTCAAACCCGATAACCCACTGGTTGTGGAATTTTGGCGATGGATCTAATTCAACACTTGAAAACCCGGATCATACCTTTGCTGCAAATCAGGCATACGATGTTTCTCTTACTGTCAGTAACCCCTACTGCAGGAATGCTGCGACAGTAACCAATAGCGTTGTTGTCGGAAAACCCCTTGCGGATTTTATCGCATCGCCAACGAGCGATATTGTGCCTGTCACCATCACGTTTACCGATACTTCTCTTGGAAGCCCGACACAATGGAACTGGAGTTTTGGTGATGGAGCATGGACAAACGGAACGACACAGAACCCCACGCATACATACACTTCGCCAGGCACCTATACAGTTTCCCTGACAGCATCAAATGGATACGGATCAACAACAAAAACCCGGAGTGGTTACATCACGGCCCTTTCGGGTGCAAATGAAATTGCAGATACCTCCATTAACGGGATAACCATACAGAACTCTGGCAGCCGGCAATACCTTATTTTTGACTATGCCACTCTTTCCGACTGGTCTTTTAATCCAAACACTTCCGCACTTGAGTTTACTCCGCCGTCTGACAGGGGATTTGGTAACATTACCATCTTTACCACCGACCCTGGAGGATTTTTGGTAAATCCGGCAAATTCTACCATTCTTGGAAATATCAGCAGTGTCCGGATGGACTCAAAGAATATTGTCCCGCAGGGATTCTCTGCCGCAACCGGGGGTCCCTTTGCGTCAATAAATTATTCTGTCACCCTTTCTGCCTACCCGGAAAATGCACTGCTTTCCACCAAAGTGTGGGAAGGGGCTACCAGTTCCGATGCTACTCTCTTTAACTATATCGCTACCGCAAGCCATTATTCCGGAACAAACGGTACTGCATACACTACAAAAATTGTCAAAACAAATTTCCCCACAGGGGGAACTGCCCATCTGCATATGAGCCTGAATGCATCATGGGTGGCATCGAAACCGCAGGGCAGGAATGAAGTATACCTCGAACGGATTTCCGATGATGGTCTCTATGGTCAGATTATTCCCACGCGGTTCCTGATCCATAACTCAACTGAAAACCTTGATTATTTCGATGCCGATTCGCCTGAGGGTTTATCAACGTTCGGGTTATCATTTGTTGAAGGTTCAGGAAACCCTCTCCAGATCCTTGCCCTTACCGTTACCAGTCATATAAGCGAAGAAGATAATACGGGGTCTGTAGATACCAAAAAACCCACCGGAACAGTAACAGTAAATGCATCGGTACAGCCAACAGGGATTGCACCGGTAATTATTGATCCGGGAAAAACAGCAAGTCTCTACATCAACACAAAAACCGGGGTTATCACACAGACAACCACTCTGGTGTCAACAGACAACCGGACAACTCTCACAATAAATAAAGGAATCGTTGCAAAAGACCAGGCGGGAAACGTACTCCCTGCAATAACGATAAGAAATATACCTCAGGTTTCACTACCTTCAATACCCCAGGATTTAACCGGTTCATTTTCCGGTATTGCATTTGAGCTCGGCCCGGATGGTGCAACGTTTTCTTCGGCACTTTCCCTGTCCATTTTGTTTCCGGAAGCACAGTGGAACACAGAATATTCTTTAAAGGGTTATGACCCTGTTACGGAAAACTGGGTAGATCTTCCAACAGCATATTCACCCAAAAACAGTACAATTACTTCATCGGTTTCGCATTTCTGTTATTTTGCACTTTTTTCTGTTGCAAATAAACCGACCGTCAATCATCAACCAATGCAGGGAAACCAGATTGCGCCTTCCGCTTCACCAGCGGTTCAGTCTCCGCCGACAACGGCCATAAACATCTTCATCAATATGATCCTGTGGGTATTCCAGTTGATTATAAAAAACCTGATTGTTCTGGTTGTTGCAGCCCTGATTATTCTTCTGCTGTATTATTTAGGGAGAAAAAAACGAATGGACAGGATCAGGTATTTGATGTAATCCCGTAAGCATGCTCGATAAAAAAATCGTAACACGCTCCCCCTCCCTTTGCAGATGTTGGAGGGGGTGTCATGCTTCGCATCAGAAAATGTGGAGGGGGGTAGGGGCAACCCTTGATCCGCATTGCCCTGATGGTAACCCCCTCCTTTCATAAAGACATGTGGGGATGGCAGACTTTTTTTCAGAAACGTTGGCAGGGGGGAGGTGGGTTCCCGGTTTTTCATGGCAGGGAGTCTGCGGGTTATAAAATAACGAAAACTGGTTTAACAAAGGAACTTTCCGGATTATTGCAACTATAACAATAGCCGGATCAAGAAAAATCAGGCCAGTTTATAACGGAGTAACGCCGCAATACCGCCAAGTGCCACAAGACGTTCGCCGGGTTCAAATTCTGTGGAGAGCACAACAATTGCAGCCTGCATCCGTTCGGCGTTCTCAATTAAGGGAACAACAGTGGGGTCCCGGAGCAGGGTATCGGCAAGCAGCACCTTGTCAACAGCGCCAAATTCAATCGCAGTTTCCACTTGTTTTTTCCCGTAAGCAACAGCCCCGTCCTGTGAAATACGTAAAAGGAGCTCGTCCATCAGTTTTACCTCGCGTGAAAGCTGGATGTCACCGATTAGTTTATCGAGCGTTCCGACACCGATAACGTCCTGCACCGCACCCCGCCCGATCCTCCGGGTCTCAACCACAATTGCCCGTCCGGCAGGAGCACTGTTTTTGTTTTTTGCATGTTTGACGAAATCGTCTTTGATAAAACCGGGTCCGGCAATTATGAGCGGGCCGGATATCTCCGCGATGGTTTTTACCAGGGAGTCAAAAAAACCGGTACGTGTATCGGTCTCCTGGCCTTTGCCACTTCCTGCAGCAATAGTGATCACGCTCTCAGGGCCATACTGCCGGAGCCGGAAGAGTTCCGCTTCACCTTCTTCAAGGGTCAGGATATGAATCACGCCAAAAACCGACGACTTTACCGCCCGCTCTACCCGTTCAAGATCGACAGGCCGCCACAGTCGGATCACGGAAATTTCATAACCGGTTTCCACGTTGAGTGTATGAAAGGAGCCGGTATCAATACCGGATTCAATAATCCCGGAAATCCGGAGACGCATGCCGTGTTCGGAAAATTCCACTTTTTCTACCCGGATACCAAGACGGACCGGTCGCTTCTCCACCTTTTCCGGCCGGATCTTATCAGTCGCTGATTCAACACTCCGAAACGTCGTCGCAAATACCAGATCCCCGGGAGCTACGAGATGCCGAAGGTGCCAGAGGTCATCAATGCTTTCGGGAAAAAGCCGGATTTCACCAAAACTTCCTTTGAGCTCGCCATACTCTGCTTTCATGGCGACCCCGAAATATCAGAACCTCCGGGCGGGACAAATGCCGCAACCGTCTCGGTGTTCAGGATTCCTTTGAGCATTTTTTCTTCATCCGGACTGATCTCCTGTTTCAGGAGGCGCAGTACCTTTTTTGCCACATCGTTTGGTTCGTATTGGCCGGGTTTTAGCTCAGCAAAAACCTTAGTCCGGGACCGGATAACTGATGTTGGGCCTCCGATCACTGCTGCATGGGGTTCAAGAACAAGGCCGATACCAACTGCAAGGGGGATATCACGGAAATAGGTTCGTTCCCCGCGTACAATAAAGGACCCGCGGCTTACAAACTCTCCCGCCTGGGGGGTCTTGCTGACCTGGTCCGGTCGTGCACTATACACGTCAGCCGTAAAATGCCCGCTGCGCCATGCACCGGAATACGATGCTGCAAACTGCGCAACCTCATCCATTTTTTCGGTTTTGCCTTTGACGATGACAACACTTGCACCATGCACATCGGCATGCACAAAGAGATCCCCGCCGGTCAAGTACTTCTTGACCAGTTCCTCGTTCTGCGATGCGTCCCGCCCACCAAGTACAACGATACCGTCACTCGTGATAAACCACCGGAACCGGTGGTACCAGAGTTTTTTCATGGGAGTAATATCGTGCCGTACTGCTTTTTTCCGGGGTTTGACCGTTTTCATTGCAAGAAGGGCGCCTTCTTTTTTCTTTTTGAATTTTTTTACGAGATCATAGTAACGGCCGGTATTCTGCTCGATATTATCATGAACAAAAATTTTCACTTTCTTTCCGATATCGATGTCAACTGCGGCCTCATCAGGATAAAAAGCGACTATCCGTTTCGCATCTGCGGCAGACGAACTACGAATCTGATGTTCTATCTCCTGCCATGAGTGGCCTTTACTGGCCGTATCAAGCAGGGAAATTACCTGTGAAACAAACTGGTAATTTTCATAGATTATATCCACAATTTCCTGTGTCTTTTTGATTTTTTCATCGAATTTTTTTATTGCCGCTTCCTGGTATTTGTGGATCCTTTCCTCTTCGGATAATTTTGGTTTTGAAGTAACACGGATTTTTTCCGCTTTTGTCATCGGGTAAAACGTTTCAAGGGCTTCAGAAAAACAGGCAAAACGTGACGCATCTTCCGCTGTATTCCGGGCACTGTTTTCGAGAATTATCGGATCGCAGTTCGTCGCAGAAATTACCGGTTTACATTCATGCTCAACCAGATCAAATAGCACCCGTACTGCAGCATAAACCGCACCAGCATCCGCCTTTGAAGCCGTTGTTGATTTGTCGATACCGGCTTTGCGGCATACGTACTCTGCATATGCTCCGCCGAGCATGCCGGCAATTGCAAGGGCACGTACGAGATCCCGCTCATCGCCGGCAAGTGTAGTTGCAAGGTTCTCAGGAGATCCGGTCGGGTCTATACTACTCATTGTGTAGAGAACACCGGGGATCACATCCCGGTCCTTGAACCGATGATGACGAAGTGGCTTTATGATCTGGAACGATTCATCGGTAAGGATTACATTTCCTTCATCGAAAAGTTCGATAATAAGCCGGTAGGTAAGAGTCCCTTTGCCGATATCGAAAATTAATATCCGTTCCAGCCCGTGCTGGCGTATAGATAGTACCTTGCCTCCGGAAAGATATTTTCGCAGGAGCATTGCATACTGGGGAGGATTTTTTGGGGGTGCGGGAAAATTTTTCACAATGTGTGCCCGCCGGCCGGCTTCAATGAGCAATTGATATTTCGCATGATTTTCCCCGTTTAACCGGATACCAATCGTGCGGGTATCGAACTGGTAGACTTTATCGATCCAGAGCGGAAGTCGTGAAGAAAGTTCACACGTCACTGCCCTGACATCAATACCGCTCATTCCCTGCGCTGTTGCCATTGATTAATCCAAGAATACATATGGCTTGCGCACTAAAAAATAAGACTACTGGGTGTATCCGGATGACAGATACTATACACGAAGAAGAACAGGCACAACCGGCCCTTTCCAGGAAGCAGAAAACCAAGCTGGAAAAGCAGGCTGACCATATCGAACGGATCAAACGGACGACCGTTGCCTGTTTTATGGGTATTTTTGTAGGATTATTATCATACTACCTGCAGATTACAGTAAAGAGCGATATCGGCCTCCTGGCATTCATGCTGATGCTTGCCGGAGTAGTCGTCCAGCGGCATATTTTCATCCTGATGCACCTTGACACCTCAAAACTGGGTGCTAAGGACTGGTTCTACCAGGGTTTCATGACATTTGCGTTCTGGTTCATGAGCTGGACAATCCTGCTCTCAACAATGACCGCATAAGTCCCATTTTTAAAAGATACCTATGAGAATAGCCATTATCCATAAGGATCGCTGCCACGCGAAGAAATGCGGAAGCGAATGCATCATCTATTGTCCCCGGGTCCGGACCGGTGATGAGACGGTTAAGATAGGAGATGACGGGAAAGCTGTTATCTCAGAAGAACTCTGTGTCGGGTGCGGCATCTGCATCAAAAAATGCCCGTTTGAAGCCATCGATATAGTGAGCCTCCCGGAAGAACTCGAACACCCCACCCACCGGTATGGTAAAAACGGGTTTGCGCTCTATGGTCTTCCCATTCCGGTACAGGGAAAAGTCACGGGTATCCTTGGCGCAAACGGTATCGGGAAAAGTACCGCTGTAAAAATCCTTTCAGGACAAATCAAACCAAACCTCGGGGATTTCGATGGCGAGGTTGCATGGGAAGAGATCCTGAAACGATATGCAGGAACCGAGCTTTTTGATTATCTTCAGACCGTTTCAAAAAAGAGCAAAAAAATTGCGGTCAAACCGCAGTACATCGACTTCATCCCGAAAGTTTTCTCCGGGTCAATCCGGGAACTGCTGAGTACCACAGATGAACGGGGCAAACTTTCAGAACTGGTTCCGGTACTCAAACTTGATGCGATCCTCGACCACAACATCAATACGCTGAGCGGAGGAGAACTCCAGAGGGTTGCGATTGCCGCATGCCTTGCCCGTAATGCCGACCTCTACTTCCTCGATGAAATCACGCCATTTCTGGATATCTACCAGCGCATATCCGCAGCAAAACTGATCCGCGAACTGGCAATGGACCGGCCGGTCGTTATTGTCGAACACGATCTTGCGATTCTTGATATGCTTGCAGATACGGTGCATGTAGGCTACGGCAAGCCGGCGGTTTTTGGTGTCATCACCCGGCCAAAAGGTGTCCGTGTCGGCATCAACCAGTATCTTGAAGGATATCTTGCCGAAGAAAACGTAAGGTTCCGTGACTCGCAGGTAGTCTTTGAGAAACGGGCGCACGAAAAGGGCTCAAAAAGAGAAGACCTGGTGGAGATCCCTGCCCTGACAAAAAAATATGATACATTCAGGCTCACCGTCTCCGGAGGCACAATAAAGGCCGGGGAAGTTCTTGGCGTCATCGGGGCAAACGGCATGGGTAAAAGTACCTTTGCGAAACTGCTTGCCGGCGTTGAAAAGCCAGATACCGGCAGCATGGATATCAAACTCCGGATCTCCTACAAGCCCCAGTACATCAAGCCGGATACCTCAGATTCTGTCGAGATGTACCTCCGTAAATGTACAAACAAGTTTGATACCTCCTATTACCAGCACGAGATCCTCGAACCGCTCTCGCTTCAGGCAATCCTCCAGTCCCCGGTCGATTCTTTAAGCGGGGGAGAACTCCAGAGAGTGGCAATTGCCGCATGCCTTTCACGTGATGCGGATCTCTATATTCTCGATGAGCCGAGCGCCCATCTTGACGTTGAGCAGCGTGTAAAGGTGACCCGGCTCATCAAGCACCACGCAGAAGGAAAGGAAGTTGCAATCCTTGTTATCGATCATGATATCTATCTTATCGATATGATCAGCGAGCGGATTCTTGTCTTTGAAGGCCAGCCCGGAATTGAAGGTACTGCTGCCGGTCCGTTTACCATGCGGGAGGGCATGAACCGGTTCTTGAAGGCTCTTGATGTTACGTTCCGTCGCGATCAGTCCGGACGGCCCCGGATCAACAAACCCGATTCATTCCTCGACCGGGAACAAAAAAGCCGTGGCGAATATTATTACTATGCCGCAGATGATGAGTGATCATCCGCTTTATTTTACAAATCTGTTTTTTTCGAAAATCCAGCCGTACTGGAAAAACCCGGATTTTCATACCGTATAGAGACCGGGCAATCAGGGCCCGAATCGGGCTCCGATTTATCAGGTTTTCCGGTTATAATGCACTCATAGGCCAAAAACCGGCACTTATTCAAGGGTCAGAAGAGTCTTTTTACGCCGAAGAAGTGAGGCCACTAATAGCAGCGTTCCTGCGACCGGTTTTTTTTAGGAACGTGCTGGCGGATGCAGGATCCAAAAGAACACGGTTGCAGGAACTCCAGGCGGATTTTCTGGAGCGGACATACGCCCAGGATTTTATATTAGGCCCTGGCAACGGGTATCATACTCATGATGAAGTATGAGAAGTTCCGGATCGGGAATGGTCCGGGTCCCCGGAATCTTTTCAGCTGCCGGTATATTCCCCGTCGGACCTGATCCAGTATTCACAAAAATGAAAAATTATACGAGAGACATCTCATTTTCAATGCGATGCGGGAATAAACGGAAAGAGACCGGACAGGAACCTGTAGATCTGATCAAGAATTGACGGTGATGACTGTTGAGGGATTTCACCAGGAGTCTGTGATGGGGAAATAGTCACCAGAGCATGCCCTGTTGTCGGGGATAAGGTAGGTGTCTCTTTATTAAATGCGATACGGGATTCTGTGGATTTTTCATCGGCATAATAACCGACATCATCATGTGTCGCAAACCAGAGCCGATCTCTCGCATCGTAAAATACTGTATCAACGCCTTGAGTAGTCCCGAATCCCTCAAAAGCACTCAGATGACTTGTAATCCGGTCGTTCTCCCAGACATAAATCCCGTTATCCGTTGCCACATAAACTGCCCCTTTTGGGCTTCCTGCCACATCATTGATGGCATAGGCACCTCCGCCGCTAATATCATTTATACTCACAATCGGGGTAAAACCATTCCCGGGGTCATAGTGCACTACTTGCGATGCGTTATAGAAAAACACCCCGCCTAAGGGATCACGCCGTACATGGCCAAGCAGTCCGAAAGGATCACCGGGATCCTGGATTTTTTTGAAATTTACGGTATCATCGGTTGTGGTTACTTCCCAGAGCCCTTCCTTTTCTGTAGCTGCAAAAAGGATATCTGCCGCAGGATCAAGTGCCAGGCTGTCAGCCTCGTAAAAACCCGGCCCGTTCCGGGAGTATGGCGTAAACCATGTCCACGTCCCATTATTATACCGGTGCAGTGCTGCATTCCCGGTTGACACCCACATGTCATCATTCCAGCGCTGGAAATCCTTAATCCGGAGACTCTTTAAGAGATCCTGGTCTCTTATTAACGTATAGACATGCCCGTCGTAAACCTGAATGCCCCCCGCAAAACCAATCCACAGGTTACCGGCATTGTCATATTCAAGAGCCGTTACATAGTCATCCATCAGGCCCATGGAAAAATTGTCGCGGTTGATATGCCGCGTACTCCAGCTTCCATTGTAGACTGAAAGGCCAAATGTCGTTGCAAATATTACTTCACCGTGGGGTCCGTTGATAATATCGTTTATCGTGGCAGAATGGATCGAACCAGCCTCTGGACGATAAAGATGGATCACCCCAGGATCATTCAGGCCAGATGACGACCCTTGAGTTTCTGTAATAGTTCCTGCCGCTGCTGATACCGGCAAAAAGCAGATAATAAGAAGCACCAAAAAAAGTTTAGATCTCATGAGCAGCGCCATCAGCGCTCCTGACGGTGACCTTTCCGCCATTGTCCGGGTAAAATGCCACAGTCCTGCCAATTTTTCCTCCAACTTCCTCTGCAGCAAGACGGATATTGTTTTCTGCAAGAACCGCCCGAACCTTTTCTGCGTTTCGCTCACCGATATTGAGGTTATTTCCAAAATATTCAAACATGCATGCCCCACCGGCCATTTTTACAACAAGTGCTTCCTTCCTGCACCCCAAATCAGTTAGTTTCTTCAGGAGAAGGGGGATGGCTGAATCGGCATATTTTCCCGGACGGTCTATCCTTCCGGAACTTTCGGGTAACATTATATGCACCATTGCACCGATTTTACGTTCCCGGTCATAAATTGTCAGACCGATACAGGATCCAAGACCAATCGCCATCATAGGTGTTGAGCCCACGTGGTATTCACCAATACCGATCATGACCGGAAATTGATTCGGGGCGGAAAAATCTGGCATTATAAGACCGACATAATTAACTGGATTTCATCAGGTTTTCCAGGCGTTCGACAAACGTTGCGAGCATGCTCGCTTCTGGCATCATTATGATATCGCTGTCAATTTTGTGTTCTTCACAGACCAGCTCTGTGGAGAATAACACGATTTCATTAACTTCATCCTGCATCTGTGCAATAAGCGACTGCACAGCCGCATGTGCCATATCAACGGTAAGCGCCGGTGGAGATGGCAGCATAACAAAACCAAGAAGCTCGGCAGTTGCGTCAAGGAATGCCGAGGCCATGATATTTCCCACTTCAAGAAGAGCGCTTTCGTCCATCTCATTAAGAGCCCGATCCGGGTCAGTCAGGCCAAGCATCGAGTTTGTCAGGTGAACTGCAGATTTCCGGGAGATGTAAAAGAGGATATATCCACCATGTGCAATCTCTCCCTGCAATTCAAAAACCACGAGTGCTGCTGATTCCTCACCAATATGATCTGCCAGTTGGGCAATATCGACCACTTTGATCTTTGGGACACTCATCTCAACCGGGCTTGACACCATCTGGGAAAGAGTGGTTGCTGCATGAGCTGCCCCGATATTTCCCAGTTCCTGCATTGCGTCCATCTGGGTTGCTGATAATTTCATGGTTTGATCACTCCTGCATTGTATTTATATCAAGAACCGGTACCACATCACCATCTCCAAGGATAGTAACTCCGCTTATTCCTTTGGTGGTTCCGATAAAACTGCTCAACGGCTTTACAACAATTTCCTGCTGGCCTTCTACCGCATCAACAGGAATACAGCATTTTCGTTTCTGGTACTGAACGACAATGAGAATCTCGCACAGGTCTGAGCTCCCGACCATGTCATCAAGCCATAATATCTGGAGGACTTCATCCCGGATTGTAGTAACTTCACCCTTGCCGATCCGGTGGAGGGTATCTTTTTTGAAGTTTGCTACTTCAACAATGCTGCTGATTGGAATAGCGAGACGCCGGTTGTTGATACGGACAATCATCACATCGACAATTGCCATTGTGGGAGGAAGCAGAAGTTCAAACGTGCTTCCCTTACCGGGGATTGTCTCCACCTTAATGGAACCTTTAAGCGATTCTATCGATCGTTTTACCACATCAAGACCGACGCCCCTGCCGGAAATATCCGTAATCTTATCCGCCGTTGAAAAACCCGGCATAAAGAGCAGATCTATTGCCTCATCGGTCGACATAGCTGCAGCGGCATCTGCTGTGATGAGTCCTTTATCCACGGCTTTTTTCTTGACTTTCTCAACATTGATCCCGGCGCCATCATCCGTCAACTTGATAATAACATTATCCCGGTCACGGTAGGCCGAAAGTCTTACCAGACCTTTTCGTGCTTTTCCTGAACCTTCACGGACTTCCGGGGCCTCAATACCGTGGTTTACCGCATTTCTTATGAGATGAAGCAGAGGATCATTGAGACCGTCCATCACGCTCCGGTCAAGTTCAGTCTCCCCGCCTTCCATGATAAACTCAACTTCCTTGTGATCATACTGAGCGACATCACGGACAACCCGGGGCAGGCGGTTGAATATATGTGAAAGCGGGATCATGCGGATGGTCATCATCAGGTTCTGGAGATCAGAAACCGACCGCTCGACCATGCTGATCGCTTCATCCATCTCTTTTATTTTATGTTCTTCAGCGATCTGCTTGAGTCGTCCCCTGTTGATTACGAGATCCTCAACAAGGTTCATGATATGATCAAGCTGGGTAATGTCTACACGGAGATTTTTTACTTCCCGGCTTTTTTCCGGAGTTGCCTGCTGCCTGCGTTCAGGTTCTGCCGACTTCTTTATCTGCCCTTGTTCTGCTGCCGGAGTGACTTGTTTCTCCAAAAGCCGAATATCCACCGATGCGATCTCGGTTCCAAGAGCTGCCGTCTTAAGTGCTTCTTCACCGACGTCACTGGTAATTGTAAGATTAACAGTACCGTCAAATTTTCCTTCATCAATTGCTTCTTTTGACGGCTGAATAGCGCAAATCGTTCCCAGTCCCTCAAGATTCTGGATCGCTATAAGAGCACGTACGTCCTTCATCAGGCAGCCTGGATCAACCGTAATGACCATGCTGTATTCCGGCTCAAATATGTCGGTGACCGGTTCCGGCAACTGTTCGCCGGTTTCACTTTCGGATTTCTTTTCCACAGCCGGAACGGTAACTTTTGGTTTTTCTTTGGTTGCAACGCCATGCTGTTGCAGCCATGCACGAAGCAACTGGATCTGGTCATCGGGATTTTTTGAAGAGGAGTCGCCACCTTTTTCAATGTCGTCAAGCATTTCCTCAATGAGATCAGTGCAGGAAAGAAGGATATTCTCCAGTTCTGCAGACATATCAGCACTGCCGTTCCGGATCAGCTGGAACACATCCTCCATTGTGTGACAAAGATGTTCCATGGCTGCAAAACCCATGGAGGCTGAAGCACCTTTGAGTGTATGGATAGAACGAAAAATTTCATCAATAGCGTTCTTATCAGATTCTTTTTCCAGTATCAGCAGGTTATTTACAAGGTTTTCATGGTTTTCCCGCGATTCGGCAACAAAAAGTGACCGGTACTGTTCAAACTCAGACATCTGAATTCGCCTCCATCTGCATCACAATCCGTTCTATGGTTTCCGGGATTTTTGCAAGTGGAAGTACCATATCCACTGCATCTTTCTGGATGGCTGATCGCGCCATACCATAGACAAGGCAATCTTTTTGATCGCAGATAATGCTTGTCCCCCCCGCCAGTTTGATGGCAGACGCCCCGGCACCGGCATCGTTTCCCATCCCGCTTAGGATTACGGAAACTACATTTTTTCCAAAAACACGGGCTGCGGATTCAAAAGTTTTATCCGCTGCGGGTCGTACGCCGTGAATCGTTGGTGCATTTGAATGGATTATCCTTCCTGTGCGTTTCCCGTCTGAGGTCAACGCCGCACTTATCATGGTATGGACCCCGGCTTTTGAGATATAAATCGATCCTGTTTTGAGAGTATCTCCATTCTCGGTCTCTTTTACCGGCATATGTGCGATACGGCTCAGACGGGCTGCGAGAGGGGCAGTAAAACCAACCGGCATATGCTGGGTGATTATAACACCTGCCGGCAGGTTTTCGGGTAGTTTTGCGAGAACTGCATCCAGCATCGGGGGACCACCGGCAGATGACCCAATCAGGACCAGACGTTCAGCATTCCCGTCCTTATGCGGAATAACTGGCACTTTTTCCCGTGGCGGTAACTGATCTGCGGTCAGATAGTGTATTGTCGCAATAAGTTCGTCTGCAATAAGCCGTAACTGAGGGAGATCCTTAGGCTTGAGCATGAAGTCATCGGCACCAAGCCGTATTGCCTCGGTAGTCATCTCGGCACCTTCAGAGGTTAGCGAGCTGAGCATGAGGGTTTTCGGGCGCCATGTGGCCTTTTTTAGTTCACGCAGCACATCAAGACCCGTCATCTTTGGCATCTCGATATCCAGCGTGATAAGATCTGGTTTTAGGATACGTATCTTTTCAAGTGCTTCAACACCGTTTGATGCAGTATCCACTATCTCAATCGAATGATCTTTCTGCAGCATGTCCCGGATGACAGTCCGCATAAAAACGGAGTCATCGACAATCAGAACTTTTGCCATATTCCTCAGGACGCAAGTACGTTTTTGACTTCTTCGAGAACCTTGGGAGCCTGGAACGGCTTGACTACATATCCTTTGGCGCCGCTTTTTATAGCCAGCTTGACCATCTGTTCCTGACCAACTGCGGTACACATAATCACACGGGCTGCAGGATCGATTTGTTTGATTGATTTTAAGGCTTCAATCCCGTTTACCTTGGGCATGACTACATCCATGGTGACAAGGTCCGGTTTGAGTTCCTTATACTTGGTCACAGCCTCCTCACCATTTGCTGCTTCACCGACAATTGTATGACCACCGGAGAAGAGGATATTTTTAAGGAGGGTTCTCATAAAGAGTGTATCATCGACGATCAGAATCGTTCCCATGGGATATCAATACACATATTGGTTGATCATGCTATAAAACAATGATGGAAAAAAAATCGACGGTAATTTTAGTTTGTTTGAGTTTTTGTAGCATCAGAAATATACCGGACGCCTTTTGTGGTTAACTGGACTTCACGCCGGATTGTTATTACTTCCGCAATTCCCAGTTTTATAATCTTGTCATATATGTCATCAAGTTGTTTGTGGGGGATATTGAGCATATTTTCTATAGCATGGGAATCCATGCCGGAATATACAAGCATTGCAACCTGCTGGGTAACTGCATCCAGTTCGTTGCCCTGCATGTCCATTCCCTTTGTGGCATCTTTAAGAAAATTAAAAAGAACCTGAAGGGTAGACAATGGGCAGAGAACAAGACTTGAGACCACGTCCCCGGATTCTATATGATCGATTCGGACGACATCTGTCTGTTTGCCCTGAACATCCCGTTTTGTAAGCTCGATTGCCGCTACCTCTGAAAGGGGAACACTGATCTGTTTTGTTGCGCTCAAAAACCAGATTCCGGTCTTTACTACCACAATACTGCCTTTTTCCCATTGCGCATCCTTGACAAAGACTCCTCCCCGGATAGCAGGGGACATAAAATACGCCATGAGCCGGTATGCATTACAGCTTCCAAGGATTAGCCGTTTTAAAATGACAAGGACTTTTTCGATGCTTGCAATCCGGATAATTGCATCAGGATTTCCTTTAACCGATATAATAAGAATATTTTTCTTTTCCACCAGGTCAAAAACTGATTTAAACAGGATTTCCTTATCAACCGGTGCTGGAAATGAAATCCGGTCTTCGGCAACCCCGGCTTTAATTACAATCCACTTACCATCATGTTCAATTTTTACGGGAACTTCTTTCATGAATACTCAACGCCAGATTTCTTGAACTGTTTAACAAATTTTTGTTTGCTGGAATTGTTGCGCACAAATTTTACGTTTCTGCATTATGGGGCAGGATTTTCTTTTTATCGCTTTTACCTAATGCATTAAGCTGTTCCGCAATGTCTTTTAGATCAGTTTCAATATCCGTTGCAGGGGCTTTAAAATCTTTTAATTCACGGAGGAGGCTGACATCGGCCTCCTTTTTTACCTGTTTGATATCCGCGGCAAGCGAACTGAGCATATCCTCGTCACTGCCCGGAGCTGTTCCGGCTGCAAATGCAGACATGTCAGTCTGTTCTGCCTCTTCCGGTGAGGCAGGTTCTGCAAGAGGCGTTATTGGTGTCGCCGGAATAAGATCTTCGGATCCTTTTGCCGGGCTGGTTGCTGCAGGCACAGTGGCCGGGGCTGCCGGTTCCTGGACTGCACTGTCGTCACCCAGATCGACATCTTCCAGATTTATGCTGTCCAGGTCACTCAGAGATTCATCGATTGCCTCTCCACCACTTAAACTCTCAAATTCCTCAGAACCGGTATCCGGATTTGCTTCAAGGATTGCTCCGACCTCGTCCGCAGATTCTGCCGGCAATGCGGGAATTTCCAGTTCCGGTACGGAGAGGCCGGGACCAACATCCGGAAGTGCCGATGTATCTCCCAGGGTCTTTTGTGATGCCGACTCCTCCAGTCCATCCAGGAGGTCGGTTCCAAGTTCTTCATCCGACAGGGAAAGGAATGGATCTGACTCCCCGCCAGCAGCAGAGAGTGCTCCTCCGGCACCCCGTACGCCGGAGGAGGGGGTTATTTTTGCAGCACCTTCCAGCGCGGATCCTTTGCTGACTTTTTCTGCTATCGTACGTTCAAGGAGTTTGTTGATCTCTTCAGGTTTTTTAACCTGTTTTTTACGTTCCGTAAGAATTTTTCCAATTGATTTTATTGATGATGCCAATAATGAAAGATGATGACGGATTCCGCTTGTTTTTTCTGCCTTTTTCGCCGGGATAGTTTCTTTGGCTTTTTTCTTCCCGATATCGGCCTTCCCCGGGGTTTTCTTTTCAAAAAATTTTATGGAATCGAGCTTTTTCAGGATTGGTTTCTCCCGCAGATTTTTTAAGGATAATTTAAAAAACGCATTTTTAATATCCGAAACGGTAATCGAACCAAGGAGGATTAATAAAAAAAATCCTACAACCATGATCAGGGGCAGGAGATAGATAAGTGGAATATTTACAAAAATCAGGAGTGATCCAAATCCCACGATCACGGTAAAAAGAACCAGCCTGCGAATATTATCCTTCATATCACACACCCCCACCGGCTACATTGCTCCCGAGATTAGTCAGCGCTTCTGCACTGAAGAAAAGTCCGACAACCATCGGTGCCAACAACAATACAAGCCCGGTTAATGTGCAGAATATTGCCGCGTAAAAATAATACATGTATCGATCCCCTCCTCCCACAATACGTGCTGCGATGATGTTTGATACAGTGAGAATAAAAAGCGTTACAGAAACATACGTTTGCATTGCTTCTTTTGGAAAATTGGTAAACAGGTTCATCCCTCCGCCAAATACTGATCCCATAGAGACCCCCATACTCTGTCCCCCTGAAGCTGCCGCTACTTCCTGGAATTGCAGCATCATGGCTGATACAGAGTCAGTAAGTACCACGAGGATCTGGTACAACGCGACAAAGAGACCCGTCATGGCGATATGCATCGGTATCAGAAGGACAATAAAACTTTTTGAGAGCATGTCCTTCTTTTCCCGGAGCAGTGTCTGTTCAAGCATTGACGACCCCACAACGGTCCCGATAGGTTCCGGCGGCCCGCCAAGTGCGACAGTATCCCGGTAAATGTTAAGGTACTTATAGATGAGGTTGCTCCCGGATTCCCCGATGAACTTCTCCCACGTTTGTTTTTCATCGAGTCCAAGGTTAAGCTTTGAATATACTGAATTTACCAGAGGTTCAAGGGCAGTGAGTGATTTCTTGTCAATGCTCCTTAAGGCATATACCGCTGTAGTTCCCTGACCTCCCATGACGGCGCCAAAACTTCTGATAAATACGGAAAAATCATTGTCGCGAAGGGTAATGTTATGGTCATCAATAAAACCTATCACACCAAGCGGCACCATCAGGATACCCACAAGAATAAAGATAAGGCTTGCTGAAACCCCGAGTAGCACAAGGATGAGTGCTATGGCAATCGTAAGAGGGACGATTATCCTCTCCATGGCACGGATCGTCGCCTGCTCTTTTGACATGCGTTCGGTAAGCCGGTGGCTTTTCGGGTCATCCGGAACTGACGTATACATAAGGGTGATACCAAACACACAAATGGCAAGGATAACTGAGTAGGATATATTGAATGTCGTCTGGATGTCCTCCGGCGCATAGATAACCACCGATATCATGATAATAACGGCGATAACAGTTCCGGAAAGGAGCATGGCAACGTATGCATCGCCCCATTTCTGCAGCATGGACATCCCCTGCTCAATCTGGCTTCGGTAAACGCTTCTTACTGTTGAAAGTTCATTGCTCAGGAAATCTTCATCAGGAACACCTGACTCGATAGCATTAGCATACCGGTTTAACATGCTTTTAAGAATCGTATTCTGCGTCCGTTCGGCGACGATAGCAAGTCCTTCGGAATAACTGTAGTTCCATTTTTTTACAAAAGTGTTGACTTTTGCGATATATTTTGAAGATATGTACTCATGACGGTTTGACGCGAATGAAAAAATCTCCGGACGTGTCGCATTGGCAAGCGCAAGCGATGCCATATACGTAGTCATAAAAAGAAGATCTGCCCCCATCTTCTTATTCTCACTGATACCGTCGAGTTTTTCCCTGATATCCTCACCCAGGGTGGCAAAGGGCATTGATTTTTTTGGCGGGGATTTCTGTGTCCCGCCTGGAGGCGGCGCGATCGCTTCAGGCATATTATGATCCAATGGCAAGGAGGCCCTGTTTTTTGATCTTGGTGATCATATGGAAGAGATCCCAGAATTTTACATAGCCAGCCTTATGCAGGCGTTCGAGAATCTTTGCGCGCTTTTCAACTTCAAGGTAAATTTCCGCTTTTCTGTTGTCGGGGATCCCAAGCATCGTTGCGATCTTGTTCTCGAGAAGGAATGAACTGCCTTTCCCGGACCATACAAATGTGTCAGTAACGGGTTCCCATCCAAACATCTGGACAAAGGTAAACCCGCCAGTCTCCGGGTTATATCCCACAAGTTCGTTACAGCTGATCATCCGGCGAACGACAGACCCGTCAGGTCTTTTTACAGCGCTCTGGATAACGACAAGGTTCAGGTTATCAACATAAGTCTTCGGGATATTAATTGGATCTCCGCAAAGACGCTGTATCAGTTTCTCGACCGATGCTGCGTGGAACGTACTCATTACGGGGTGACCGGTCTGCATCGCACCAAATGCAACGCTTCCCTCAACACCACGGATTTCCCCGACAAGGATCTGGTTGGGACGCTGACGCAGGGCAGCCTTGAGGAGATCAAACATTGTAACCTCTCCTCCGGACCCACTCCCTTCTCCTTTACCTTTAGCAAGGGCTACCTCCCGTATCCAGTTCCTGTGAGGAACATTCAGTTCAGGAGTATCCTCGATTGTGATAATCTTGTTTTCAGGGGGTATAAATGTGGTAATGGCATTGAGAAGCGTCGTTTTGCCGCTCGCAGTTTCACCGCTCACAAACAGCGACATTCCGTATTCGATACAGATCCAGAGATACGCAGCGACAGAGTAATCAAGACCATTGGATTCGATGATATTGAGGATTGAGAGAGGCACTTCGTTTACTTTACGGATGGAAAAGTTACTGCCGTGCTTGCTGATATCAGTCCCGTAGACAATGTTGATACGGGAACCATCGGGAAGGGTTGCATCGACAATCGGGCTCCGGTATGTAATCGGACGTTTTATCCGTTCTGCTACTTTAACGACGAACTCATCGAGTTCGCTGGATACCTTGAACTCAATAACGGATTTAAGGCCTTTAAACAACTTGTGCTCAATAAAAATCGGTCCAACACCATCACATGAGATATCTTCAATATAGGGATCGGAAAGGAACGGTTTTAAGACGCCCATATCGATTTTATCGCGGACAAGCAGATACTCGATGGCCTGGTACTCCACTTTGGTCAGGATGATCTTGCCATCCGGCGTAACAGGGATACTTTTACTTTTTTTGACAGTTTTCATCTTTTTCTGGGCAGTAAAATCCGTGTTAAGAAACGTAATCAATTTTGATTTTGCATCCAGGGAATCTTTTCGGGTCAGGCTTGCAATGTCTACACCGGGTGGCTTAATCACCGCTATTGTTGTCAGCATTTTTTTTAATACTTCTATCCGTTCCTTTTCCGTGACGGGATCCGTTTCAAGGCCATCAATAAGATCAATAAGTTTGGACTCGATGGCAGGCAGGAGATCGCCGACGCTGTGGAGGAAGGAGGGTTCGATGGGAATGTAAAAATTCCTGACATCATCGGGATCCGGTAAAATATGGACAAATGTTGTATCATTTACCGGGTAAATGATGTTGGGATTTTTCATTCCCCTTACATCCTTTTTTAACTCCGATAAAAAAAGCGGGATACCATAAGTATTTACCGGGAATGTGTGGAGATATTCGAGCAGATGCGGGCTGTTCTGTACATACTCTTTTGCGTTTGCGGGGAGCATTTTGAATAATGCATCCGATTCGAGATCTGCGTACAGGTCAACATCCAGATCTACCGGTTCCGGTTTAAACGGCAGGTTTACTGCGACTGAAAGTGAACCCATAATCAGATCCTTGCAAAGCTCATGGGGATGATTTTCATGCCATAACCCGGGTGAACCTCAAAACTGACAAGGTTCCCGGTGGTCTTTCGTGCGCCACGGACTTTTACTACTTCCATGACCATCACATACTTGTCACCGACAAGGGCTTTTTTCATATTCAGGTGAGCATCGCAGATGGAACGAATCCGTACAAGCGTGTCTTCTTCAAACGCGTATGTGTGGAGGGTGACAAGGACCGTTTTACCATGATCCACAAGTGATTTGCAGTTAGTAAAGAAGGTAAGGATAGTATCGGTCTCGGCATATTCGGTAAAAAGCGTCAGGGAATCGACAACCGCGACCTCAGCTTTACTATTCTGGATATACGATACGAGGCGGGCCAGGATTCCTTCCATTTCCTCTTTTTTCCATTCAAAACCCACGACATGGAGAGGGAAGACCTTGAGATATCCCCATGCAAAATAATCGGAAATGTCAAGGCTCATCGATTCCATCTGCTTGATGAAACTTTTACTGGTGTTTTCCGTAGTAAAGAGGTCAACGGACATTCCCTGTTTCATCGCTCCCCAGATAATCTGCTGGGTAAGAACACTTTTTCCGGTATCGTTCTCACCCTCTATAAGCGTCAGGGACCCCACCGGAAGACCATCGGCAATCTTCTTGTCCAGCTCACCGTTTCCGGTTGAGATGATCTGCCTGTCTTCGCCCCCCATCAGATCGGATAAATCAGGAGTCATGTTTTTGTTTTCCTTTATAACAGGTTCGAGGCAAATGCTCCGTTTGCTGTAGTTATCTGGAACCAGTAGGGAGAAATACCTGATGTTGTTACCATTATCGTGTAAGATTCCCCGGGATCCAGTTCAGACTTATGAATGATTTCATTGCCTTTGTCAACAATCGTCCATGTTCCGGGGATTACTACTTCATTATCGGAATTAAAAGTATACAACTGGAAAATGGTCAGACCGTCATAAGCAATCACGTCCATATGCTGGAAATCCGAAATGATCTCTTTTCCCGTATTTTTGATCGTGCAATTAAATGCGTAATCATTATTTCCGTCAATTATAGTTGCCGTGGTGATATTGTTGATGGCAAAATCGGTCCGCAGTTGTGTCTGCTCCTGGAGGGTCACAGCTTTTTGGGCGTTTGTGACAATCTCTGCTGTGGAAAGAGTGCTTCCGACCAATATATATGCAACAAGGATAAGAAGGAGAACACCTACTGCCGCCCCGACAAGATCTGCAACTGCCATTCCTCACCACCTTATTGTGCGTTCACCGTAAACCTGTCCGACCTCCAGATTCCGTTTGGCAGTGTAAACTGGAAATAATTCGGACCCCCGGCAATATCCAATGTTCCGGTTTTTGCGTCAATCTCCAGGGATTCTCCTGGATCCCAGTAATTATTGTTATTTAAATCGCTAAGTATGTACAGCCATTGCCCCTCATTTAATGTAGATGAGGGGGAAAGACTCATCCGGTTAAAATTCCCGGCACCACCACAAATAACATCCGAGCGTTCAACATCGTCAATGTAGATCTGTTCACTCCCGGTATTTTTCATCCATACACGGGCAAAGTGACTATTATTTGCTACAGCAAGGACAATCTTAAAATCCGTCCTGATTTGCTGGTCTGATGCATGGCCGGCTGATGTAAAAGTCCCGGCCATCTGGTAAACAACCGGAAATATGGCACTGATAAGCACACCTGCCGCTATTACAGCAGTAATCAGGAACAGGGCGGTTGTGAATGTTTCTGATGACATGGATTATATCCGGTCTGGCAGGTTCATCCACTCTTCATCTTTTCGTGTTTTCCGCGAAGGTTCCCGTTCATTTATTGATAATTCAGGCACATCTATTCGTTCTTTTTCCGGCTCTATCTGCTGGCGCTGGACCATCATAACTTCGATCATATCACGGTCAAGTGAAGTATCGTTCGGCGACAGGATACGGTTGAGGGCATAAAGTTCCGATACAAACTCATCCGGTCCGACTTCATGCTCTTCACCTAAGTTTGCCGGCATGAGACGGGAAATCTCTTTTATCTCGTCACAGGATTCCCGCGTTATATATCCCATAATCCGGTAGGATTCCAGAATAATTTCAAGCCGGTCATGCCCGAATTTGCGTATTGCCGAGTTCGTCCACTTAAACAACTTATATACTTTCTGGAGCCGGAGTTTTTCGCTCGCCATTTGACTCTGGATGGCTGACTTATGACCATTTTGAGGCATCTGGGCTTTTAACAGGGCGAGCATCTGCTCGTCGGGTATCCGTTTTTCTTCAGGTAGAACAGGAGGAAAAGTTTCAGGTTTCTTTTCAGGCTCGGCTTCTTTTTTGGTCTCCTTTTCTTTTTTGGCCTTAGCGGCGGCATCAGCGGCATCCAGTGTAGATTCCCGGGCATCAAGTGCTGCTTCCTTTGCTTCCAGTGCGGCTTTTTTTGCATCGCTGGCTGAATCCGAAATCTCACCTGTGCCGGGAGCTCCTCCTGACCCGGCTCCCGCAAGTGTGAACGGATTTTCCATTTCATTCATCCGTTCCCTTATATCCATTAACAGGCGTTTGATAGATGTCTTGATCAGGTCAACTTCCCGTTCGAGATTCTGGAGCTTGACCTCTGGATCATCCTCAGAAGCTGCGGTAATAATGTGATCAACCTGAGCCTGATTTACCGCCATAACAATAATTTATTATCCTGTTTTTAGTTAATATACTTTGCTCATTAAACTCTTGAATTAGCGGGGACTTTTTCATTTTTAAAACTTCAGGAACCGGATTTTTTTTGTCACGGTCATAATAATAGATGTATCCAGATATTTCTGTATAATGAAAGGTGTTAACAAACACCAGTAAAACACATTATTCAGGATGAATTCAACATTACTATTGATTCAAATTCCTGTTCCCGCACAATTGGAAAAAGAAAAATGTCAGTACAATGACTGAACAGGATAAATTGAACCCGCAATAGTTCTAGATATCGAGAGAACGGCCCCGGTTGCCGGGTGAAAATTAATTGTAAATTTTGTGGACGGTGTAGCAGTATCAGGTAAACCTACCGCAATAATCATCTGGGCATTTTGTTCCAGCATGGCACCCGCCGTCTGGTTATTGATTTTTTCTGCAATGCACCATTCTTGAGCAGTACCTGAACCTCCATTCATTGCATTACTGCAAGCTCCATTTGTATCCGGTGCTACCCCCCCATAGGTCAGATTTGCATTGTGGCCACCATTATTATCATTATAGGATAGCACCATCTGCTGTAAATCAACAGCTGTGCCTCCGGCGGTAAGTGCAACAGTTATATTAATATATTTAAGGTGAGTAAGGTCCCCTGGATCCGCAATACCATAGGTATTCCCGACAATTTCAATGCTTGAGCTTGCCTGTTGCACTCCCGTATGTACAGTTGCCTGGGCAGTCTGCGTTGTGAAGAACCCGGCACCAAGCACGACGTACGAGAACACCGCCGCTACAACAACGAATGCAATAAGCACAATGGCGGCCTCCAGTCCAGTAAATCCATATTCGCTTATTAAAGGTCTATCCATCAAATTCAGCCCCGATAGATTAATCATACTTATAATTATATAATATTTAAAAACGATGAATCTTTATATAAAAATATGGGTGATGTATTGGCATTGATTCCAAATAATTTAGGAGAAGTATCAATCCAGCCCCTAAATTTTTTTTGTTTCTACGGGATTATTTTCAAAAATTATGTGTTACCAAACCTGCAATCAAAAAGGTAACGACAATTTTTGCCGCCAATAACCATTTTTGCATTATGAAACTGTCATGAGGATCTATCACTATATATCCCCTTCCAAAAACTAGCATTCAGCGGGGCTCTGTAATTGCTTCTTTGAACGAAAGGCATGAGATTATGTGAGCGTGAGTAAAAGTACAGTCGGAAAGAAGGTATTTTTTACAAAAATCGAAATAATCAGAGTAAATTCAATTACGGGGCCGATTTTTTTGTTAATCTGAACATCTCTTCACTGTTTTATCGCTTAGGAAATTATCCGTTTTGGTTAGTCAGGCCAGAGAAGTATACTTTCACCATTGCGATTTAAAAACCCTGTAAAATTCTATCTCTTTTAAAAATGTGCATTCTCTTTAGAGTAAAACGATTCCATTGCCTTATATTTACCATTTTCCATTTTTATCAAATTTTGTGATGTACTTTTAGAAACGGAACCATATTTTATGAGGATAATCAAAAATATGACATATTTCTGCCTTGAATTGCAACTAAAATTTGGAGGGGTTATCACTATATATAGGGCCGCCACTGTCAAAGAGGCGAAGGTATTGCCAAAGCATCCATGAGCGTTAAAACAATTGACAGGATATTATCGGCAGACTTTATTTGAAAACGTTGGGGCTAAAAAAGCACTTTACCCGGATTAAAATACGATTTTGAAAAGATTAACAGAGTTATCCCAATTCCCTGAAAAGACCACTATTAAGTAAATTCTACCAGATTTACTCTATTCAGAGAAGCACATTGAAATTAGCAGTCTATCTGAAAAAACTAGACCGGTCAATAAAAAAAGGGAATTAGTATAATGCCTGAACTGGATTAATTCCACCCGGAATTGTTCTTGTGATGGGAAGTACTGATCCAACTGCAGGCTGGAAATTGATAGAGATCTTTACATTCTTTTGTGCAGTCGTTGGCAGTCCCACTGAAAGAATCATCTGGGCATTGGGTTCCAGCAGGGGACCCGAGGTCTGGTTATTGATTTTTTCAGCTATGCACCATTGCTGATTGGTATCTGCACCACCAGCCATGGATTTAGTGCAGGCTCCACCATCTGATGCTATGCCTTCATATGTAAGATTTGTGTTGTGGCCACCGTTATTATCATTATAGGATATCACCATCTGTGACAAATCAACGGCTGTGCCACCGGCAGTAAGTGCAACGGTTAAGTTAACATATTTCAGGTGATCAGCACCTGCATCAGCAATACCATATACATTCCCGACATTTTCAATGCTCGAGCTTGCCTGCGCCACACTGGTATGGACAGTTGCCTGGGCAGTCTGCGTTGTGAAGAACCCCGCACCAAGCACCACGTATGAGAACACTGCCGCTACGACAACGAATGCAATAAGCACAATGGCGGCTTCAAGACCGGTGAATGCATTTTCAGAATATGAATGTTTCATCTTTTTCACCCTCCTTAATATACCTCATACCATTTGTTTGCGGTCATCCCTGCGGGCACCGTCCTTGAAAGGGGCAGCGCTGCGCCAATCGGGGGCTTCACTTCTACAATAAACCGGGTATTGACACCGAAATTAAAATCTGGCACAATTCTTACAAGAACCATCTCTCGACTGTTCAATAATCCGGTGTGTTCCAGCTGTCCTCCATCAATTGGCTCGTTTTGCTTGACCCATAAGTAATGGACAGTCTGATTTGTATAACTGGATATATTCTGTCCTGTTGCAAGTGTATAGGTTACTTTACTCATGTCCACCCCGTTACCACCTGCGGCAAGCTGGAGGTAAAAGGTAATATTGGCCACACTAGTACCATCATCACTTGATTCTATACTCACCGGGCCAGATAGTTCAACGGCCGATGTAGTCTGCTGTACACTGGTGTGCACGGTCTCCTGTGCCTTCTGGGTCGTGAAGAACCCGGCACCCAGTACCACGTATGAGAACACCGCCGCTACGACAACGAATGCGATAAGCACAATCGCTGCCTCAAGGCCGGTGAACCCTTCATCGTTCTGTTTACAGGAATTCATGGTATTCACCATCATGAATTAGTAGACACTAGTCGATACCAGTATCTCTACAGTGTTAAAAGGTATTGTTCGTATAAATAAGTTCTGTTATAAATTGAAATGCACAGAACCAATTTTTTAAAATTTCGTGCTAATTTGACAAGATAACTGAAAAATAATAGTTGCCAAACCGGAGAACTTGAACAAATAATCGGACCTGAAAGCTGCTTCCCAAAGTTACTATTTTTTATTGATGTACTACCTAAATAAAATTTAAGACTGGCATGGATAAAAAAGATCTGACCTATATTGTCGCAGCATTCTGCTTCATTCTTATTATTGCGTTCGTCATCAAACCATTAGTCACGGGCCAACCGGTAAATACCGGTATTTCCTTTGCGACGCCGACACCCACCATAACAGCAACTCCTCTTGTAATATATACAAATTTTACAACAACAATCACAACAACCCCGTCTACACCGGTTCCGACATGGAACCAAAAAGTCCAGACGGTCGGTTTTGTCAATCCCGAAACCTATCGCATTTCTACCAACCAGACGACCCTGCAATCAAGAAGAATCAATGCGTCCGTTGAAGATACCGGCAGGACTATATATGCAACAATTTCCGGAAAATACAGTGGAACAACCCAAACCATCAATATCCCGTTTCCCTACTGGGAGATATCCTATACGGTAGATCCAATGATTGGACCTATGTCAGGACCTTCTGTCCAGTCTACCGAAATAACCCCAACCCTTGGCCAGGGAATTTCCCATAGCGGGATACAGGGATCATACGCCAGCGTAACTCCAAAATTTTCCATCCAGGTTATGGATGCAACAGATCCCAACCGGATTGTGAGAACCCTTACGCCACCCGGAGGGATTGACCCCGATCTCTGGGCCGGTGTTACCAGGGAAACGCCTGAATTTACCCGAACACCCAAATACGCGGAGACTGTGGCAACTCCAACATTAAGCGAAACTGACCCGCGTCCGTGGACGGAAAAATTCTATGAAGGCCAGAGGGGGTATTATTTTATCATAAATTCTCAATATCTTAACTCATATACGATCGAGATCCTCATTCCAACGAAGTATTTAGGAAAGTATTGATCTTTTTTGGTGGATCTTACATAATCATTATTCATTATATCCGCCATGTTGAAACTTACATAAACTGATCTGGTACATTATGGAACCATAAAAAACGGGAAAAGATAAAGGGGACTCCATTATCCATTCCTTAAAATATCCACATGATTTTCACATAGGAAATCATCAAAATCATCGAACACGCATTTTGGGAAATCTTTTGCCACCACCCCAAATTTCAGGCAGGAACGCGATCCGAAAATTAAAATGGTCCTATTAGCGCAGTTTTGCCTATTCAAGGTAAAATTTAACTAAATACGCCAAAATCGTGCGATTTTATTTCATTTCCGCAGGTTTCTGTGCGAATTCCGCAGTTTTTCGGGTAATCAAAAAACGCATGGGAAAATCGCCAGAATCTGCCCCGGATTGCCAAAATGGAGCCATTGTGCAAAACCGGGTTTATATGCAGGAACGATACTTTCCGAAAGACTAGTCTTTGACAAAGCGTCCTGATTGCAGGAAACTGGCAGAGGAGGTAATAAAGCCCGATTAAAACAAAAACAAAAAAATCCGGGTCCTGTGTGAAATCATTGCTCATTAATCATACCGAAACCCACCTTAAGAATTTTAGGAGCCGGATCCACATGCCCTGGTTCAACCAAAAAATCTTGCGCTGGTGAAATCATTCATCACTTTTTATAATGCACTGTTTTTGGACTAACGTCCCCCCGGACACAACCATGGTGGACTGGCGCTCAGGTAGAGAAAGTATTCTGAAAAGGTGTATTTTTTAAAACGTAAAAATTCCAAAAAAATCCAGCAACGCTTTTTCCCGAAAAAGTATTTTTTATGATAACCCGGAATAATCAGTCGAGTTTTCTTTTACCCATGGACTCGATATACATGATCTCTTTTCCAACTTCAAGGGTGCCCTTTTTGTCTTCAGGAATTGCAATTTCGAAGTTGGAATAATCCTTCATGTCCATGAGCTGCGCCATGTCACCGGCAATGGAGATGACCTGTCCGCTCTTGCGTTCGACTACGGGCACATATGTCTTTGCAGATACCGGAGAGACAATCGAACGCTTGACACCATCAAAGATACCAACCGCGTCAATCCGAGCCTTTGCTGCGCCGTGTTTTCCTGGTTTTGACGTGGCAAGACCGACAACTTTGCAGGGTTCGTCATCCACAACAATATAACGTCCTTCTTTTATCTTTCCGATTTCAGTCTGTTCCTTCATGATAATTCACAACCTAAAACGTATCCATATCTTAAACGCAGAAGTAATTTATCTTTATTGCCTTACATAAATACAACGCTGACCACATTTAGAGGTTTTTGTTATTATGGACTTTCTCCGTGCCTGCAAGGAAATTGCTGTTCTTGTCCGGGAAAATATCAGCCCGTTTATTGGATCACCCGAGGGCGGGCAGGTTATCAGGATGGGTGCAGACCATACCCCCACTGAAAAGATTGATCAGGTAGCAGAAGACTGCGTAATCAGGTATGTACAGGAACATGACCTGTGCTCACTCATAATCAGCGAAGAAGCCGGGAAAGTGCCCGTTGATGGTGGAAACGGAACGATATTTCTTGATCCAATTGACGGCACGTACAACGCAGTCGCAGGTATACCCTTTTATGCGCTATCTCTTGCATGGGCAAAAGACGGCGTAGTACAGCAGGCATTTGTACAGGACCTTGCAACAACAGAGACCTTCACCGCAAAACGTGGCAAATTTGCGCACTGCAATAAAAAACCAATCCACGTTTCATCCACCTCAAGGCTTGATCTTTCTGCCATGAGTGTCTATGGCAGGAAATTTGATCCAACGCGAATGATGCAGCTTGGCCACAAGATCCGAAGATGGCGTCTCCTTGGCGCATCCGCACTTGAGCTTTGCTATATCGGCGCTGGAAGAATTGATGGTTTTGTTGATCTCCGGGGTACTCTCCGGGTAACTGATGCGGCAGCCGGTATGCTTATCTGCACTGAAGCCGGAGGAAAAGTTACAGACATAAATGGCGAACCGCTTGATTTTCCTGAAGAAGTTACTGTTGGAAGGTGTATTGTTGCCACAAATGGCATACTGCATCACAAGGTAATCGAATATCTGAGGTGATTATTATGAAATGCCTGCTTGTTTCCCGCATTGACCTGCCCGGGGCAATTTCCTGTGCACAACAGATGAAAAATACGCTGGAAAATGAGGGAATTAAAGTAATCCTTGAAAAAGACACCGCGTCCTTTCTTGGAGAAACCGGTGTCCCATGCAGGCAGGCTGACGCGGATATGGCCGTAGTTATCGGGGGTGACGGCACAATCCTGCGTACCGTCCAGGGACTGCAACACCAGATCCCCATCATCGGCATAAACCATGGTGAGGTAGGTTTCCTTGCGGATCTCGAACCGGAGGAAGCCGGCGATTTTATTAAGACCCTGTCACGGGGATTTTCTGTAGAGGAACGGATGAGGCTTTCACTCCTCCGGGATAATATTCCTCTGGGTGACGCACTAAACGAGGGACTTATTGTTACTACCCGACCGGCAAAAATGCTGCGTTTCTCAATTGTCATTGATGGCCGGATCTCAGAGCAGTTCCGATCCGATGGCCTGCTCGTCAGCACCCCAACCGGATCAACCGCTTACGCAATGAGTGCCGGCGGCCCGATAGTTGATCCACGGATACAGGGTTTTCTTGTCGTCCCGCTCGCCCCTTATATGCTCTCATCCCGCCCTCACCTAATCAGCAGCAACCGTCGGCTTGAGATCCGACTGGAAAGTTCAAAACCGGCAAAACTTGTAATCGACGGACAAAAAACCGTAGAACTGGGAAACTCAGCATCCCTTGTAGTACAGAAGGCTGAACAGCCGGCGCTGTTTATCAATGCACACAGGAATTTCTTTGAAAAAGTGGATGATAAACTCAGGAGACTTTGATTCTTTGGTCCCACACAAAAGAAAAGAACAAGCTTTTCTTGATATGAGACGCTATTCATGTTGAAAGGTGGTACATGTGCAGGTCTCCATGAAACTTGAGATGAAGGATTCTCCCGGACAACTCGTCGCAGCCCTCAAACCAATTTCTGATGTCGGGGGAAACATTATCGCGGTTCTCCACCACCGCGAACCGGAGTCCAGCCACCGAACCCTGAACGTTCAGATTGTGCTCACTCTCCCGGAAGGGCGCCTCGATAAACTTGTTGCTCTTTTAAAAGAACAGGGGGTTCACATTCAGCGGATCGGAAAGGAGCGCCTGCTTTATAAACGTACGGTAATTTTGATCGGCCACCTCATGCATACAGACCTGTCAGATACCGTTAACCAGATTGATTCAACCGGATATGCCGAAGTCTGCGAAATCTCAATGAGCATGCCGGCAATAAATGAACGGTCGACCTCACGTGTCACGATTAAAGCGACAAACCGGACAGATATGGACTCTGCACTTGCAGTCCTGCGCCGGGTTGCGAAGCAGAAATCCCTGTTGCTGATTGAACCACTGGAGGAATATGCATGAAGGCGGCACTGATCGGTCTTGGATCGGTGGGACGTGGCGTCGCGGAGACTATAGCAAAAAAGAATCCCGGCATTATAATCACGGGCCTTGCGGATTCAAAGAGCGGATGCATCTGTAATGAGGGCATTGACATTACTACGGTTCTCGAACAAAAACGTATAACCGGTGTATGTGGAGATAAGACAATCTCTGCGACAGACGTCATAAAAAATGCGGATTATGATGTCCTTATCGAAGTAACGCCGACAAACGCTCTTACCGGTGAACCTGCACTAGGATATATCCGGGCAGCACTTGCAAAAAAGAAACACATTGTTACATCTAACAAAGGGCCGATTGCTCTTGCATATAAAGAACTATCAGCGCTTGCAAAGAAGAACGGCGTGGCGCTCAGGTATGAGGCTACGGTTGGCGGCGCAATTCCCATCATGCATACACTTGAAGACGGCCTTAACGGGAATGAGATTATTGCAATTTATGGCGTCCTTAACGGTACCTGCAACTATATTCTCACCCGGATGGCTGCTGAAGGACTTACCTATGAACAGGCACTGACAGAAGCGCGTGAGATGGGGTATGCAGAGGCTGATCCTACATACGATGTCAAGGGGATCGATGCGGCGATAAAACTGGTGATTCTTGCAAATACAATCTGGGGTAACGGCACAAAACTCGCCGATGTCGACATGACGGGGATCGATTTGCTCACTCCGGATGCACTTCGCCTCGCTGAAGAAGGAGACTGTACCATCCGGCTGATTGCCGAAGCAATTCCCGGAAAAAAGATCATGAGGGTTTCTCCCCGACTCATGAAGAAAAACCACCCGCTCGTTGTCGAAGGTACATTAAACGCCCTGACTCTTGAAACCGATATGGCAAAGGAAATCACGCTTACCGGAAGGGGTGCGGGATCGATAGAGACGGCAAGTGCCATTATTGGCGATATACTGTATATCCGCGATCATTATGGCGGGCGTGCTTGAACACCGGCGGGAATACCTGCGCCTGATGCGTCAGATTACGCAGGATGCCGGTTTTTTTACGGTCACGGATATCCAGAAAACAGCGGGTATCCCCCGGAGCACGGCACAGGACTGGATTTTGCGCTTTGTCAGGGAAGGCTGTGTTCTTTTAAAAAAAGAGAAATCCGGGAGGTCTCCCGCCCGGTACGCTGCGATTACGGTAATTCCAAAAAGTACCTGCCGCAGGATTTTTACAACAACAGATGGCGAACACGTGGAGATATTCCATGAATGTATGAGCAGCGCCTGTGCTGCGTTCTGTGCCTTCCATCACGCCCGGGCGGGGGGGGTGCTTACTGACGTAAAACGCGACGGGACGCTGCTCCGCGAGTGCGCCCGAATCGGAGACACCTCAATTTCTATTGGCCTTCCACCGGATTCAGCTGTTGGGATTTGCGGCGTCAGTTTATCTGGAGATTATATTGTCCAGCGTATCCGCTGTATTGGCGGACCAGCATTCTCGCTTACGGATATGATCTCGCATGCGGAGGGAGTTTCCCGTGTCGAACTGGTCCAGAAAGATGGAATTGTTGAGGGAAACGTCTGGACAAATGCATATACTTCGCTCACCATCGGTATTGACGATACCGATTCAAAGGCCGGGGGGGCAACCTTTGCACTTGCCCTTGCGTTGTTGACACGACTATCGGCAGACAAGGTAGTAATTCCGGTCAGTCACCGGATTGTTATGCTCAACGAAACCCTCAATAACAAGACTGCCGGGAACTCAGCAAGTTATATCGAAGTTGCAGTCTCTCCGAACCGGATTGAGCGGGTGATAACTATAAGCCGTGAATTTGTCGAAAACGAATCACTTTCCCCGGAATGGGGTCTTGCATTCCGGAAAGGAATGACAATCCCGGCGGGTTTAAGGGAATACGGTTGCCGGGTGAGATCAAAAGTGGTTGACCGTCCTGATGCAGAAGAAACCGCAAGGCGCTTTGGTGTAGTCCTGTATGGAGGAAACGGAGTTATCGGGGCGCTTGGCGCTGTTGCGCTGGCCCGGCTCCCGCATGAGATCCAGATGGACCCGGCCCGGAAGATCGACTGACAGGTCCGGCAGATTCCGGAGTTCCTTTTTCATTTTTAGGATATGAATGGCTCGTCAATTAATCCACCCTACCCTTTATTCATTGATGGTAGAGAGGTTGCTTTTCCATTATGTTCCCCCTTTTTTTGGATGTATCAATTATTACAGTTTGAATTATCGTATTGACCTGTCATCCGGCACATATCATCAGGATTGGTAAAAACCCCACATGCCATAGTATCACCAGCATCGGGTTCTGGATACAACGACAAATCATGCGGAATTTCTATAACTTTTCACAATAACGCAATGAAATGCAAATAACAATATTTAAATACAAAACCGCGTAAATAACATCTTTATACAGTGTCATGCCAGGAAACCGGCATGTGAACAGGAGTGAAAAGATATGTCCTTTACAAAAAAGAATGAAGAGGCAGTATCACCGGTTATCGGCGTCATCCTGATGGTCGCCATCACCGTGATCCTCGCAGCGGTTATCGCTGCATTCGTGTTCGGCATGGCCGGAAACATCCAGAAGACACATACGGTTGCAGCTACCGAGTCGCGTGTCAACGGAACACATGTTGTTGTTACATATCAGGGAGGACAGGATGCAGGGTCACTCATAGGCGTTTCATTTACCGTAGATGGAGCAAATGTAACACCAAGTATATCCGCCGGTGTAATCAAACTGGACGGTGAAGAGGTAGTTTCCAACACACTTAATAGTCCATTACCGGTAGGTTCATCCATGTATCTTGCAGCAGGAAATTCAGGAAAGAATCATATTGTAGGTGTTGGAAGATTCAACGATGGATCCAACCAAGTGATCATTGACACAACTCTCTAATTTTTTTATTGAAATCTTCATCTACAGTACGACTTTTGTTCAGATCATAATTTTTTAGCGAACGGTTATCTTCTATAATCCCGCTCTTGGATAGATGTAACATAGTCACTTAATTGTTATGATAATGTCAATTATCAGGCCTTACTAAACATGCAAGGACTGGGGGGGGCGTATAATTTTCAGGGGGTGCCTGATTCACTGATTGGTATCAGTTTCATGAATGGCAGTACTTATCGTAAATAAAAAAATCACATTATTCATCCGAAATTGTAACATTACGGATCTGTCATTCGTATTTTTCACATCCGGACTTGAAAATGCGCACGGCATTTTTGTTTTTATGTGTATATTATTAGAAGCATATCAGATTTAAGACAACTTTTTACATATTTTTATGATTGTTCCCCAGTTTCAATAATGCGGACCGGGGGATACCCCCCTCCTTCACCAACAAAGGGGGTGGGGGGTGACCCCCTCTTGAAAAAATATTGAGGGGGGGTATACCCCCACTTAGGCAACGGGCAGGGGAGGGGGGTACCCCCTGCACCTCATCTCCAAATATGGTTTGAGGTTATCTCTTTCCGACGGAAGTTTCACGCAAAACCGAGGTCTTGAGGGTTGATCCTATGGGGGATACCCCTCTTTCACCAACCAGGGGGGTGGGGGGTGATCCCCTCTTGAAAAATATTGAGGGGGGTATACCCCCTCTTAGGCCACGGGCAGGGGAGGGGGGTACCCCCCTGCACCTCATCTCAAAATAGGGTTTGATGTAAACTCTTTCCGACGGAAGTTTCACATAAAACCGGGGTCCTGATGGTTGATCCTATGGGGGGATACCCCCCTCTTTCACCAACCAGAGGGGTGGGGGATGACCCCCTCTTGAAAAAATATTGAGGGGGGGGTATACCCCCTCTTAGGCCACGGGCAGGGGAGGGGGGGTACCCCCTCCCTTCTCTTTGCCGGGTTGATAAACAATCCTTACAGGAACTACAATAGAATACCCGTCTCTCAACCCATCCAACAGATCTCGTACGACCCAACAGGGTAATCAGACAGGGCAGGGAGTAACTGATCCGCACTATCACCTACCCCTGTTTTAGGCACTTCCCGTCATATACCGGTCCCCGGCCGTTAAAATTTAATTTAATCGATAATTCATCTGATTTACATTAAAACAAATGAAATTCTGTTCCATATCGGAAATTCGCCGGGATTAAACCATGCATATAGCGCATTCCAACGCACCAGAGAACTATTGAGAGCAATCTGAGATTACTCATCAATTGAAGAAAAAGATCCCAGAAAAACGATCCGGGAAAAATGCGAGGGAAGGGATTCGAACCCTTGAACTCCTTCGAGACCGGACCCTAAATCCGGCGCCTTTGACCGGGCTTGACTACCCTCGCTTCCCGTGATATTTGGATGGCTAAAATTATGAGTATATCGTAAAGCCGCAAATGGGATTTAAAAAGCCACTACATCTCCACCCTTGTCACGACACCATGGATCTTATCTGACGGTAAACGATAGAACTGCACGACAGAAGGCGTGAGATGTTTAATCGCCCCGAAGATCCTCCAGACCACGTGGTTGGTGACAATATCCTCCATCCCGTAAAAGATGGTCTTCTCATCAATATCGGCTTCCACAAGGATCTTTGAAATATCGACAATTTCCATGTATCCCAGATAAATCTCGAAAATCGACAGACCGTTCGTCAGCTCCCGGGTTACGCCCCAGGTCACCCCGAAGGGCTGTTCCGTCCGTATGATTGAAATAATGATATTCTCTTCATACACGATATTGTTCGTAAACATCGTGCGGGGGATATACTGGGGGATCTGCCGGAAGTCACGGGCAAAGTACAACGCCGACCCTGATATCTTATTCACCGATTTGTAAACTTCATTAAATTTCGGAAGGAACTCATTAAGCGGCACCGGTTTTAAAGAATTTGCAAGACGCCGCTGGCCGTTTATATAAATGAGGATAACCGCCAGGGGGATTGCCGCGATTATAAGCGACCAGTAACCTCCGGAGGGGATCTTATGAAGATTCGAGAGGAGGAACACCCCGGTAACGATAAACACAAATCCTGCAACCAGGCTTTTTAAAATATCGCCGCGAAGGACGAGAATCCAGGTGATCAGGATACTTGTAATCATCATCGTCCCGCACACAGCCAGGCCGTATGCATGGGTGAGGTTGCTGGAATTCTTAAAGACAAAGATAACCAGCAGGACTGCAAGGAGCAGCATCCAGTTCACGATATCGATATAGATCTGGGACCTGAGGTGGGGGGAGGTATAATCGATCCGCAGGAGCGGCAGGATACGGGTCGTGATACCCTGATACACAATAGAAAAGATCCCGGAGATCATTGACTGCGATGCAATCACTGTCGCTGCGATGCTTAAGAGAAGGAAGGGAATATACAGGAACTGCGCTTCAGAGAAAAACATCTCAAAGAGCACATTATGGGCATCAGGATTAGCGAGTAAAAAGGCACCCTGCCCGAAATAGTTGATCGCAAGGGCTGCAAATACAAGGTACCAGGCCTTTACAATCGGTTCCCTGCCCAGATGCCCCATATCCGCATAGAGTGCTTCTCCACCGGTACAGCACAGAATCACCGATGAAAGGATCAAAAATCCCGCAAGGCCGTTGTGCATGAGATAATTGATCGCGTACATCGGATTGACAGCAAAGACCACCTGTGGAGCCAGAAGAAGGGCAGCAAGGCCGGATACTGCAAGGACTATAAACCAGACCGCCATAACCGGACCAAATGCCCATGCAACCTTTTCCGAACCACGTGCCTGGAACGCGAAGAGGCAGATTGTAATCACCCCGGCAATGAGCATCAGGAGAACCTGTGCAGTATTCTCAAAACCGGGGATCAAAAGAACGCCTTCCACAGCCGACAGGATACTGATTGCCGGGGTTATAACTCCGTCACCGACAAACAGCGAGATACCTATAATGGCAAGAAGGGAGACGAACGCAATCTGGTTACCGGATTTTAACATCGGCAGCAGGATCTCCTTTAACACAATCGTCCCACCTTCACCTTTTTTACCGAGGTGCATGGCAAGGAACGTATACTCCACGGTGACAAGGATCGTAAGCGTCCAGAAGATCAGGGACAGGATGCCCATCACGTTATCCGCTGTCGGAGGAATTAAAAGGAAAATGGCGGTAAACGTATAGATGGGACTCGTCCCGATATCGCCAAACACGAGACCCATCGATTTGACGATCCCGGGCATTGCAAAATGATCCCTGAACATTTCTGATTTACTCGTGGGGACATATAGGGTATATTATTTTCTCTTCATTAACGCATTTTTTTCAGATATACCCGGCAATTACATTCATACAGGGAACAGTTTTCCCACTACTGCGCAGCATCCTTTGAATAAGTTACGGTTCTGTCAGGCCTGATGGCCCCTTCCGGTCTTCAGTCCAGATCCGGTAGCTTTTCATGAGGAGCACAATGATAAGCGGTCCGAGAACAAATCCTGCGATTCCCATTGTAAGAATGCCCCCGATAATACCGACAAACATTATAAGCGGGTGGATTTTCACCCGTCTTCCGACAAGCACCGGGCGCACGTAGATCTCTGGAAGTGCCGAAACCACAAGATATCCAAGGAAAAACAGGATCAAAACCCCGCGCATATCTCCAAGCGCGAGAGCAAATGCACCAATTATGATAAACGCAACCGATGACCCCAGAATTGGTATAAGTTCACAGAATGCCGCCAGGAATGAATAAAAGAGAATATTCCCGTACCCGAGCAGGTAAAAAACCGGGATCGCTATAAAAAATGTCAGAACGGTAATCGCAATCTGGACAATATAAATCACATAGAGTGTGTCCTTCGTGACCGGCATGAGCTGATCGTAATAAATTTTTACCGGCTGCGGCAGGAACCGGTCGACCCGGTCCTTGAGATCCTTTCCTTTCAGGAGCAGGAGGAAGAACGATATAAAAAAGATGAGTCCTTTCAAGACAATCATCAGCAGGTTATCGGTCAGCGTCGCCCAGTAATTGACAAAGAGTGAGTTTCCTTCAGCAAGCCACGCGGACAGGGTCCCGCTACTGATCGGAACCCCGAACGCCTCCGGGTGGGTGGCAGGATCGACCAGCCATGAACCGATTGTTGCAAACATCTGGTTTAAAAGACCGGCATTTGCCTGCAATATCATCATAATACCCCATGCCACCCCTGCAATGACTGTAAAAAGGCAGACTGTGATTATCGCAGAAGAAACGGCGGGCCGGGTGTACCTCAACAGTTTTTGGTGGAACGGATAGAGCACCACTGCAAGTGACGCACCAAGTACGACCATATCGAGGACCGACCAGAAAACGACAAGGGAAACTACCGTTAAAAACATCACAATGATAAACGGGTAGAGTTCCTTATCCATCCGGGGCATATCTTACCAGAAGGTTTGCCGGCATTATTGTATATATGTGCCGTGTGCAAAAAATGCAGGTAATTCCCCCGGCTCATCACAACCCATAACAATAACAGAACGACAAACATCTTCTCCATTAAGATGAAGCGGCTCGATCACCTGGCAATGATACTGCATGATGTGGGGCGTATCTGCCGGTTCCTTGGATTTATATCGCTGGTGCCGCTTGTAGTGCTTGCGATCTTCCATGAATGGTATCTTCTGCTTCCAATGGCAAGCGCTCCTGTCGTATTTCTGGCGACAGGCCTGTTGCTTACAAGGGCTCCAACCCGTGATTTCGAGCCTCCGGTTTCAATGGTCCTTGTCGCGATTGCAATCACATGGTTTTTGATCGCACTTGTTGGCGCGCTTCCCTTTGTCTTTGGCCTTGGGATGACTTATACAGACAGTGTCTTTGAGGCGATGTCGGGCTGGACAAGCACCGGATTTACCATGCTTGCATCTGTTGACACGACACCAAAAACACTCCTTTTCTGGCGGTCGTTCATGCAGTGGATTGGTGGTATAGGGATCATCGCATTTGGAATCTCGATACGCAGGAAAAACCCGGTCTCGCTTTTCACCATTTTCCGGTCTGAAGGAAAACCTGAGGATCTCATGCCCAACCTCATGTCAACTGGTTGGAAAATGTGGAAGATCTATATCTTTCTGACCTGTATTTTTACCGGTCTTGTCATGATTGCCGGTATTCCTCTCTGGGATGCTGTAAACCTTGTCATGATCACCATTGCAACCGGAGGATTTACCCTTCATTCTGCAGGACTTGCCTATTACAATAATCCCCTGCTTGAAATTCTCCTGATACCCGTAATGTTTGCAGGGGCGATACCCTTCAAGATGTATTTTTTGATGTACCGGGGGAGAATGGATGCAATGTTCCGCGATAATACTGTCCGGCTTCTTATACTGATAGCGCTCGTTGGATCAGCAATCGTCTCGCTCGAACTGTATATCTTCAATGGGTTATCCCCGCTTACTGCGCTCCGCCAGGGTGCCTTTATTTCTGTTTCAGGGCTTTGCACCTGCGGACTCCAGAATGCAGACCTTCACCTGTGGTCGGTTATTCCGCTTGCAGTAATATCGCTTCTGGTATTCATTGGCGGGGCAATGGGGAGCCTTGCCGGAGGAATCAAGGTTAACCGGATAGCGCTTGCATACGAAGGAGCGAAATGGTGGTTCCGGCGGTTCTTTGTAAGCAGCCGGGTAATCATTCCGTTCCGGTTCGAGGGCCGGACACTCTCCCGGGAAATGTCAGAGATGGAAATTTCAAAGAACATGCTCGTAATTGCCCTGTATGTTTTTGCGATTTTTATTGCGACTATCCTCTGCATGCATCTTTACATCACAATGTTCCGCCTTGACGAGGTGCTCTTTGAGTGCATCTCTGCGCTTTCCAACTCAGGAATCACTGTCGGATTTATTACAGGAACAAGCCCCATTGCCATCAAATGGATTTTTATTTTCCTGATGTGGCTGGGGAGACTTGAAGTTGTGCCTGTAATCATTATGGCTATGAGCATAGCAAAGAGTGTCAAACAGGAATTGTTTACCGAGCCTTCCGTGCAGGCAATAGCATCCCGCATGAGGGATACGGATGAACCTGCATGAATTCTTCATAACATACGAAAATAACTGACTAGTTCCGGGCAGCAGGCAGAAAAGAAAAAATTCCGCAAATGGAAATATTCCCGGTTAAACGGGACCGAAGAGTTCCCGTTTTCCCGGAATATAGAGCGCGGCCGAATACTCTTCTGCAAATGCAGTATCGGTCATGAGGTCGATATAGACCATATGCCGGGCGATTTCCTCCCCGGCCGCCCGGTAACGTGTCGATACAAGTGTTGCATAAGCCCCGGAGAGTGAGCCGTTCCCGATATAATGGACAGTGGCAGATGCAAACGCAGGGAGTATGCCAAACCTGACCGCGTTGCTGATATCCGTATAAGCGCCAAAAGCACCGGCAAGGTACAGGTGCCGTATAGCACCGGTCCTGCACTTGTATCGATCCAGCAATACTGCAATTGCCCCGCATGCAGCAGCCTTTGAGTCCATGAGATAATCGATATCCCTCTGGGTGATAACGATATCCCTCCCGGTTCCGGACTGTGATGCCGGTACCAGGACATACTCCGGTCCTTCCGGCCCGGTGCGAACTGCGGGGTGCCGGGTGGAAAGTTTTCCGGCAAAATCAAGCGCACCGGTGTCGACCATGGCAACGGCAAGATCTATAATTCCAGAGCCGCAGATTCCCCTTGGAGGGGCAGAATTGATTGTACTCCAGTGAATCTGTCCCGTTTCCTTATCCACATTCACGTGATCAATCGCGCCTTTCATTGCCCGCATGCCGGCCATGATACCTGCGCCTTCAAACGCCGGACCTGACGCACATGATACCGATGCCGTCCAGTGCCGTGTGCCAAGGACGATTTCACCGTTTGTGCCCAGGTCGACCATGAGCGAGACTTCATCTGAGGACTGCATGCCGGCTGTAATCAGGTCGCCAATCGCGTCACCGCCAACAAACCTGCTGACATTCGGGAGGCAGTACACGCCGGCGGCCGGATGAACAATAATCCCAATATCACGGGCATTTTTCTGGATCGGCGCACGTGAAACCGGGGCATTTGCCAGTTCAAGGTAACCGGGATCAATACCGCAGAGCAGGTGGTTCATTACGGTATTTCCGGCTACACAGACATCCATGATGTCAGTACAGCTGATCCCGGTAGTCCGGACCAGGTACTCAATAACTTCGTTAATGCTTGCTGCTGCTGCCTTCTGGAGTGTTGTCAGCCCCGCTGGTGACCGGGCATACCCGATCCGGGTAAGCAGCTCCTCACCATACGTGATCTGGCGGTTCAGTGCTGAACCAGTTGCAAGGATTTCTCCGGTGTCAAGACGGGCAAGGCAGCCGACAACTGTTGTTGTACCCAGGTCAATTGCGACACCGTATAACGGGTTTCCCCCTTCAGCAGGAGTCAGTGCAAGCACTTCAGGAGGTGACCGTACTATGGAAAGTATGGCCGCCTGGGGGATCCTCGCAGAAAGCAGCGCATGATACTGGTCATCAGTCATGCGGGGCCGCAGGCCGGAATATCCGGCAAACCGTATCGATTTTGACGCAAACGGCAGACCGTCTGCTGATGCGGTCTCAGCCCGGTAACGCATGACAGCAGGTTCTATTCCCTCAGGTACTACCGGTTGTGTTATCAGGATCTGGGGCGTGTCGATCCTGCTCTCCACCGGGATTGTAAATTCCGCGTCAGTTGAAAGTATCACCTGGCAGGCAAGGTAATATCCATCGCTTTTTTCTTTTGGCGTGAGACGGCATACAGTACCGGTCTCAGGCACCGCTGTGCAGGTCCCGGAGGTCAGTATGACCCGGCACTTGCCGCAGGTACCTTTGCCCCCGCAGATTCCCTCGATTACAATCCCGGCCATCCGCAGCGCAGTAAAGAGCGGCGTCCCCACAGGCACAAAAAGCACACGGTTCATCGGCTGGAAGATGACCCTTATCTCCTTTGTGTCAGGTTGCTGCACAGGCTTTTCCTCCCCCTTGATTATCCGGTCTGACCGGTTATTGTGCTGCCGGGTTTTATTTCCAGTTGGTTAATAGGCCGGGTGATATTTAACGGTTTTCCGGTGGCCAGCGTGATTTAAGAAATGCCGGGATACCGGAAGAATCTTTCGGGCCAACCAGCACATGCCATCCGCTTGCCTCTTCGGTCTCGCCGCTTAAGCGGGCTGCAAGGCCCGGGATTATCAGGTATTTGTGATCGACAAGATCGACGATCCTGTTATCCCGGAGAGCCGTTGCCATGGTCTCAGCGTTGAGATATCGCCCGGCAACTGCACTTTCTACGCTGTTTCCACCAGTGTCCACGACAATAAGGAAACAGTCAATTCCCGCTGACTTGATATCGCTCTCGACCGTAAAGTAGGTAAGCGCATAGTTTGTCGTGATAAGCACAGGTGAATTTTTCCCGGGGGATCCAAACGTCCTTACCCCGGTATCTACCGAGACCGGTTTTCTTGGATCGGTATAGATATTGAACCGCCAGATCAACTGCGGCAGGAGGACCCATCCTTCAAGACTGTGTATGATCAGGAGATCTGCGTACCGTGAAAGCAGCATTGATGCGGCACACGCCTCTTTCCATTGGATCAGTTCATGCGAGATTTCCGGGGAAAGCCATGCAGTAATCGGTGTACCAAGCAGAGGGTATCCAAGGAGTTCATCCCCCTTGGAGAATACTGCCCGGCGGATCTGTGAGAATGCATGGATAGTACCGGAAAGACCCGGCTCGACTGCCGTTCCCGGATCAAGCACGAGATCGGTAACACCATACTCAAGAAGCGTTTTTACAAGTGATCGCAGAAGGGCGATGTCGTGGGGGGCTGATACGACAAGCGGGCAGTTATAGCGCAGGGCAAGTTCTGCCATCTCTTTCCAGTTGTCCTTTGTTGCCGCATACAGGAGAGGACGGCGTTCCCGTATATGGGCAAGGCCGGCCGCCATTATCGCCGCATCATATGTACAGAGAATTAACGGCAGATCTGTCAGGCCGGCAACTGCATTGACCGCAGACGCAAATGCGGCCGGGTCATGGCGGGTCGAACGGATCGCAATTGCGTCCAGTTTCAGCTCGCGCCCGATATAATTATATGAAAAATCTGCGATGGCATGGACCCGTGCAGCCCGTTCTTCTTCGGTAAGGTCATCAGACAGGTCAAGCGCAATGGGCGTGGGATTCTGGTACGTGAACTCGTGCCGGTATAAGACATACTTCCCGCCCAGTTTCATCGCCCGTTCACCGGTCCCGACAACAACAGTCTTCACCGGAGGCGCCATGAGGTCTTCGAGTTTACCAAAATTGACCCTGTACTCTTCCTTTGTGACCGGCGGGCAGTTGTCAACCGCGAGTTCGCCGTTTACTACCCGTGTCGCAAACGCCATACAGTTGGCCTCGCCACACTCTTTACAGTTGGTCTTGGGGAGGAGTTTGTACACGTCGATGGGGCTGATCTCTTTTATGGTCTTTTTTGGTTCGCGTTCTGACATTTTTTAAAAACCCCGGTTTATCAGATCTTCATTGTCGCCCAGCGGGCTACATCTTCCGGCACCGGTGCATCCTTTTCTGCAAACATCCGGATCGTGTCTTTGCACGTCCGTATAGCGGCCGGGTGCATCATCATAAAGATATCAACACCGGCAAGGAGAAGCGTAAGCGCATTTATCGTCTCCCAAAGGGGTCCGCGAAGCCCCCTTGTGCCGTACTTTTTGTCCATCTTCATCCACGCTTCCCGGGCCGCCCATGCATTGGTAGACGCAGAGATTGTCGGCTGCTGGAGTTCTGTATCTCCCATAAGCGCAGCATGCCGGGCCCGCTCGTGGATGGTAAACGAATACTCCAAACCATAGCCGAGCGCGACGGTCGTGAGATCCATCACGATATCTTCCGGGGGCAGGTATTCGTAGAGCCGGCGGTTGAGCTCCTTTGCCTTGTTAAGTTCAAGACCGGTGAATCCGAGCACCGCATGGTTGTGTTCCTTTGCCGCCCGCGCGACAACATCCAGTGTCTTTGTCTCGGTCATGCCAAGCGTGACAGAATTCAAGAGAAGTCTTTCACCATCGGCGACTTCTGCTACCCTGCTAAAGACTGCCGCATCCTTGCGGGGATCTCCACACCCGCCGATAATCAGCGGGACATCGACTGCCTGAAGTACTTCCTCGACGGTCTTTGCCGCAGATGCCGGAGATGCATCGTGTATGAGCGGATCCGTGGACATGAGGTGAACGGTAATCATGTCTGCGCCGTACTTTTTCACGTTCATCCGTGCCCATTCGGCAGGGTCGTTCATGACATCCTTGACGTTTTCCTTGAGCACTTTTGTGAGCTGCACAGGCATGTCAAATACATCGAGCGCAAAGATTGGGGGATGTGGCGGCAGGTGATCGGCACTGACAAACGGGGGATAATCTGCTCCGCCAATTACAAGAGATCTGCTCCTGCTGCCGCCTTCACTTTTTGTTGCCCCGAGGCGGACTTCATGGATGCGGCCCACGAATTCTTCAACGGGCGGGACAAATGTCTCGGTAAAGAGAGTGGTGGGTTTAACGTGTATCGGGGCCTGAGATCCCACAGGGACAGCACCGGATCCGGTGGGTATCCAGAACTCGAGATCCCCGACATCCATGGAAAAATTTTCAAGTTCTATCCGCTTTTTACCGGACAGCATCGCAAGGAGTCCCGGAATGGCATCCTGTATCTGTACTTTACCGGTTGTCGCATTCTCCTTCAGGGGATCATGTGAGTTCATTTTTTATCGGCTCCCGGTTTTTTGGGCTGGATGGGTTCAATAATCACCCGGTCTGCTGTGATCCTGGCATTCTTGAAGATTATTTTAAAACCGCCGGATGTAATCGGGAAATCCCCGCCGGAAAAGACCTGCATACCGGTATTTGGCCCGTTTGCCGGAACCTCCGCATCAGCCTTCCACCGCTCCATGACCGGGTGTGTGTTCGATGAAAGGAAATCACGTAGCTCGCTAACAGTCCTGACATCTTTTTCTGATGCAATCCGTGAATAAAGGTCTTCGGGAATAAACTCACTCATCTGCTCTTTCAAATCGGACGGCATCCACACGACACGAGAGTAACCACCGTCAGCGGCAAGGAACCTGGGGGAACGCATGTACTCAAGCGAAAGCCCGTGGAACCCATCCACCTGCCTGCCACCGGCGGTTGAGTCTGCCATTGTTGAAAAGGGCAGCCCGTTCACGGTCACATCCCGGTATCCCCTCATGACAATCCCGAATCCTTCCACTTCGGGAATATAGAATGCGATACCCTCAAAACACCCGCAGGAAGTGTGAGGATAAGCAAATGCACTGTAAAGATAAACCCGGTGCACAGTGCCAAGGGAACGTTTCTTTGCGCTTTCGTTTATGCCGGTATACTCTCCCCGCACCGGGTCTAGGCATTCACCCTTTTCAATGGGAAAGATTGGGCCCTTTGGATCTATTCGTGCTGCCGCTCTTCCGTCAAACCAGCTGATCGCTCCGCAGTTTGCATACCGCTGGGGAGTGATCACGCAGACGTGGCTGGGCGCAAATGACTGGCAGAGTGCACATCCGTAAAAGACATCAACATCATTATCAGTCAGCCCACGGGCACGGGAGTCCCGTGCTTCGTATATCGCTTTTGCCTCGTCATACCGGGCCCGGATCTTTTCGCGATCGGTAAAGAAGGTGACCTGCATCTGTTCAATAATCGGCAGCTCGTTTTTCAGGAGATACAGCAGGACTTTTCCCACATATGTAAGCGAGGTTAATCCTTTAAAATAGGCTTTTTTTGACACCCTCACCCAGATGTCGTAACGCTGGTTGAGGTGCATGAACCCTTCGACATAATTGGTATACTCATGGATACGGCGTTCGATCACACCCTCTATATCGTCTTCCAGTTGGGGCCCGGCAATTTCTACAAGAATTCCCAGGGGATACTTCTTCCCCTCTTCCATTTCCGGAAGATCGGGTCCGACAACTGATATCGAGCCGTCACGGATTTCTCCGGCTTTTTTAACCCTTACCAGTTCGAATTTTTCCTCAATTGACGGGCCGCCAAGCTCGACATACATATCATTTTTCCGTATCCGTTCACCGACATGGACAAGACCTACATCCACCGGAATATCCTCAAACATCCGTCTGCCTCCCGTCACTGGAATCTGCAAGGACACAAAGGAGATTGTCCTGCCATTCTTTGACAGAAATGTTTGCAAACGACCAGTTTGCGTTGGGCTGGTACGTATTGTCAAGCGTGATTGTCTTTACATGTCCGGCAAAATGCTTTAGACCCGAAAGAAGCGTCCACGTCATGGGATACGGCAGCCCGGCAATGATGACAAGATCAGAGGAGCCTTTCCCGTCCGGCCCGGTCCAGTCCGGGTCGGCGATCCGCTGCCCGGCTTCGACCGCCGGCAAGATAACTGCGCTTGTATATCCCCGGTCCTTTAACGCCCGGTTGATATGCCCGGTAGCGATGACCGGGATCTTTTGTGCCCGGGCGATGTCAAGCAGGTAATCAATAAGTTTTCTTCCGCCGATATCAATCACGGCTGCATTATGCCCGATGAGGAGCACCGGGTGGTTTGCCTTGCGGATGAGTGCATGTGCCACTGCCGGTTTTGAGATGACTGTTGCTTTTTTTGGTCCGGCAGTTTCTGCGGTCTGCCACGGGTCTGCTGTTGTCATGGGTTGTCAGCGCTCCTGCCGGGTTTCCGGTTTATTACGTTTAAGAAGCGTCGGATCCGGGATCGGGCGTTCCTTCCAGCCGGACTGTTCGAGAATCCGGGTGATTTCACCTTTTAAGGTAACGGGTATATCTGCGGGGGTCCGGACATACCGGGGAATATCATCGGGGATTGTCCCGAAGTTGCGCTGAGACAGGTCAATATAATGCGTGAGTTTCATTGCCCGTCCCCTTGATGTATCGTTTGGCCGCATGCAGAGTTTTGCAATAAGCACCATTGCTTCTTTCTGGGTCTCCGCCGCAACAAACAGGTGTTCCGGTGCCGGGCCTGCATACACATCTTCCCCAGTCCGTTGGTCGTGCACGTACCAGTCCTCATCGTGGTCAGCCCGGCCAAGGAGCATCCTTCGGTACTTGGTCCCGTGCGGGCCGACAACAACCGGGATGCCAAGGCGCCAGAACCCGGCTGCAATTGCCGCTGCTTTCTGCGACATCGCACCCCATGCAACACCAACCGCCCCGACACGGTTGTACACATAATCCGCAATCTCGGCATAATTCCCGCGCAGGTTCCGGTGCGCAAAAACGCTCGCGATCTTTATAGTTGCCCCGGCAATGTGGGAATTTGCAACACATGAACCAACATTCACGATCCCACCGGCAGTAAAACTTCCCGGGTACTGCTCGTATGGCGTCTTTCCCTCTTCGTCACGGTGCATGCCGATTGCCATCGCAGTGCATCCGGAAGTGCAGACAATATACCGGCGTTTCGCGAACTCAAGACTCATTTCAGCGACTTCCCTGCCGCCGTTTGCATAATTGGAACAGCCGACAAAACCGATAACCCCGGGGATCTCCCCAAGTACGATTGGCCCGCCGACATTGCGGATCTCGATATCCTGGATCGCGCCCCTGCCGGTCCGGATCGTAAATTTTTCGTTTTTCACTCTCTCCGCTGCCGCAGCGACGATAAGTGAATGAACCGGAATCTCCTTTATACAGGCCTTTTCACACTTTCCGCAGCCCACACAGGCTTCATACAATCCGGCAAGCAGTGACAGGCTGCCCTCACCTGCGGCTTTCATCGCCGCAGGAATTTTTAGATCGTTCGGGCATGCCCTCTGGCAGAGCCGGCACTGAGTACAGGACGCCGCCTGTTTTTGGACTTCCGTGAGGTCAACAGTCCTGCGGGCGTTTTTCCGGCCCGGCGCTACAGCCCGTGCAACCCGTACTGCAACTTCACCGACTTTTTCCGGATCAAGGATAAGGACACCATCCAGTTTCCCGCTGGTGAGATCCGAAACAATCACATCAACGGGATCATTTGTCCGGTCAGGCAGACCAAGGCAGTTCTTCTCAGATGTTGCAATAAACGGCGCATGGACTGCGCGGGCTTCAGAAAGCGCATCGGTGCGGATACACTGCTCGTCAACGATAATGACATCGGGAATACCACTCCGGATGTACCGCAGCTGCCATGACATAGGCCCGATAATCTTTGCGCGTGGAGAATACCGCGTCGCATCAATCGATGTGCAGCAGATACCGGTCACTTCTACTTCATCCGTCAGGTTTTCATCGTGCAGGTAATCGATGATAGCAACCGAAGGCGGCACATTATGACCGATGACAAGGATAACCGGTTTTGTGGTATCGACAGTGCCCATGCCAAGTGCAGCGAGCGGGGCATCCGGGTCAGCCTTCGGGTAACCAAGGGCTGATATCTGGGCGAGATCGGCAACTTCCATGCCAACATGATCGATCATGCCTGCATGGAGCACCTTGCTTTCAAAATCAAGCGGATCTCCTTCCTGCCCGGTGTGGGTTACCGACAGAAGGGCCGTAATCTGGCTCTCGCAGTAATCAAGGATAGCCTCAAGGTCTGCAAGTGTTTCCGGTTTTTCACCACAGACAAGACGGATGATCGGTGCCTCGACACCGATTGACGTTCCCCCGGGGTTTATGGGACAGTCCCGACCGGCTTTTTTTATTGCATATGATACCAGTTCGCGCGCATGGCTCGTGTGGGTTGCCGCACCGATACATGCTGAAAGAAGCACAATGCGGGACTGCTGCGCCGGCATCGAAATACCGCAGGCACCTTTTTTTGTCCCGGTAAGATCGCACTTGCCGTACGTGCACAGGCAGCAGAGATCGCAGAACGGCATATAGAACGGCTTGTACCGGGAAAGAATCCTGCGATCCCAGTCACGAAGGGCCGTAAGTGATGGATACGGGGTCGGTCCTTCAGGTTCCGTCCAGTCAGCTGCAGAAATTTTTCCGATGGAAATTGACAGGTCACGGATACGACCAAGATCGGACTCCATTTCTTTTATGGTAAGCGCAATCTTTTTTTCTGTCAAGGGCAGCACAACCGGAATATTATATTCTGTGGAATACAGGGATGCTGGATTATATTTATCTTACCTGTTTTTAACCAAATCGACTGGATTTTCGAAGTGTCCGGATAAACAACGGATCCCTGTACTATCACGGTGCTTTTCCGTAACCGGCTTTTTCCATGAGATTACAGACAGAACGATATGCAGGAGAACTGTTGGGGATGTCGAGAAGCGACCGGCCGGATATCACTGATTCCTGCACAAGGGGATCAAAAATTATTTTTCCCAGGTACTGCCGGCCGGTCTCTTTTCGCGCAGTCTCTTCCAATTCAGCGGGAAACAGGCAACCCCCGACCACAAAGAACCGGTCAAAACCGATCCCGACTTCACGCGTGATCCGGTCTGCCCTCTTTACATGCTCAAACGATTTGTGGGAAGGGCCCATGACATCGAAAATATCATTGACCCGTGCGGTGATCTTGCGGTTAAGATGTTCAAGGCCGGCCGGGGAATCTATGAGCACGTACTGGTAATTTTTTGTAAGTGATTCGAGTGCTCCCTTGAGCGCGGCATCGGGCATACAATAACAGCCTTCGATCCACTTTGTGCCTACTGCAATGAGATCAAAACCTTCACCTTCATAGACCCCGTCGGCAAGGACCCGGCTTTCGATCCGTTCTGTCGGGGCAATCCCCGTCATTGTGCCACCTTTTTTGATGAAAGTCTCCGTAACAAGTTCGGCGATTGTCTTTACCCCTTCACGTTCGAGATCGACACCCACCATCTCCGCAAGGTTCTGGTCGGGATCGACATCGACAAGGAGGAGCGGCGTCTTTTTTTGTTCAAGGAAAAATTTGGTCTGCAACGCTACAAAACTCGTCTTGCCGGTCCCGCCCCGGCCCATTGTTACCAGTGTCTTCATACAGGGTTCCCCACAGTTGATCCGTTGAGGCATGGTGATCCGTCTTTTGATCCCTGCCCGATCCGGGAAATGATCTCGTTCAGGTTCCGGAGCGCCTCCGACCCTTCAAGCGACATTATGGGATCACCAACAATTCCGGCCCTTGTTACAGCAGGATCGAACGGTAACATGCCTATGATCCAAAGATTGTTTTCGTGCGCGAATTTGCGTATAACCTGTTCCTGCCCGGCATCCATAACCCGGTTGCCGACAACCGCAACCCGGGGGATTCCGGCGTCCTGAGCCATCCGGGCGATCTTTTTTGCCACAGATAACGATTGCAGGTTTGCATCGCTGACAACAAGCATAATATCGACATTTTCCGCAGTTCCCCGGCCAAGGTGTTCAAGACCTGCTTCCATGTCAAGCACCACGACTTCATTTCTGTAAATAATCAGGTGACGGAGCAGGGCCCGGATCACGCTGTTTGCCGGGCAGGTACACCCGGCTCCCATCGATACCACCGTACCCATGACAAGCAGGTTGACACCGGAGGGTGTCGGAACTGCATATTTCCGGACAACATCGTCGACAGTAAAATTCAAAGTGTATACGCCGGGATAACCGGAGCCGGTCTTTGCTGCAATAAGTTCTTCGTTTTTCGAAACCGGGACAATAGCACCAGCAGCCTGCGGGGTAAGGCCCAGCAAAAAACCAAGGTTTGGCGCTGAATCTGCATCGATTGCAATGGTCGTATACCCGGCCCGGGCAAGAAGGAAGGCAATGCCACCGGCCACAAGTGTTTTACCCACGCCGCCTTTCCCGGCCACTGCAATCTTCATTAAGATCCCCCATTATCCCGGATATATGCGTGAATCCGGCATAATAAACCGGTTATATCCGCACTTTTCAGGACTTTCCGCTGAGCGGGCCAGTGCATACCTTTTATTTAAAGCTCGCGCATATCCTATGTCTGAGATGATAGTATCATGAAGGTCTACCGCCCTGTGCTCCTGCTGCTTTTGTTGACAGCAGTCATGATTTTTTGCGCCGGTTGTGCATCCAGTCCCCAACCGGTTGAGACCGCCACCCCAACACCGACGGTAACAGAAACCCCCACACCTGTCCCTACAGTTGCCGCATGCGGAATTGAAAACTGTCACGGGCTTAAGATCACCTGTGGACCACGTATCGCAACTGATTGTACATCCGAGCTGAATGCTGATGACCACTGCCGCCAGTATGCCAGCTGCCAGATCGTAGATGGAACGTGCCAGCTTGTAAAAAAGACAAAATACGACAAATGCGTCAGTTGTGTTGAAAGTTGCAAGAGCTCGTTTATCAATAACCCCAACCAGATCCTGGACTGCTCGCAGAGCTGTTAAAAAATGTATACTTAAAAATTCCAGGACCTTGTCCGGGTGCCGGCGGGTCCGGGAATTCACGTATGAATAATTTTAACAGGTTCCCCTAACCGATATCGTGACACCCGGTTTTCTTAGGGCATTGGTTAAAAACATCCCTCTTATTAAAGAGGATATAAAACCAATAATTCAGGAATAACGGTGGCTGATGGCAGAGTTGAAAATTGTTGGGACTGCACATGTCTCGCAAAAGAGTGTTGATGAAGTCAGGGCAGCAATCGAAGAATTCAAACCCGATGTCGTGGCAATTGAACTGGACCCTGCCCGGTTCAGCGCCCTGAAAAAACAGGCCCGCGATCCAACTGTTGAAGATGTTCTTGAAGTAAAAAATTTTAACTCGCTTCTTATCCAGTGGCTTCTCTCCTATCTCCAGCGCAAGATTGGCGTAGATGTCGGTGTCGAACCCGGCGCTGAAATGAAAGCGGCTATTGCAGAGGCAGAGAGCAGGGGAATACCCATTGCGCTTGTCGACCGGGACATCCGGCTCACGCTTCTCCGGTTCTGGAAATCGATGGGAATTATCGAGAAGATCAAGATGGTCTTCGCGCTCATTTATTCAGTTGCCGAAGTAGATAACGGAGAAGAGTTCGATATAGAGTCCCTTAAGGAACAGAACGTTATCGATGCGGTCATGGAAGAGTTCCGCAAGTTCTCGCCAAACGGAGCCCGGGCCCTGATTGATGAGCGTGACGCGTTTATCGCCCACCAGCTCGTTCTCCTGAAGGCGCAGCGGCCGGAAGGCAGGATCCTTGCGGTTGTCGGCGCCGGCCACCGGCAGGGCATTACAAAATATGTCGACCAGCCGCAGACACTTCCGCCTTTTGACGCACTGGCAAAAGAACCAAAATCGTTTCCCTGGGGAAAATTGTTCGGGTTTGCAGTCACCGGGCTTTTTGCGTTCCTGATTGCCGCCATCGCATTCTCCGGAGTTGGCTGGACCGTTCTTTTGTATGCACTTCTCTTCTGGGTGATCATCCACGGAGTACTCGCCGCAGCATTCACGCTTCTTGCAGGAGGCCACCCGTATTCTGCCCTCACCTGTTTTGGCGTCGCGTGGATGACCTCGTTAAACCCCATGCTCCACGCAGGATGGATTGCTGCGTATGTGGAAGCACGTGTCAGAAAACCGCCGGTCTCGGATTTCCGGAAAATCTACGAGGCTGAATCGATCCGGGAAATGGCGCGCGTCCCGCTTTTCAAGGTCGTCCTCGTAGCGGCGCTTGCAAACCTTGGGAGCCTGCTTGGAACAGTCCTGTATTTCTTCTTCGTCTTCCCGCTGCTCCATATCGATCCGGTCGTTGTGATCTCGACCGGCGTCAGTAATATGTGGGCCTGGGCAACCGGGTGGATTTAATCCCACAGGATTTTCCTTTTATTCTACAATTTTTTGCTCTGTAGAAAACCTCAATGACGAGAAAATGTAAGAACCTGTGAATGTTGCAGACAATCATTTTCCCGGCGATCTCCTTCAACTGGGTACAAAATTTTCTTGCTTTTAGATCGCCACTGAACTTTCTTTTCAGGACAGAAAACTTGTTTTCAACAAGTTGTCTTCTCCGGTATCTGCTGTTATCGAACCGTTGAGTCATTTCCTGACGGTATGTTCCTCCAACAATCTCGTTGTTCCAGGAGCGGATGGGAATGATTGAGTCCGCGTGAAGATCTTCTCGGATCTGACGATGAATTGCTTCAGAGTCGTATCCCCGATCCATAACATAACACTCTGACCGTCGTATCTTGTGACATTGTTTGAGTAACCGGGCAGCGTGTCGGGTATCGTGAACCCTGCTTTTCGAAGTGATGAAGCCCGTGATCACCTGTTGATCGGTATCAACTGAGATCGAAGTTTTCAGGAAATGTTTTCGGATCTTACCGGTTCTGGCTGAATAATAATGACTCGAATATCCGCTGGTAAACCCGGACGAATCAATCGCTGTGATTGGAATTGGATTGTCATTGGAATAAAACAAATTCAGAGTTTTCCTGAACGCATAGCGGAGATACAGGGTTTTTATTCGGCAGAAGAATTTCTGAAGTGTTGTGAAATGAGGCACGACAGATAGATCCAATTCCTTTTGGATCGATTCCATGTCTCCAACATCTTCAATGAATTCCCGGTAGCGCTGATTCCGGTAGTCTTTGAAAAGAATCAGGACGAGAAGTTGGTGCTGCGTGTAGATCTTTTTCGAATATTTACTAGAATACGGGGTAATCCGTATTGCTTTCACGATCGATATGGCAGATCGGACAAACCTGATATTCCGGCTCGCCAATCTTTTTGTTGTCTCCTTACATGACGACACATCAGAGTAAGGAGACGCTGTACCTTAGATCTTTCGGTCATCGTTACCATCTATTTTAGATAGGATTTCTACAGAGCACAATTTTTTTAAAACAAGTTTTCCAATAGTATTTTGTCACTGATTATAGGTTTAAAATAACAGGCAAATTACTGCTTTTTTTCCGCAAATATGCGGGAATTATTTTTTCCTGCACTCATGTATTTCCCGATCGATCCAGTCCTGGACAATCAGCCTCAATTGTTGCTGTGTCATCCCTGGCCGGAACCGGATCCGGATCTCGGTTTCGAGCAGATCGAGAATGGGCTGAACTGTTTTAAAATAAGCATCTGGTCCGGCAAATCCTCCGGATTTTTCGATGTGGATCGTCACAAGTTCGTTGAGGTGTAAAAACTCCCCGGTGTATTCAATGACCTGTTCAAGGGTCATAGCAGTAAAAACTTCAGGAACACGTTCAGTGTCAGGTTTTTCAGGATCGTTGCCACCCTGAGTCCCGGCTGGTCCTTCCGGTTGGGGAGGACTATTGTTTTCCGGGGAAGTGCTGTCTGAATTCCTCTCCGTATTGATTCCTCGTATGATGCACCTGCACCATTACCTCAATGCCTCGTAAATATTGCAATAAAAAGGTATCCATTACAATGAACGTGGAAAAAAATGCAGAAAGAATAAAATGCATTCCCATGAAAAGCCTTGATGAGCCCAAAAGACAACAATCAGTCTGTCGGATTCGCATGCCCGTAGGGGTTCAGAGAAAATCCGGGTACGCGGGGAGAGTTGTCCATGAGCAGCATTGCACTTCTGGTGATTGAAGGGCTCTGGTGGACACCGGAGCAAAAACCCAAACGGCCGTCGGTATTGTCATTCCTCGAGGGACTGGAAAGTTACCGGGGAGATTTTAACATCTATTATTCCAACTTCTACGAAAAAAACGGTTTTAAACGTGCACTTGCGGACGACCTGACAAACACTAGGGAGGACAGACTTTTTCTTTACGTCGCTGCCCATGGGACCGGCAAACGGATTGGGGGACTCAAGGCAAAGACCGGCATGAAGATTCCGGCCATGTTCAAGGTTGTCAGGAATGCGGCAAATTATTCGAATATCGAAGGGGTTATCATCGGCTCGTGCAGCGTTGGCAACAATATTGAAGATTTTATTTCTACGACAAAAAATTCACGCATCGCTTGGATCTTCGGGTATACCTGCGAGATAGGATGGATGGCCTCGACGCTTATCGATCTCTCGCTCTTTGAACATCTTATGAAACTCAAAAAAAGCGATCTTGCGAACCGGGAGAAAATTGCCAGCACCTTTGTGAAGGCGCTGCGCCGGTTCAACGGGGATTATGTGCTTTGTAAAGGCAAGGGGAAAAAACCCGGAGTCCCGCTTAAAGATGCACTGACAATTGTGATCCAGCCCCGTTGTCCGGGAAGCGAGGCGCAGGATGAGACAAAGTATGTGCTGGAAAAACTGGGATGGATACCCCCTAAGACCCAAAAGGAATGTGAATGACAGGCAGGGTTTTTAAAAATGGTATGTGATCAGGCCTTTATCTGGGAAATACCGTCCTATTGAGAGGTTTTTGATTTCCGACAAATTCCCTGAGCTGCAAGAAAACCCGTTGAAAATGCAGCCTGAAGATTAAAACCACCGGTGTCCCCATCGATATCAAGGACCTCTCCGGCAAAGAAAAGACCCGGCACCAGTTTTGATTCCATCGTTTTTGCATTTACCTCACCGAGTGCGACGCCTCCCCGGGTTACCATCGCGACAGAATAATCCCCAAGTGCAGAGACCACCAGCGGAAACGCTGTTAAGAGGTCAACGATCCGTGTACGTCCCGGTGCTGTCAGATGAGCGCCGGTACTGTCATACGGAAAACCGGCAATCTCCGGAAGCCTGCGGGCAAGACGTTCCGGAATCTTAAAATCGGAAATAATGCTTTTCAGTGATTTTTTCGGGCTGCGCATGACCGCATCCAAAAACTCCCGTGCAAAAATATCGCGCTCGACCGGGCCGGCAAAAGAGAGCCGTACCTCATCACCGGCCCGGATATCGCGCGAACAGTCAAGGATACCGGGACCGGATATTCCGGTGTGTGTGAAAAGAACATCCCCCTTGCCAGAAAAGATCTTCCGGTTATTTCTCCACACAGAAAACGGCAAATCAGAAAATGACATCCCGGCAAGATCTGCAAACGGAAAATCCCGGATCAAAAGAGGAGTGAGTGCCGGCCCGGTTTCAGCAATCGTGTGTCCGAGGGAGATCGCAAACCGGTAGCCATCCCCGGTCGATCCGGTCTTTGGAAATGACGCGCCACCGGTAGCAATGACCAGGTACTTTGCAGAATACGTATGACGGTCGGTAGTCAGGATAAAACCCGAACCTGTTTTTTCGGCCCGGTTTACCGGCTCGCCGCACCGGATATCAACACCCCGGCGTTCACACTCCCGGATAAGAATATCGCAGACATCCCCTGCATTCCGGCTGACTGGAAAGATCTTTCCTTCAGGAGTGGTTTCGACTGGAAGTTTCTGTTCCTCAAAGTACTGGATGAGCGCTTTGTTTGGAAACGACAAGAGTGCAGGCTTGAGAAACTGCCCGTGTGATCCATACCGGGAAAAAAACGTATGAATATCGCCGTCGTGTGTAATATTGCACTGGCCAGTGCCGGATATCCTGAGTTTTGCACCAGGTCGGGGGTTCTTTTCAAGGAGGAGCACTCTCTCTTTTGGCACTGATGCATTGACTGCGCAGAACAGGCCGGCCGGCCCGGCACCTATTATTATAGTATCATATTGTTCCATGGGATTATTCTCCCGGACTATCTCTTTTGATCGCTCATGAACATTGCAGTCCGGTGCCGCATATGCGATATCCAGGAAAAACATTTTTCATAACAGGCCACCCCCTCCCAGTGTTGATACTGGAGGGGGTGTCCCCATTTGCTTTAGAAAACGAACTGGGGGGTGGGGGGTCACCCTTGATCCACATAACACGGATGGTCACCCCCTCCCATGACATGAAAGACAGGCCCCCACCTCATGAATGATTGGGAGGGGTGGCATTGTGTTCAGGACGAAAGATTCCACGCGAAGCATAAGTGTTGGGACTGGAATTTAAGGGTGACCCCCTCCTTTTGTTTACGTGGGAGGGGGTATCCGGCATTTCTCCCAAACATTTGGAGGGGGGGCAGGGGGGTTCCCAAATTTTTTTGGCAGGGGGCCAGGTTGAAAAAAAGTAGATCAAAATAATGAAAACAGGTTATTGCAAAACAAAATATCAGGAATTCTACAAAAAAATCAGGAATTCTACAAAAAAAATCGAAAAGCAATCCTGTCAACACTTTTTCATAAACCATTCCGCATAATGCCTGCGCAGTTCTGCCGACTCTTCCGGAGTAAAATCCTTTTTCTTATGCGCATGCAGGTATTTCTCCATCTGCCGGACAATATGTTCGGCTTCACGGTAATCCCCCACTTCAAGGTATGCCGGGACTTTTGCCACTTCGTACGCGTAACCACAGGCCGGACAAAGTTTCCACTTCTGGAACCGGTCCACGTAGGTAAAAGCCCTGCACCCCGGACAACGGAGGATAAGGTACATAAATATGAGGTGATCAGTCTATCCCCTATAAAAATATATTGGCGCAGGGCAGGACTGTAGAGCGCACCTGTGATAAATTTCATGCACAAGAAGGCTTCCCAGGATGGACATCCAGTCCATATTCTCTGCATAGCCAACAAAACAATAAACGAAATCCCTATATCGGGCGATCAACCCATAGAACCGGTATGGAAAATATTGTCGTCACCGGAGTACGGGGACTTCCCCTCATAAAACACGGTGATAATATTGCTGCAATGATATGTGAACGGGTAAAGATCGAAAACGGGGATATAATCTCCATCGCGTCAACGATATATTCAAAATCAAAGGGATATACAAAACCGCTTTCCCAGATTACCCCGTCAGAACGTGCCATGCGCCTCGCAAAATTAAACGGCGAGGACCCGCGTTTTGTCCAGGCTGTTCTTGACTCATCAAAAGACATTATCATGGAACACCCGTTTATCCTCTCGGAACTGCCGTTTGGTCATATCGGAGTACGGGCCGGCGTCGACCAGAGCAATATTGATGATGGCAATGTGATCTTTCTGCCACCAGACCCAATGAAATCGGCGGCTGAAATCCGGGACGAAATACAAGCGATTACCGGAAAAAACACCGGAATAATTATTACCGATACCTGTGGGCGATCATTCCGGAGAGGGCAGACCGGCCATGCCATTGGCTGGAGCGGGTTTACTGCCATACGCGATTTCAGGGGCGACACTGATCTCTTTGGCCACGAACTCAAGATCACCGAGGAAGCAGTCGTTGACGAAATCGCCGGGTTTGCAAATTTTGTGATGGGCGAAAGCAATAACGGAGTCCCGGTTGTCCACTTCCGAAACTGCCCGTCATGGAGCGGTCACGATAACCTGTACTTCACAAAAGACGAGGATATCACCCGCAGGCTGCTCAAAGCAAACTGCCCGTAATCAGTTCAAGAAAAAAGTTGATCCGGTCCGTAAGTATGGACCGGATTTATGCGCTTGTTGAGAAGATTAGATTGAGGACGAGAGTAATGATACCGATGACTGCTGCTACTGCCATGACCATTATCGGGCTGATATGGACAGCACGCCGGTCCTCGCTCTCGTAATAATTGACGAGACCTGCCGATGAAAGTAATCTTCCGCCTTGTTTCTTTGCCATGCGAATATATTTCATTTTTCGATATATAAAAGAGAGTCACGACATTTCATGAGCACCCCACAGATTGTTTCCGGTTATGCGCTGCTTGGTGAAGAGCTCGCGCCATGTCCGGTCGATATCGTGATCGAAAATGGCGTGATTACCCAAATTGAGGAGAACGCGAAAGCACCAGACATATGGATCTGCCCGGCGTTCTTTGATGCACACACCCATCTTGGAGACACAGTTGCCATGGACTGCAGGGATGGCGGCGATCTTGTCAGCATGGTGACACCCCCGGATGGACTCAAGCACCGCATCCTTGCCGCCACACCGCATCAAAAACTTGTCGAGGCAATGCGGGGATCAATTTCCGGCATGGTAAACTCTGGGACGTTCGGGTGCGCAGATTTCCGGGAAGGCAGCAGGGCCGGTGTCCATGCGCTTAAAAAAGCAGCCGAAGGTCTTGACTTTTTGCCCGTCATTTTTGGTCGTGAGGGCGGTGAATCGGATGCAGATGGCCTTGGGATCAGCAGCACGCGGGATGTATCCGGTGTGGAACAACAGGTCAGTGCAGCTAAAAAGGCAGGTAAACGGATCGCGTTTCATGCAGGTGAACGGGACAAGGAAGACATTGATGCTGCGCTTTCGTTTGAACCGGACCTTCTTATCCACATGACCCACGCGACAAAAAAACAGTTGAGGGAATGTGCAGAAAAAGAGATCCCGATAGCAGTCTGCCCGCGTTCAAACTGGACGCTGGGCGTGACACAATCTGCCCGGCACCCTCCCCTCTCACAAATGCTTGACCTTGGATGCACAGTCATACTTGGCACAGACAATGTAATGTTTGTCCCGCCGGATATGTTTTCAGAAATGGCATTTACCGCAACAGTATACCGCCTCGATCCAAAAACCGTGCTCATATCGGCAGTGGCCGGATCGCAGTTCACCGGATCGCCATTCTTTATTCGTAAAGGTACACGCGCAGCCTTTTTTACACTGGATCCAACCCATTCAGCACTCGCGTTTAGTCACGATCCTGTCACTTCCATTATAAAACGTGCTCCACTTAACACAATTATGAATAACGTTTTTAATTTAAACGCGCAATAAAAATGGCATGTTTGTTTTGGGTGATGCCAGTGTTTACTAACATACTCGTAGCAATCGATGGTTCAGAAGCAAGTGACCGGGCAATAGAACGGGCTGTCGACGAAGCTAAGGTATGGAATGCCAGGCTTCATGCCGTCTATGTAATAGAGACCGGCCTCTTCTCATCTCTCCCATCAGATAATACTGTAGAAATAATGTACCGCGTACTCGAGACCGAGGGAAATACCGTTCTTGAAAATGCAAAAAAGACCGCAGCTAAAAACGGGGTTGCCCTTATCACGCATATGAAACAGGGTCACGCGGGAACCGAAATTATTGCGCTTGCAAAATCCGAAAAAACTGATCTCATTATTGCCGGTTCCCACGGGAAAAGCCAGACTGATCGCCTGCTGATTGGCAGTGTCAGTAGTTACATCACCGCTCACAGCACGGTTACGACCATGGTGGTGAGATCATAACGTCAATGCTTGTTAAAGACTACATGACGGCCGATGTCGTTCATGTCGATATTCCCGGTAACCGTGACGATGTCTTAAAAATCCTCAAAAGGACAGGCATATCCGGAGTACCGGTATTAAAAAACAAGAAACTTATCGGGATTATCACCCGCAAGGATCTGTTGAGTAAGCCGGAAGAGACCCAGCTTGGGCTCCTTATGACGGCAAAACCGGTTACGATCGGACCTGACGCAGATATCCGCGAGGCCGCCCGGCTGCTGGTCACTCAACGGATCCGGAGACTGCCGGTTGTCGAGGACAACAAACTCGTCGGCCTGCTTTCGGTAGCAGATCTTATCCATGCAATTGCCCAGATGAAGATCAAGGATGAGATCAAGGATGTCTATACCAGCAAGACATTTGCCCTGTGGGAAGACACCCCGCTCCCCCTTGTGGGACGTGTCATGGAAATTTCAGGCGTGGATGCAATCCCGATCCTGAATTCCGACAGTGTGCTGCAGGGCATAATTTCAGAACGTGATCTCATACGGAGTTCAAGTATCGAAGACTCTGTAGGGGTAAGTGATTTCTCCAACGGCACTGATGATGACGAATGGACGTGGGAAAGCATCCGGGACAATCATACAATCAGTTTCGGCATATCCCGTGTGCAGCTGCCCAACCGGCAGGTCAAAGTTGCCATGGTAAAAAATGTCGTGGCCGTGCCAAAGAATGCCGAAGTCAGCGAATGTGCATTAAAGATGCGCCGGTCCCGTGTCGACCAGCTGCCGGTCGTAAACGGCGACAAGCGCCTTGTTGCAATGCTCTACGACCGGGATCTTATCAGGGTGTTGTGTAAAGACGATACAGAATAACCGGATTGCCGGGCAACTGGTGGTTCTTCGCGTCAGTGGCCGATAGCAACCTTTAAATTTTTAAGTATCATCTAATACCTTAAAGCGCTTTTAAATGATTTTTGGCGTTATTTATTTTTAGAGGAGTAATATGCCTGAACATTCCCAGGAATCTATGACGGGGACCACAACGGTAGGGCTGGTATTTGCCGGAGGAGTGATCCTTGCCACAGAGAAACGTGCAACCATGGGGTACATGATTGCAAGCAAACGTGCAAAGAAAGTATACCAGATTGCAGACCGGATTGGCATGACAATTGCCGGTGGCGTTGGTGATGCCCAGCAGCTCACACGCATTATCACGGTCGAATGCAACCTGTACCAGATCCGCAGGTCCCGTACGATAACGGTCGGTGCAGCGTCAACCCTCCTTTCCAATTACTTAAACCAGAACAGGTATATGCCATATTATGTCCAGTTGCTCGTTGGCGGAATTGACGAACACGGACCCAGCGTATACTCGGTGGATGCAATGGGCGGAGCGACAAAAGAAGAAGATATTGTGTCGACAGGTTCCGGTTCGCCCATGGCTTATGGTGTGCTGGAAGACCGGTACTCCCCGAACATGAAAGAAGAAGAGGCAATTGAACTTGCAGTCCGTGCATTAAAGGCGGCAATGAAGCGTGATGCCGGCTCCGGTGAGGGCATCCACGTAGTTGTGATCACCAAAGACAAGTACCAGGAACTTGACGAGGATGTACTCAAAAAATATCTCGTTAAAAATTCCGCATAATTCTTTTTTTAGGACGTTTCTTTATGTTAATTGAAGACAGGCTAAAAGAGCTCAAAGACAAGATTAACGAGAAAGTGCCAGCGGGCATAACAGTTAAAGATGTAGAATTCGAAGGCCCTGAACTGGTCATCTATACCGATGACCCGAAAAAGTTTGCCGATGAGGCAGACTTGATAAGGATCCTTGCCCGGGACTTAAGAAAACGGATCGTCGTCAGACCGACCATCCTTGAAGACCCGGAAAAAGCAGCAACCGAGATTCGGGCCGTTGTCCCGGAATCCTCTGGCATCACAGATATCTTTTTTGACCCGGACACCGGGGAAGTGTTAATCGAAGCGGAAAAACCCGGCGTCGTGATTGGGAAAAACGGTATAACACTCCGGGATATTACCCGTCACATCGGCTGGACACCAAAAGTTGTCCGCACTCCCCCCATTGAGAGCAGCACGGTAAAACAGGTCCGCCAATACCTGCGGTCTGTAAATGACGAGCGAAAACAGTTCCTGCGTACAATCGGACGGCGGATCCACCGTGATATTCCGGGCCGCGATGATGCAAACAAGGATGCCACGAAAAAAGACCAGTGGGTCCGTGTCACCACCCTCGGCTGCTGCCGCGAAGTCGGCCGGGCTGCATTTTTACTGACGACCCCGGACAGCCGGGTCCTTATTGACTGCGGTGAGAAGCCTGACAACTCCAGTGCCACCCCATATCTTTATGTTCCCGAAATCCACCCGCTGACCCAGCTCGATGCGGTTGTTCTCACCCATGCACATCTTGATCACTGTGCGCTTGTTCCTCTCCTTTACAAATACGGTTACGAAGGCCCGGTCTACTCTACACCCCCTACCCGGGATCTCTCCGCAATGCTCCAGCTCGATTACCTGGATGTCGTAAACAAGGAAGGTCGTAAAATCCCATACAGTTCAAACGAGGTCAAGACCTATATCCGCCATTCAATCACCCTGAATTATGGCAGCGTGACCGATATTGCCCCTGACATTAAACTCACCTTCCATAATGCCGGCCATATCCTGGGTTCTGCAATTGCTCATTTCCACATTGGCGACGGCCTTTATAACATCGCCTTTACCGGCGACTTCAATTACAGCAAGAGCCGCCTGTTTAACCCGGCGATTAACCAGTTCCCCCGGCTTGAGACGCTTTTCATGGAAAGCACGTACGGCGGCTCGAATGATTTCCAGCCCGCACGCTCTGATGCAGAAACAAAACTGTACGAGATCATCAACACAGTTCTCTCGCGGGGCGGCAAGGTCATTATCCCTGCATTCGCAGTCGGACGGTCGCAGGAAGTTATGCTTGCGCTTGAAGAAGGAATGCGTCTTGGTAAAGTCCCGAAGGTTAAGATTTACCTTGACGGGATGATCCGCGAGGCTACTGCAATCCACACGACATATCCGGAATATCTCAATAACGATCTCCGGAACCTGATCTTCCGGGAAGGAATGAACCCGTTCCTTGCCGAATGTTTCCAGCAGGTGGATTCTGCGGATCTCCGCGAGAAAGTAATTAACGGGGAACCCTGCGTCATTATTTCAACAAGTGGTATGCTCAATGGCGGGCCTGTCATGGAATACCTGACAAACCTTGCCGAAGACGAGAAAAACGCGCTTGTCTTTGTAGGGTACCAGGCTGAAGGCACACAGGGACGGCGCATCCAGAAAGGCTGGCGCGAGGTGCCTCTCGGGCGGAAAGGCACCATCACTATTAACCTCCAGATCGAAACAATCGACGGGTTCTCGGGACATTCGGACAGGAGGCAGCTGATGAACTATATCGGCCAGATCCAGCCGAGGCCTGAGAAGATTTTCTGTATCCACGGGGATGAGAACAACACGATCGATCTTGCCAGTTCCATTTACAAGCGATACCATATCCAGACTCATTCCCCAATGAACCTTGAGACATACCGCATGATCTGATCGCATGGCAGCGTCTAAGACATTCCTTGTCACAGTCTGTCTTGGCGCCTTTGCGGTCATGGCGCTCTCAAATGCGATTGTCCCGGTGCTGCCGTCATTTGCGGGACAATCAGCATGGCAGGGCGCAATTTATTCAGCATATTTTTTCGGTGCTTTTATCTCGACCCTGCCGGGCGGGGTGCTTTCCGATCGTAAAGGCTCAAAACCTGTCATACTTGCGGGCCTTCTCATCACTACAGTAACCGGAGCCCTGCTTTTTTTTGCCACAGCACCAATAATTGTCGTCATTTTAAGGGGCTGCGAGGGAATCGGTGCCGGCCTCTTTGTCGCTGCTGCACTTTCTTATGTAAATTCACGGACCGATCACACCCGCATGAGCGGCTATTATATGGCGATGCAGAACCTCGGGCTTGTTCTCGGGCTTGTGATTGCAGGCGGGCTTGCGATCCAGTTCGAAAAGCCGTTAATGGGGATTGGAATATTCACTCTTTTTACAATTGTCGCGCTCGCAGGCAGCGCATTTTTCAGTAACAGCTCAATTTCTTTGGGAAAACAAAAAGATCCCGACCGGGTCCTGCCGTTTGTCCGTGACAATGTCTGGATGTGGTACTCAGCAGTGATCCTTATTGGAATTACGGGTGTCATGTCTTCATTGTACCCGAAATTTTCAGGTCTGGAATCGGATATAACCGGGCTGTGGATTGCCAGCATGAGTGTTGCCACTATCGTTACCGTACTTGTGGTCTCGCGTATCCCGCTTCACCCGGTGCCGGTAATCCGCTGGTCTGCGGTCTTTATGGCAGCGGGCGTTATTCTTGCATACATAACACCGCTTGGATTTATCGTCCTTGGCGCTCTTGCCGGGATTGTGATGATCGCCCAGATGGCATATCTTGCCGCTGTGCCCGATCACCAGGGATTTCTTATGGGACTTTTCTCGACTGCAAGTTACCTCGGGATGGCACTCCTCCCGTTCATTGCCGGAATTATTACGGACATATTCGGTTTTTTTATAGCATTTACCGTCACCGCAATTATGGCAGTAACCGTTGCTGTCACCATAGGTCTTGCCGGGCAGACATATCCCAAATCCGCAGAATAATTCACGGTGAGCCAAAAAACAATACATTCATCTGCGATTAGAGTGAATTTTCGGATATGCAGACGAGCGCAAAAGCAGGTCTCCTGCTTCTCATTATCTTTATCCTGGTTCCTGCTGTGGCAGCGGAGGATCCACTTGACTGGTGCTCAAAAGGCGAAAACGCTGTAAAACTTGGGAATTATGAAGAGGCTCTTACCGATTACAACAATGCGCTCGCGATAGATCCATCGTATGTGTATGCCCTTTCGGGTAAGGCTGTCGTTCTTAATGAACTGGGACGGTATTCAGAGGCGCTTGATGCCGCAAACCAGGCACTTGCCATACGGACGGATTCCGAAACGCTAAATGCAAAAGCATATGCGCTCTATAAACTTGGCAGGTATGATGAAGCCATTGTGGCATATGAGAAACTGACTACAACAGTGACCAATAATGCCGAAGCGTATTGTAACCTTGCATCGTCATATGAAAATACCGGAAACACGGATGCCGCTCTTAATGCGTATAAAAAGTGTACAAATCTCGATCCTCATAATGCAGATGCGTGGAACCAGGTCGGTCGCATATATTTATCGCTTGAAAAATACACCGAAGCGCTTGATGCGTTCGACCATGCAACCCGGGAAACGACAACAAATGCCGAGATCTGGAACAACAAGGGTCTGGCACTGACCGGTCTTGGCAGGTACCAGGAAGCAATGAATTGTTTTACCACCGCCCTGTCCCTCAACCCGGAGTATACTGAAGCACAAAAGAACAAGGAAGCCGTAAGGGGCAAGGGACAGGTCTATCAAGTCACCGGCACACCAACCCCAAAAGACACAGGCTGGGTGCTGGGCGGTGTAACCAAGACAGTACCTGCAACATCGGTTACCACAGCACCGGTTATAACCACGGGAACTGTAGCAGAATTATTACCTGCAGGTACTGATACCCCGACAGAAGAACCGGTTGCAATAAAAACAACATATACCCCGCTCTCACCATTCGGCGTTCTTGCGGCACTTGTCATTGCAGGGATGGCATGTGCTGGTATGATGCGACGGAAGAATTGATTTTTTTACTTTATTGCCTGTTTGTCACGGGATTTGGATATTTAGTAATTGTATTATCAGTACCATGCCGGATTTATCCATGCCGGGCATGTGTTGTTCCGGTTTTATTGCAGTAAGCCTGAAGGACTCCGTAGTATATTTTTACTGCATTTTCAAGTGAGTTGACAGAGACCCGTTCATTGATACCGTGAAGCGTTGCAAGTTCTCCCGGACCATATTCAATTACAGAAAATCCTTTGGACCGGAGGTGCCGGGCATCGCTTGCCGCCCACTGGACGATGGGAAAAACCTCCCCGCCATATACTTTCTTCACTTCGTTGCAGACTATACCCGCAAAAGCACAGTCAGGGTCCGTAAATGAAGGAACATGAGTCATCTCTTTTATAACGGTGCCATCCGGGACGTGTCCGTGAATATCCCGGACGAGGTCCGGAATACTGCACCCCCAGGGAATCCGCAGTTCGAGGTCGACCGAACACTGTTGTGCCACAATGTTGATTTTTTCCCCTCCTGCAATAACGCCGGGATTATAGGTAATCCGTTCAAGGATATCACTACCGGTCCGTATGTGGAACTCTTCGGAAAAGACCTTTGATGATTGCCGGATAATCTTTTGGAGTTTATCATCGTGCACGAATTTCCGGTCATGCAGACTTTTTATGTAATCAAGCAGTTCCATCGCCTCCATGATCGCGCTTACGCCAACAGTCGGGTACAGGGAACCATGCCCCGGAGTCCCGGTAAATTTCATCCGGAAACGACAGAGCCCTTTCTGGCCAAGGCAGGGATGCCGTGCCGGCGTTGGTTCGGCAATCAGGCAGTCACAGGGACTTACCAAATCGTGCGCGAGCAGGTACCGGATCCCGCCCCTGCCGCCGGTTTCCTCATCACAGACAAACGCAAGAGTTGCCGGTAAATCATTTCCCGTATGCAGGAACGCATCGCATGCAGCAAGCATTGCCGCACACCCGCCTTTCATATCGGTAGCCCCCCGGCCCCAGACATATCCTTCTTTTATCGTACCGGCATACGGGGGATAGGTCCACCCCTCATCAAGAGCCGGCACAACATCAACGTGCCCGCAGAAGAGAAGAGATTTTTTTGGCCCGCTTGTTACCAGGTTGCACTTCCCTTTTCCGGCATTCGTGATTTTAGACGTAATGCCCCGGGCGTCAAGAAAATCCCGGATATATTCGATAACACCGGAGGTATCCCCTGGCGGATTCTCGCTTTTTAACGCCACGAGTTCCTGACAGATTCGGCTTACGTCCATGCCGGTTCAGACCTTGTGTTCAGATACAAATGTCTTAAAAAGCGTCGAGAGTGACGCTTCTTCATATATGCTTTTTAAGAAATCCTGTTCAAAAAAATCATCGATAACCGCGTAAAAGAAATCTGCGGGTATTGCCTGGCGGCTATCCGGGTCAATGACGATACGGAAACTCCGGTACTCTGCCGGGTCTTCCGGGTCATAGATCATCTGCCAGAGTGAAGGCAGGGCAGCAAATTTTTCCGGCCGGGCGGTTTTGAGCCACTCGATAAATGCCGGGAACTGCGCCCGGTCTCCCTTTTTTTCCTCATCGATACGCCAGCGCATATATTCAGCACCCATAATATTTTTCGGCGACTGGTAATTGAACGCGTAAATGCCGCAGGTATAGTCGATATGGGCTATGGAGTCAAGGAAATAAAAGTACAGTGTCTTATTAAAAAGCGAAGTGTCGTGAAGGATCAGGGATTTTTCATAAAGATGGGTAAGGACGCGGAGGTATTCGTTGTCAGTGTTCATACGATTTTAGTATACACCGGAATTGTAAATATATTCCCGTAATACTACAATCCAATACAGTTCCGGGAATTAACATCCCAAAAAGAAGTTACTTAAAAAACGGTTCCCTTCGCGCTACAGCTTCCTGGAAAAGTGCTTCGAGTTCCTCACCTTTTTTACCGCGGATCGTGACATGGTTGTCCGTCCGCAGCAGGCATGGTTTCAGTTTCCCATCCGAGGTAACACGGAGACGGTTGCAGAACGAACAGAATTCGGTGTTATGCAGCGGGCGCACGATTTCTACTTCGGCACCGTCAAGGCAGTATTTTTTGCGGTGGTGCATCCTGCGGGTAAGGATTTGCTCTGATCGTGCGGCAAGATCATTTTCAACACTGCTTAAGTCTTCGTGGAATTCGCAGTTGTTAAAATGCATCAGCTCGATAAGCTGGAGGACAAGATTGCGGTTGCCCCGGATATAATCAAGGAAATCATCCAGTTCCATGTCGTTGATACCGAAAAGGACCACCATGTTGAGTTTGACAGGAGTAAGCCCGACTTCAAGTGCCGCATCAATACCGGCAAGGACCTCTCCAAGCCGGTCACTGCCGGTGATTTTTTTATAGGTTTCCGGGTTCAGGCTGTCAAGGCTGACATTGACCCTGCGAAGGCCGGCGGCTTTTAAATCAGCCGCCATTTCTGAAAGCAGGATGCCATTTGTGGTTATCGAGCACTCGATACCTTTCGGGACTGCCCGTATGACATCAAGGATATCCGGACGGATCAGGGGTTCGCCACCGGTGAATTTTATGTTACGGATCCCGAATTTTGCCGCAGTCTCCATGATTGCGATGATCTCATCCGACCTCATCTCGCTTTCCGGGTTTTTCTCACCTTCAGCATGGCAGTATATGCAGGAAAGGTTACACCGTGATGTGAGGCTGATGCGGAGGTTTGTTACCGGTCGTCCGTAAGAATCCTTGAGCGCTTGGGTCATAGGGCGTGTTCAACCCTTAAAGTTCTTTGCGATGATATATATTTCCGTGGATCCTTTCCTGGTAGCTTTTGTCGAATATGTTTTCACGACGTAAAAGTGCTCTTTTATTTCGGTTAACAGTTCAGGGAAATCCACGCCCTGGAATGATTTTATCGCAAAGTTCCCGCCTGGTTTTAACACATGGCAGGCAAAGTGCAGCGCTTCTTCTCCAAGAGCAATGGCCCGGGCCTGGTCGTAACTCTTGTGCCCGGAGAGTTTTGGAGCTGCATCGCATACGACAATACTAACTGTCCCAAGCATCTCCCTCGCTTGTTTCTGGACTGCCGGGTCAGTAAGATCGCCTTCGAGTGTCTCAACCCCTTCAAGGGAAGCTATCGGATTTAGGTCAATCCCAAGCACTCTTCCTTTTGTAAGAGTCCGTAGCACCTGGAGCCAGCTGCCCGGTGCTGCCCCAAGATCAATAATGTTATCGTCATCACGGATAATGTTGAATTTATCCTGGATCTCGATGAGCTTGTAGGAAGCCCGGGACCGGAATCCTTCCTGTTTTGCCCGGAGATATACCTTGTCCCGTGTCCATTGCGAACCCATAATCGTCTACCACCTGCGAATATTTCGTGAAACAAACCCAAAATACTATAATTAAAGTATGACGATATACTGTATAAACAGTTGTTAAGGGGAAAGCGATGTTAAAAGCAACAATTGACGCAGAAATTTTCCGGGAGGCCATTGACGCGATCTCGGCACTCGTTCCTGAATGCCGGCTGCATACTGCGGAAGACAGTATCTCCACAAGGGCTGTAGACACCGCTAATGTCGCCATGATCGCCTTCACGCTCAAAAAAGAGGCATTTGACACGTTCAATGCCACAAAAAGCGAGCTGGGGGTTGACATTTCCAAGATGAAAAATATTTTTAACATGGGTGGAAAAGGCGACCTTATCAGTCTCGAACATGTGGATAATGCACAGAAGATGGCGGTCAGCGTCCATGGATACCATTACTCCATCACGCTTCTTGATACAAACACGATCAGGAAAGACCCGAACTCACCGACCATCAACCTCCCGGGAAAAGTTGTTATTTCCGGCGAGGATCTCAACAATGCAATAAAAGCTGCTGCGGTGATCTCGGACAAGATTGCGATAGGAATCAACCCCAAGGACCAGACCTTTTACATGGTGGCTGAGGCGAT
>Ga0209098_1000144_pt1 | contig 77666 bp, 58 predicted proteins | sample AD_JPNHW1_MetaG_FD_184429 | JGI IMG/M metagenome (GOLD analysis project Ga0209098, IMG submission 184429) | Active sludge microbial communities of municipal wastewater-treating anaerobic digesters from Japan - AD_JPNHW1_MetaG (SPAdes) (version 2) | ecosystem: Engineered > Bioreactor > Anaerobic...
TATGTATAGAGGAAGAAGATATCCTTAAAAAGTTTGCAGGAAAGAAGAGGATCAGTTATTTTGTTAATCAGGAACATAAGAAAGTAAGTGGTCGCAATAAATATTTCAATACTGAAAACATAGAAAACAGGTATATCAAAATGAATAAATTCTTGGAGAGATTTCATGGAGTATCTTCGAGTTATCTGCAGAACTATCTGTATTGGTATATGGTCGTGGATCTGATTATGTACAAGATCGATTCCTCATCCGCAATGATCGAAAGATCGATGTCGGTTCCTAAAGGGAATGAAATATACAAAAAGTGTAAGATGTTTGCATAACAAACTTCCTTTTTAAAATAAGTTCATTTTGTAACTCATTTTTGCAATTAAATGGGAATATAGTTGTGTATTTACTTCACTGAATTAATTGTTTTGAGGAAAGAATTGGCAAATTTGGAAGGAATTTAGAGTTTCCAGATGAAGAATGAAATAAAAAGTTTAGTGAATTGATTACATATTCTTATGAAAGTAGGATACTATACTTAAGCAAAATTGTAAAAGTTATATATCAACTTCTGAACAAAGTACTTACTATTTTTTTTGACCTGCATTTATTAGAATATGGGAGAAGCGCTTCGTCGGGTTGTGAGCCCCGCATTAGGGAGAAGCCGGAATGCCAAAAATTAAAAATTTAATCGCCAAAAATATACTTCTTCGCCATCAATTTCATCCCGATACCCCTTAACAATAAAAATAATAACAATGCCATCCACAATGCACTGTTTCCAATCACAGGTTCTATTAAGAAGTAAAGTACAAAGTATCCCAAAGTGGCTATGAAAATAGCATTTCTCATCGCTTTGGACGCTGTGGCTCCTACATAAACTCCATCCCACAAAAAGGCACCAAATCCACAAATCGGAACTAAAAGCACCCATTTAAAATAAGGTTTGGATGCTTCAAGAACAGATTGATTATTGGTCAATAATTGTAAAATCTGATCGCCCCAGAAAAAGTAAATAATGGTGAATAGAATCGTTAATATCCATCCCCATCTGAAAATATACTTAATCGAGATTCTGAGTTGGGAGTTGTTTTTTGCTCCAATATATTTCCCGGATAAAGATTCTGCAGCATAGGCAAAACCATCCATGATGTATGAGAATAAAGTGAATAATTGCAACAATAAAGTGTTGACAGCTAATATAGTATCTCCAGATTTGGTGGAAAATGTGGTAAAACTTGTAAATACTAAAATCAAACAGAATGTCCTTAAAAATATGTTGACGTTGACATTAAAAAATTGTAATAATTTTTCTTTGACAAAAATTTGAGTCCAGTTGATATATTTTTTTAGTTTTCCATAATAGGTGAACCATAAAATAAGAGCTAATAATAATCCTGAATATTCAGCAACAACGGTTCCTAAAGCGACTCCTTTAAAATTAAACTTAAACGTATATACAAATAACAAGCTAAACACGATGTTTAAAATGTTGGTAATGATTGCAATAATCATCGGAAATTTTGAATTTTGCATCCCAATGAACCATCCTTTGAAGGCATATAGCAACAAAGCACATGGGGCAGACCATATCCGGATATAAAAATATTGCTTAATCGGTTCTCGGGTTGCATCGGTGACATCAATAAAGTGGAAGGAGAATTGAAGAATCCATTTCTGAGCTATAATGAGTATTAATGCTATTCCCAGGGCTATAAAAGAAGAACGAACCAGCGTCTCAACGCTCTTTTCCATATCTCTTGCCCCGTATGCCTGAGCGGTTAATCCGGTTGTTCCCATTCGAAGGAAACCGAAATTCCAGTAAATAAAATTGAATATAACCCCTGCAACCCCAACAGCTCCAATGAAGGAGATAGATCCCATGTGACCTGCTATGGCCAAATCAACCATGCTTAACAAGGGAACACTAATATTACTGATGATATTAGGAATTGCTAAACGAAGAATCTTTTTGTTCATTAAGGTTTTTTTTAAACAAAAAAGAGCTGAAATTGGTTCAGCTCTTTTTTATAGAATTTTAATCAATCATTATTTGGTAACAGCTTCTAATCTTTTCATAATCGAGAAAATGAAGATTGCTGAAGCCATGGTGCAGATAATAAATAATCCCCATAACAAATAAAGGTCGATTCTGCCCCATAATAAACTTCCAATAAATAAAAATTTATTACCAACAGCAGTTGCTAACAACCAACCTCCTTGCATTAAACCTTGGAAACGTGATGGAGCAACTTTAGATACAAATGAAAGTCCCATTGGACTTAAGAATAACTCAGCAATAGTTAATACAAGATAAGTTGACATTAACCAATAAGGTGAAACTCTCATTGCTTCATCAGGTACTCTTCCGTCTAGAAGGTGAGGAGAAACTAAATTTAGTGATGAAATCAAAACAACAACAAAACCAATTGCTGCAATAATCATCCCAATTCCAATTTTCTTTGGAGTTGATGGATCTTTACCTTTTTCATTTAACATACTAAAGAAGCCCATTACTAATGGTGTTAATGCTACTATGAATAGAGGATTAAATGATTGGAAAACTTCAGGTGAAATTGAATTTTCTGCTGAAGCTGTTGAAACGAAATAGAAACAAAGACCACCAAATACAAGGAATCCTAGAGCACCAAAGAGTAACCTTTTAATGTTTTTTACATTAGATAGAGCAATGAAAGCACCTGCGATAGTCGCAATGACACATAAAATTGACTCTAAACTAAAGAATAAAGATGTAAAAGGACCAACTTTAGTAACGGTGTAGTCTCTAGCATATAATGTCAAGGTTAATCCGTTTTGGTGGAAAGACATCCAGAAGAAAATCACAACAATAAAAACAAGACTTAATGCAACAATTCTTGGTTTTTCTTCTTTTGTAGAAACAGTGAACATATAGGTTACAAAAGCAACGAATAAACCAACTGCAAGACCAAACTTATAATCAAATTGTGCTAAACCGGTTAATTTACCAATCATCATAATAATAACAGTGGTAATTCCTAATCCTAAAATAGCAAGAGCAGGAGCAAGGAAACTTCCTTTTGCAATAGGTTGATTTTCAGCTTTTTCTACAACAACTTTTTGTTTGTTTGGTAAATATTTGTTAAAAATAACATAAACTAATAACGAAATAACCATTGCAACAGCAGCAATAGCAAATGCCCAGTTATATCCTCTTGCAAATACATCAATATAGTCTTGAGCAAAAGCTGCTAAATCAGTTACAGGTTGTTTGTTTATCATTACAGCGTTAGCTTTTTCTTGTAATTGAGCTACATCAACTAAACTTCCATCAACCATTTTATGACAAAGTGCAGGAAGACCACCATCATGTAGATAACCGTTTGATTTTAACCACCAGTTTCTCATTCCTGTTGCAATAAATGGTGCGAAAAATGCTCCAATATTAATACCCATGTAGAATACCATAAAAGCGGAATCTCTTAGACTGGAATATTTGGGATCATCATAAAGTTGCCCTACAATCGCCTGTAAATTACCTTTGAAAAGACCATTCCCTAATGCAATGGTAAATAATCCGACTAAAGACATAGTCAACGACATTCCCGGTAAAGCAATTATTAGGTAACCTGCAAACATGATAATTTGTCCAAAAAGAACAACCGTTTTGTACTTACTAGTTTTATCTGCTAAGATACCACCAATTAAAGCAAGTGCATAAATTGCAAAATAGAACCAACTATAATATCCGCCGGCAGCTTCTTCAGTCAAACCATATTTGGCTTGAAGAAAAAGAACAAGGATAGCCATCATGGTATAGAAACCAAATCGCTCTCCCATGTTTGTGAAAAAGGCTACGAATAGTCCTTTTGGATGATTTTTAAACATAATAATAATTTTTAGGTGAATATTGTTTTTTATAAATACGCTTCAATTTTTGAAACCAATTCCGGTTTTTTAATCAAACCTACATGAACATCTTTTACTTCTCCATTCTTTAAAAATACTAACATCGGGATGTTGCGTACTCCAAATTGGATTGCAATGTCATTGTTGGAATCAGTGTCACATTTTCCTATGATCGCTCTTCCTTCAAACTCATGAGCAACCTCCTCAATAATGGGGGTTAATGCTCTACATGGTCCACACCATTGTGCCCAAAAGTCAATAACGATCAATTGTTCACTCTTCGTAATCTCTGCAAAATTTGCACCATTAATTTCTAAAGCCATAGTCGTAATTTTTTTAATTGTTATTTTTTAATGTCAATAGTCGAATTTACACTTCCACCGCTGCTTTCAATCGTTCCGCATTCTCAGCTACTTGTAGTGCTTGAATAGTGTCTTCGATCGCTCCATCCATAAATCCAATCAAGTTGTACATCGTCAGATTGATTCTGTGATCGGTTACCCTGTTTTGAGGATAGTTGTAAGTTCTGATTTTCGCTGATCTGTCACCGGAAGAAACCATAGTTTTTCTTTTAGAAGCTACATCATCCAAGTATTTTTGATACTCCATCTCAAATAAACGGGTTCGCAAAACTTTCATCGCTTTCTCTAAATTTTTAAGCTGTGATTTTTCATCCTGAATAGCCACAACAATACCTGATGGAACATGCGTTAATCTCACTGCAGAATAGGTTGTATTTACCGATTGTCCGCCGGGTCCGGAGGAACAATAGGTGTCTTTTCTGATATCACTTTGTTTTAAATCAATATCAAACTCGTCAGCTTCAGGTAAAACCACTACAGATGCTGCAGAAGTATGAACACGCCCTTGTGATTCTGTTTGTGGAACACGTTGAACACGGTGAACGCCCGATTCATATTTCATTAAACCATAAACGCCATCACCGGAGATCTCAAAAACTATCTCCTTAAAGCCGCCTACCGTTCCTTCAGTCATCGATAATACTTCAATTTTCCAACCTTTTTGATCACAGAAATGTTGATACATTCGGTATAAATCTCCTGCAAAAATACTGGCTTCATCACCACCACTCCCTGCTCTGATCTCAACTTGCGCGTTTTTACTATCTTGTGGGTCAGATGGAAGTAATAATAATCGGATACTCTCCTCTAACTCATCTTTCTTTTCTAAGAATAGATCCAATTCCGCTTTTGCCATATCTCTGAAATCATCATCTTTTTCAACAGAAATGATCTCCTTGGTATTAGCAATGTTTTCAATAATATTCTTGTATTCTTTGTAGGCTTCAATAACAGGTTGTAAATCTTTGTAATCTTTATTAAGCTTAATATAACGCTTCATATCAGACATTACATCAGGAAGTGCAATCTCATCAGCTATAGCCAACCACCTGTTATAAATTGCTTCTAATTTTTCGAGTAAATTGTTCATTAATTATCTATCATGTTTTAGGGTGCAAATATACAAAAAAAACAGATTCATTCGTAAGAGTTTATCGTTTAACTATTTAAAATAGAGTATTTTCGATATAACACTGAAAATGAAAGGATTATTGTATCAGGATCTCATCAGTGAAAACCCAACAGGGTTGACCATATCCTCTATGCCATTCCGGGTTCGTTTTGATCGCTTTTGCCTTGACTCTGATGTATCTTGCCTCTTTCTGGATACCATTTTTTTCAAATTTTTTAATGGAAGCTTTAGCTAAAATTTCAGGATTTGTATATAACTCTTCATATACTTTTTCCCATTTTTTTCCATCTTTTGAAATATAAAACTCTACTTTTTCCGGAACAAAAATCCAGGAAAGGGGAAATAAAAAGAAATCAATACTGATTTGATTAATGGTTGTTTTTTTCTCTAAATCGATGATAGCTTCAAAATCTTGTTGATGAAACCCTAACCAGTTTTGATTGTAATTTAACACACCAAAATTCCCATCAATCAAAGCTTCTGCACCACCCCTGTTATATTTTTCGCTAAATGTTGATTTTAAATTTATTTTTTTTCCTGTGGCTAAATTTTTAGTAGTAGATTTTGAGATAAAGTTAAGCACATTGTCTCTGAATTGTTCAGGAGTGTATCCACTTTCTTCCAGATTTTCAATACCAAACTTTTTGCAATCATTGACAAATCGATTTACAAATTCGACCATCTCTTTTTTAACGATTTTCTCCCCTTTATGGATGGTGAATAAAGATAACTCAGGGCTAATTTCACTCATAGATAGCTCAATCTTAGCAAAATCAAGAGAAAGTTGTAAGTATCTGATCCGCTCTTGTATGGAGGGTTTATCTTCTGTCTGATATGCTAAAACAAACAAACTATCATATTGACGAATCAGAGCAGGGGTTAAATAGGAATCCGCACCATCAATAGGATACCCGTAAATATCTAGTCTTTTTCCGGATTGAATAACAGCTTGCTCATTTAAAGTGTAATATTGCTTGATAAAAGGGGCCGCTTTCTCGTAATACCCGGTAATAAATTCATCCATTATTTTGTCAACATCGGCATTAACATCCCATAATAATTTAGCAATCAGATAGGTACGGATCTCCATCCAGGAGGTTTTATTATTGGCACCGGTCCCTTGTTCAAACATCAATTGCACCCCATTTTTTTGGAAGAATTGCAAATTGGGTTGTAACACATGCAGATTAGGAAACGGATTCATCATATTCCGGAATTGCACGATATAATCCCATAAAAATATGTTGTTGGTGATCCTTTTCCAACCGATCATATCGCTCACAAAAGATTGCTCTTTAGGATTGGTTTCAATCGGCATCTCCCGTCCACACTCGATAGAACAGAACATAATATTCACATTATCAGCCGGTTGAATAAGTCGTTTGGGAGGAGTCCGTGTATATTGGTATGCTAAGGTTGAGATTTGTTTATCAGGGAATCGTGCAGCAACTTGATTGATAAAATAAAGGAGTGTTCCGGTTGGTCCACCATACAAGGAATCCAATCGATGACAAGCATCACAGGTACAGTTATTCGCGTTGTCATTATTTGAGACAGACCAATAAAGCGCTTCCGGATTTTGATCTATCTCGAGTTTTAAATTTTTACATAACTCTTCTAAAACTATAGGGTTTGACAAACAAAGTTGACCATCCTTAATCCTTTTACCATGAATCATTGAAAACCATTCGGGATGCTCTGTAAAATAGGTTTCAATGGGGATCAGTTTTTCAAAAGTATGCACAAACATGCCCCAATTTTTCTGAATATCCTCCCGATTTTGTAAGCGATGCCAGTCTTTGTAAAGTTCAGAGTGGTTAGGATAGTAATATAAAACTTCCCGATATTTAAAACTTGGATTTTTTAGTTCATTGATGGATGGCAAAACATAGAACCCATATTGTTGAATATCCAGTGCATCAGGAGTATACAAGTGACAACCGAGTTGTATTTCAAAAAAATCATATACACCGTACAAAACAGCTTTTCCTTTGATTCCGTAGATATAAAGGTCAGTACGATCAGAATATTTGATGAATCCATCGTCAACAATTTGATCTCTATTTTTGAGAACCTGTTCCGCCTTTTTGGTTTTTCCGATGTAAATGGCTTTGGTATAGTCAGTTTGATCTTCTGTTTTAATAGGGAGTGTAGCGCCACAGGAATAGATTAGAAATTTCTGCATTTCAGAAGCAGCATAAAGTTCAATTTCTGAAGGTTGAGCAGGGATCACGATCGTATGTTCAGAAGTTGCCCTATTAAAAAGGAGTGATTGACCGGAAAGATTGATAAATCCGCATAACAGCAAAAGGGGGAAGATCCATTTTTTCATGGTGACAATATTTAGTGCAAATTTACAATTTTTAAATGAACTAGATTTTAAAAATGTCGCCACGAATTCGCGAAAAATTATATCCTGAATTCACTAATAAAAAATAGGAAAATCTCTTTACTTTTCAATTTTCAAACTTCACTCATAATTAGCACATTAGCACATTAGCACATTCGCATACTAGTACATTAGCACATTTATTACTTTTAACTCTTCACTCTTATCTCTTAACTCATTTGGGCATTCCCCTTTGGCTACGCTCAACCCAATTCTTCACACATCGGATACGAATCCCGTCGCTTGCCAAAGGGTCGGTCTCCGGCCTGTACTCCTCGCAGTTCCGCCAAGTGTTGCATCGGCCCGGCAGTAGCTCCCAGGGTCGCTCTGCCGGTCTCGTGCACCACTAGGCGTCCCTGCTTGCGGGGTACTTGGCCTTCGCCCTAATGCAAGAACTAAACAGCTATCTGTAATAAATTACAATTTTAAAATACAAATAAACAATTTTTTATTTCTTTAAGAAAAGAGACTTGTAAAACCACTGGAAAAGAGATTATGAACTATGTATTTACGATTCCAAAATGATATAATTAGTATTTTTTTACATGGAATGAAGCCATAAAAAAATTTTTAAATTAAGATCTTTATAAAAGAAGCATTATCAGAAAATATAGAACAATTATTCTGAATAAATTGTTCTATATTTATTGAAGATTCTAGGGAAACATTATCATTTTTTACAAAATTATAAAAGCCATCAGTTGAAATTATTAAGACATCTTGTGGCAAAATTTTTAATTTTTGAATAGAAATTGTATCTATAATTTTATTTCCAGAAATTGATTTTGTGACCACATGTTGGAAACGTTCGATTTCTTTACTAGATACTGAACCGTTTTGTTTCATATCATTAATAAGGGTATGACTTTCAGAAATGAAAATCTCTTTGTTATCTCTGAAATGTTGTATTTGTACATCTCCTAACCAAAAAGTATAAGCAATAGTGCCAATTATGACTACTCCAGCAATGGTTGTTCCTAATTTAGTATGATAATGATTTCGTATTGTGAAAATTTGACTATTGGCAAATTCAACCGCATTTTTAATTAGTTCTGGTATATCTCCTTCAATTTTTTTTTCTGCAAAGAATTGAAAAATAGCTTCTGTAGCTGTTTTGGAAGCCTCTTCTCCGTGGTCGTACCCCCCCATGCCGTCAGCAACTATATGGAGCGAAATACTATCTGATAGTATTTCGCTTTTTATATAGTCTTCGTTAGTTTCTCTAAGTCCTTTATCGGTATATGAAAAGATTTTCATTGTCAAATTGCTTTCTTTGTTTCACCACCGTGTTTTGTCACACGCGGGCGTGTGGAAATCTTCACAGGTCTATTCGTTATGCCTTTATCTGTTGATTTTGTAGCCCATAAATATCCTTCGCCTGGGGACAAGATTGATAATTCAATTGGGGTTAAATGGGAAAGCTGCGTTATCGATCTCTGAATATGTTTTACCCATTGTGGACTATTGAATTTATGCAATAACACAATGGAACTCAATTCAATTATCTCATTTGGCAGACTTATCGGATCCTGACTCGCTATCATAATGGATACTCCTTTGTGCCGCATTTCTCTGATTGAGGTTACAATGCTGTTGGTCAAATCTTTGTTGTCCATGTATTTGTGTGCTTCGTCAAATACAATGAATTTATTAAATGGAATGTCATTGAATGTTTTCACTCCAGAGAAAATGTTCAGCATTACTACAAACAGACCAAGTGCTTCATCCTTTTCAATAAACTCATCCCGTAAATCAACAATGATTAATCTTCCCGGGCGAAGCAAATCCCTGATTTGCGAGTTGTCATCAATGTATTCATCTGCAAATTGGAGTCGTTGTTCAGCCAATTTACGTTGGGTATTACTTAATAGAACGGATTCTGCAACATTATTACGTAAGCTAATCAAACTAATATTATCCCGGATATTTCTCATGATTGCTTTCAATTGACGAATGTACGTTGAATCGTTGCCGATAGCACCTAATAAAAACATCCAATCCTGTACACTCAGTTCATTAGAATTAAAGTTGATTGGGTAGACATCAATTGAAGGGAATTGTTCTCTTCTCTCATTTACCTTTGCCCGTGGTGTAAGAATTACAACATCGGATAAACTGGACGGATTTGCATTATACTCTCGTTTCAATTTTTCCAATTCTGATATATTATTATTTGGATTAATCATGGACGTGAATTCCGGTTCATAATCCATACTCTCGCTGTAATGAAAAATCACCCCCGCTAAAGGAGCTGGTAACTTATTGATATTGCTAAACTGTTTAATCACCATTTCAGTGATACTACCAATCGTATAACTCTTACCACCGCCTTGTACACCGAAGAGGCTAATTGTATTGGTTTCAGTCAAATCAAGTGCAACTGATTTTCCATTGGCAACGACTTTACCGAGTACACCGTATTGCTCAGACGATGAGGATTTTCCTATGATAATATCGTAGTCCGGAGTTACTTCGTTATTGATATCAATTACAGAATTATCAGACACAAATACCTCTTTATTATCTTCTTCCTTTTCGGGTAAGTCCGACTCATTCGTTTCAAGACTTGTTTCAACCTCAGGTGTATTATCTTCCTCCAAATTACGATCTTCAGAAAAATTCGATTCTTTATCCTCTTTTTCACGACTCTCGTCAATTTTGGTTTTTGAATAAAATTCTATTAGTGGTTCAGAGACTGCTGAAATATTTGTATTTATAGGTTTTAATGGCAATTTGACCTGTTCACCAAAGAAAGCAATCAATTGTTCTTCATCCTTCACATGTTCCAGTCTACGTGTATTTAAGTCTGAATCTGGATCAAGAATATCTCCAATTAAGTTATTACCAAAGGTAAAGAACGTAGATTCATTGTCCAATACTTCTTTTTTATGACGTTGAACTGCAGAGAAGTCGAAGATTATCCCCAGTTTTTTAAACTTCAGGTTATAACCATATTGAAGATTATCCAGATACTCCAAATATGCATCATATACACCCTGGGATAAATGATTATATCTTGCAGCCCGATTAATGTAAAATTCGAGTAGGGATTTTAATTGCAGGTTTTTCAACTCGCGATCTAATCTATCATTATTTGGAGAAAGAGACCTATCAAAATGAAAGCTCAATGATTCAATTGTATTATCAATTTGATTTTGCATTTTCGCCATCAACTCGATCCGATCATTGTCTGAAAGATAGGTGCGACATTTCACTTCGATCACAGTGAAGCATATATCCATCGTTTGAGGATTTATTTTTACTAATAAGATATCTGCTCTTTCCTTATTTTCATTAGGAGTGTTTGTAAACAACTCTTTATGAAGATCAATTGGAATGAGAAAAGAATCTTCCAGGATATTCTTCTTTTCTAATACCCGCTTGGTAAATGCCATCCCCAACACCTCAAAAGCTTTGTTGTTGGTGGAGTTGAGCTGCATGATTAATGAGCTACTTATTGAGCGGATATCTTCCAACAATATTTTAAGTTTGGCCGAATCATTTCTAAGATCAATACCGAACTCTTCAAAATGAGGGCCAATCAGTCCAATAATTTCAGAAGTAGGACGGGTAGTCAGATAGGAGGAAATACCCGAGATTTCCTGCCCCGGAACATAATCCAACAGAAATGGAATTTCACCTTCAGCCCCCGGTAAATCATATACTTCGGGGCCTAAATTTTTATCGAAGGTAATTACCCAATCGGAAGTGTCGTGGATAAAAGACAATAGCACTTTATCAGACTCATTCAATTCCAATTTTGTAGCCGGTATGGATTTCTCCCTGTTAGTAGATAAAGAGTTTGCCACAAATACCTGAAAATTTGAGAATAATGAAACCCCTACGTTACAAAAATCATTTACACTATTCACAACAGGATTTTCCGAGAAGTATTTATTCCAAACAATAGAATCTGATTTTTGAACAACACTTATCACACTTTGATTAATCAATCCATTGAAATAAAATGATTGTTTGCTTTCTTCCGGGCGGGCTAAGGTTGTTTTAACTGGAAATGGACTAATCATAAAAGCAATATGCGAAAAATAATCGTTGGGATTTTGAATAAAATCAGCTACACTATTGATAGAGAAACGCAATTTAGGAAATAAACGATTACCAGAAGCTTGCGAAAAAGCTTCAGCATCTTCAGAGATATTACTTTCCGGATTTGTCAAATTGCGAAAAGCTTCTCCGGGAACAATGATTTTTTCATGGGCAAATAACCTTACCTCATACTTAATAGATTTGAATTCCGGTAATCGTTCAATATCAACCATGGCATTTGCAAAAACATATGCATCACCGGCATTGAATAAATTGACAACCAATTTATTGATATAAGGGTGTTGAGTAAGATAATTCTGAATGTGCCGACTCACCAATGTTTGATTTACATCGGTATCAATGCGATATTCATTGCTAATGTTGAGCAATGACGCCAAATAAATTTTTATTTGGCGGGAGATTGAAGAAAAAGCATCATTACTTTTTTGTAGCGATTTTGTGTAAAGGCCCCAGCCATAAGATAATTCACCTACATACTGAAAGTATTCAGATACACTGGAATCCGTCAAAACAGGAAGCGCAATTTCAGGTAATAAGTCACCTAAAAATAAGTTTTCAAGGTTCTTATACCAAACTGTTTTGTATTGAGGAAATGTAGTTCTAGTTTCTTCTTCCCAGTTTGAATACAAGTCGAAAAGATTTACAAACCACGCCAAGCGTAGGGGATGAAGGGGGGAAACCAATTTCAGATACACTGTCTGTCCATCGGGCATTTCTGTTTTCACTGAAATGATTTCAAGATTTTGTAAGCCAGATAATGTTTTATGAAAATCAGTCGTTTGCAATTCATCTGCATCCACTGCCTTCATTATGGATTTTGTCCATTTATCATACAGGACTATGTATTTTCGAATCAGATCAATATGATTAAATATATCGAAGGTTTCAATTACACCTGTGTTATCTGGAGCAGATTGCGCGATTAATTCAAACAATTCTTTTCTAACTGAAATTAAATTCTTATCAATTATTTCATCATCCAAGAATTTATTGAACCTCAATGATTGAAAATCGTTGTCGGTAGGATTGTTACTGAGTCTTACATCAATATTTCCAATTTCACCCGCATGTTTTAGAAAGTAGCTCTGTAGTTTTCGAAGCTTACCAGATATATTAATCTGGTAATTGTGATTTGTCGCATATTTAATATGAAAGGTGTTTACAAGTCCTAAATCAGTCCCTTTGAGCCATACTGCCGTGTTGTCGATCGGTTCCGGCATTGATAATTCATTGTTGTTTCGAAGTTGCTCAATCCGAAATCTGAAATAAGCCTGTAAAACATTATCAAGCTTGTCTTTTCGGTGCGGTTCTACTTCCTCGCCCGAAAGTTCATCAAAATTTATATAGAAATCCTCCGAGTCATTTGTTCTTTTGGCCAGATTTGAACTTTCAAAATCCTCATGAGAAAGATCTGGGGTTTGTTTCTTTTGTGAATTCCATAAATCCTCAAATTCAGGGAGGGCATAATTATCCAGAGTGTTTAAAATACCACCATTTTCATCTTCAGCAAAGATACGGAAAAAGTAAGAGCCTTCTTCCACCATTGTTTCAGAAAACTCCATGGTAATATCCCTGTAATTACGGGAATTTTCTGTAACTTTCGTTTTCTTTACATCAAATACTGGATACCAACCATCAATAGCCATTAATACAATTCTAAATGACTTTAGCTCTTTGAAATCTTTTGGAGCCGGTTTAGTAGTAATCCGGATTTTCACTTTTACTGTTTTGTCGCGAGGAATGGTCAAGGTCAGATCACCATCTTGGGTTCTGATTTCATTCGAGCTTATTTTATCAACAAAAACATGCAGGTCGTGTGGCGTGTCGAAGTCAGGAACTGACCAGTTACTGAAGTTTAAATCAGGATATTTTGTCAATACAGCCTGGCAAATATCTCCTTTACTTTTTATTTGATTTTCAGATTTCAGCAAATATGTTATGCGATTTTGAATTGAATTCGGTTCAACCGGCAAATCTTTTATCCTGTCAGGAATCGGCTTAGAGAAGTCACTTAATATATCTACACATCTTAGATTATAAAGTAATCGTTGTCTAAGCTGTTTGATATCTATACTGATTTTGTCGTCGGGTAAGATCGCAAAGGTGGCTAATCCATCCCCGATAGCTTCTTTTTTCCAATTGTTTAGTTTCAGGAATAACAGATATTGCAGATATTGAGCCTGTCTGAGATTCTGAATTTTCAGATAATCGAAAATTTCATTTACGATTGGTTTTATCTCAGTCGGAATTTCAGTTTTTAAAACACTTAATAGCTTTGTATCCAGGTGCTCTATTGCAAGATTCTTGAAAGTCGCATTCCCATAGGAGTCTTCGGTAGAAGTTCGACTGTTCGACGGAATCAGTACCAATAATGGAAACCCGTCGTTATTTCGTAATTCAATTAATTTGTTGGCACTAATGTATTCATCCCCCTGCAGATCGTCAGACAAAATATAGGTTTGAAGCTCACCTTCCAAGGCACGAATTTGACTACATAAAGGATTTAGTTCACGCATAGAGAGACCCGTTATTTTCATGCAATGACCGGGTTTCGCACTTGTGAATTCTGCTTTGTATTCTTCAACTATAATTGAGAGAAGTAGCTGATAATAAAGTTCTGATATTTCCATTATGCTTTGATTTTATAACGTGGTCTGATTTTTTGTAGAACATAAGCGTCACTTAAATCGGTATAGAAGCCAATTTGACGTAATTTAGTTTTGAATGCATCTACGTTTTCCTTAAATGCAAGGTGAGTTTCTAAATCTGCATCGTTGAACCTTGATTCATTCAGCCCATTTATTACAATTCCATATCTGGAACGAAGTTTCGCTGTCAACTCATCAATTGATAATGAACGCGAGGAAAAACCACCCAGTGCAGGTTCCAAAACCAGAATTTGCACTAAGGTTTCAAGAAGACGGGAACCGATAACAGTTCTACGAGGGTGTTTGCGGCTTCTACCATCCGCTAAGAATCCATAGTCGGTATTTTTCATGGAAATTGCATCCAGAAACTGCTGATAATACCGATACTGATATGCTCCTTTTGCTTTTAGCAAAGTCATCACATACTTATCGAAGAAGCTCTCCTCATACATCACACAATCCAATAAGTTCTTTTTATCTTCTTCCTCTTCCGGTTTAAATTTATCGAGAATAATATTGAATTTGTTTTCGTAATATATATCGAAGTTATCCGGTCTGTTCTTTAAAATTGACAGCCACTGATCAACAGAATCCACAGCAGGCATAGTGGTTTCATATCTTTTCTGAACAGCATTGATCTCGAAAGAAGCTTTGAAAAATTCATACAGCCCATTGATTGTTCTTTCCATATCTTCGCAGGCAAACCGAGAAACACGACTTTCAAAGTTATCAGTCACATCTACAATCAGAGAAAAATCATCTACCACATTTCGTGTACCTTCTTTTACCATTCTGGGTAAGAGATATATTGATTTTTGAGTGTAAAGGGATAAATGAAATCCAATCAAGGTCCGCAGGTATTCAATGAATACATTCCGGGGTATTGAGTCTTTATAAACCAGCAAACGGAGAATATCATCACAAAAAAGATTTGCCTGTTCTTCGAGCAGAGGACGCACATTTTTCAATTGAGCACTTGATTTCGGATCAATCTGAATATTCTTTATCAGTTGAAGAATACCAGCGCTATCGACATCCAATTTTTGATTTTTGGATATGTTTTTTGTGACATTATCCCAACCTTTGGAAAGGTATTCTTTCAGGCTTTCCATAATTTCCGGTTTCATCCGAAGCATCAAAAATACCTGATCGGAGGAATTGTAATCACGGGTCTGGGCAATGTTACGAATACGAAAGCTTTCGAGGTGAACGGGACGAAGCGAAGAGATTTTTTCTTTTACAATATTTCCTCTAAATACCAGATTAACCAAATTGCAACGTAGCCAGTCTTCCGCAGCTTCTTTATGTTCAGAAAGTCCAACCATATTTCCATGGGTTTCGAGGTTTTCCATATATTCGATCAACGATTGAAAAGTATGTTCTCTTTTCACTCTCATGTTAATCCTTGCTCCATTGTTCCGGATAAGCATAAACAGGTTTGTAAGCGTATTGTCCAGATTCACCGATTTAGCGTCGGCAGCCAGTATCAGTTCATTACGGAAAATAGCTTCGTTTTTATCTAAACGTATTGCCATGGTTGTATCAATTTAATGGAGCAATTGTTAGTTTATTTGTTTTTTGTTCGAGTGAAATCACAAAGAATGATTTGTTATTCTTTGTGACCAGCACTTCGTTGTAGGATTTATTTTCCAGCAGGTTTTTGAATACCTGTAATTCAATAAATCTTCCTCTCATATCGTTGATAGAAGGGCTAAAACCCTGTTTGATAAAATACAACATCTCGTACAAATCAAGGGAGATTGTCAGGGAAATAAAGTCATCTTCCTTGTTTCTAAATATCAAACTATCGCTTTCGTATTCAATGTATTGAATGAGGTGCTCTGTTTTATTTACAAATAGCTCAAACTCGCTTAAAGAGAATCTTCTGAAGCTTTGACTAATCGGGTCATTTATACGAGAAGACTTTAACAGCAGGAAGTTGTTTGCCAATCCACTTTCGGAACAACCCTCACTGATAGAAATTGCCTGAGCTAAACTTTGTTTTGCACTCTCAATGTCCTGTTCATTATTATGCGTATTGGTTAACAGGGTATGGAACTCTTCCAAGGATTGATAAGGTAAGCGCTTTTTAAATTCAAATTTACCTTCGAAATACTGGTGACGCACGTATGTGCGGTGACGAAGTTTCATTTGTTCCAGTATTCTATCTTTTAAATCATAGGCCGGTAGCAACAACTTTTGAGAATTAAAGGCATCCAATAAATCAACCTGGCGATCTGAGAAATTCAAATAGTCTTTTGGCGCATGAAGCCCAAAATATAAATCCCTGTCAATAGCTGGTAAGGCTACCTGTGAAATATCAGCCTCTCTGATCAGTGTTATTAATCTGTCGTTGGATTTTTCGGCATCCTGAGAGGTAATATTGAAATAGTAATATTGCCAGTATTTTTCGGGTTCGTTTTCGAATCTTTTGTATAATTCCGAAATATCATTGCAATTACAATCCCGACTAATCAGATACGCCAGAAATGAGCGTAAATCGCGCATGGTGATATGCAGCTCCCTTTTATAACTGATAGTGCGCATCAGCCACTCTAAACGATTAATCACTTCATCGCCGGCAGCATTATCCGTTAAAGTATCGACATTGTATTTTATGAAACAATGCTCTGCATGTGAACAGGTATTGCATTTACTCCAAAGCACAGGCTTTGTGAGTAATTTGATTTGCGAACGGAACAAACTTTCGCATCCGTTGCTTTTCGCGGTTATTGAACGTAAGTTCAAATTAATAATCATCAAACCATCCGGTAAGTCGGCATGACCGCTGTTGTAAAAGTATTGATCAATGATATCGGACAACCCCCGGAACTTATCGGAAGTTTCCAGAAAGTCTACCAAACGACCTTCGTTGATCGCGATAATTCTTCCTTCGTTTACGCTGCTATAATCTGATGTGTTTTCAAAGGGTTGAAAGAAATCGGATAAAACCTCGTTGTTTGCTCTATCTTCTTCATCCTGCGAACCATCGTAATTACTTTGATAGGCCCGGCCATTGATTTGAAACTTTGCACCATTGCGGTTTGAAAATCGTTCCACATTGGAAGCTTCTTTTTCAATTTGTTTGATAAAAGCCGTTTTCCCATCACCGGCATTCCCGGTAATAATGACTAATCGATATTTCCCTTTTAGTATTGCACTCAGCAATTCGGTATCCAATTTGGTCTTAGTATAGGTAATGTCGTCAAAAGCACTGGAATTGAATCCGGCCCGTGTACCCGCATTTCCGTAACGGCTTTGACTATAGAGTGAATTCAAATATTTCACAAATGTGATATCGTCTTTACCTGCCAAAATAACTTCACCCTGTGGTGTAATTTCTTCCTTTTTGATCAGATTATTAGCACCAATACCCGTAAGGGCATCCAACATTTCCTGTGCCGATTTGAATCGGCTCTCTTTGCTACAATTGATAGCTTTCAGAATGAATGCAGCAAAAGTATCGGAAATCGTTTCGTTGTATTGTTCAATGGGTTCAGGAGCTATTCCCACCCGAGGCATTTTCATACCACCACCCCAGGGGTAGGAATGACACACCAATTCGTACAAGGTAATACCCAGCGCAAATAAGTCGGCTGAGCTGTCCCAATTTACTTTGTTACCCTGTTGGAGGTCAGGGGCTAAATAAGGAATGGTACCAACAAGGTTTGTTTCACTTCCTTCGGCTGTAGCCACATTGAAGTCAACCAATACAAAGCGTTCCTGTTTGTCCCAGACAATGTTCTGAGGTTTAATATCCCTGTGATAAATAGGGTTTGGAGTCTGTTTTTGTAAACAGACTAAAGCCGTGAGTATTTCTATGGCCAGTTGGTAAATGATAGTAAGCGGTAGCTTTAAATCTCCCCTAATATATTCCTGTAAGTTATTTCCATCCAGAAACTCCATTAGTGTGTAAAACTGACCATTGGGAAGAGTGCCGTTGGTAATGAATTTTACGATATAAGGATTGGACAAATTAGCCAGGGCATTGTATTCGTCGATAACAGTCTGTACGCTTATACTTTCGTTGAAAATCTTTATCGCATAATCCTTACCTTGAATATTGTGTTTTGCTTTAAATACCTTCGAATAACCTCCATTGCCTAATTGATTGTAAAGTGTAAAATCACCAATGCGTAAACCGGGTTTTAGTTCCTCGTACACAATCTGTGCAGTTTGCTGCGTGGAGGCCACATGCGAAGTAGAAATCTGGTATTTCAAAAAGTTGTCCAGTTCTTCAATGCTGTCCCAGCGTTGTGTATCGTCCCAAAGAATGGTATTCATGCACAATTCGTCCAACCATGCCGGTGTTCCCACTTTTACTGCGGTAGGCATTAGTTCAGGTGTCAATTTTCCACCTAATTTGTTGAGTTCGTATGGAGACGAAAATGGTAATTTGCCCGTGAATAGTTCGTAGATCAGTACCCCCATGGAATAAATATCGCTTGCACGGGAGGCATCTTTAACCAGCATTTCCGGTGCATTGTAGGCGGTGGCATTGGTCTCATTGAGCGTAGGTGCAACCGTGTAGCCCATTTCGCTGTGGTCGGCAAAATAGGCTTTGCCAAAGTTTGCCAATGCCGCGCAACCACTTGTGAGGTAAATATTTTCAGGATTCAAATCCCTGTGAAATACATCCACTTTATGAGCTACGCGCAAGGCTTCTATCAGGTTGAATATGATACTCAGCTTCTCTTCCTGGGTAAATGTTTTACGGCGGAGTTCTGCGCGTAAGGAGTTTTCATCGAGAAAGTCTGTGATTTCATAGAACCGATTGTTTTCTTCGTCCAAGATAAATTGCGCATTCAGGATAAAGGGGCAGCGTTGCATTTTGGCAAGTGCCATTTGCTGGTTTTTGGTTTGCAGTGCCCGTTTGTCGCGCTCGGCAGGACTTAACCCCACTAAATCGAGTATGTATTCTTTTACCCGGACTTTGTTGGCAGTAATCATGCCTTTGGTTTTGCAAAGGTATTCGGAGTAGCATTTATCCAGGGCCAGGGTTTCGATAATATCGTAACCCACAATTTCTTTACGGTCTTTGGGTTCGCGGGGAGTCGATATGCCCGCTACAAATTCACTTATCTGCGCATAAATATCGGCAATACTATCGGCAGGTTTTCTGACCGCATTGGGATTGCAAATAAAATCAATCAATTTATTGTCCAATAAGTAAGAGGCTTTCTCACAATCGCCCCACAGCATTTTCTTGTTTTGCCGGGGGTGAGATAAAGTGAGGAGTGAAGCAATCCATGCGGTAGCCCACGATGGGTTGTGGGCTTTCAGTTTACTGGCCAACACGGAAGTTTTAAAGCGAACCGTTTTCAAGGGATTGGGCTTTTCACTTCCGTTCAGGTACCAGGTAGTGTCGTCGCCTTCGAGGCGACCACTCCAGTCTTTGTTTTCGATGTGATACAAGGCATGAGGAGTTACTACCAAACAATCGTATTCGAGGTATTGTACCTGACCTTGTGGAGTGGAATTGGCAAATTCCACATTTGAAACAATGTAGTAGTGATCCGGAAGATTTACTTCCAAAAATTTCAGTAAACGCTCTTCTCCTGCATTTACCGCTCCTTTGCTGTGTTTTGCTTGTATCAGTGTTGCCATTGTTCTATTTCGTTTTCTACAAGTTGTATGGCTTGGTTTTCTTTGATATTCGATAAAGTGTTTTTTGATATATATTCAGAAATACAATTGGCGACCCAATCAAAACTATCATCTGGTTTTGGCACATGTAATTCTTTTATTTTATCAGGAGTAATAAAAGGAATCATTGAACCAGTAGCTAATCTTTTAAGTAAATGAATGCCGGCATTTGATTTCAGAAAAGCATACACCCAATACGACATTCGAATTTCTTTCATATTGATCCGAATAACATGGTCCGATAAACAAGCACCATTCAACAAATCGTCTACAATAAAAACATTTCCAAGAATTCCTCCATCAGTTGTACCTGATTTATACAAAAGCAAAGTGCCTTTTTGAACCTTGTAGTCTATGATATTTTTAACTCCTCTTGTAGATAAGTACCTATAAAACTTGGGGTTTTGTTGTGTAAGTTCACTTCCTGTAAGAAAAGGATTTCCATTATTTTTTTCTAAGTAAATGTGTTTGAACATTGGAGGCACAAAAACATCTTCAGATATATCCTTAATAGCGACCTTCTCAATACTAAATCTATTCATTATTTCGTCTGATTCAATATTGTTATTATAGGCTGCCCAACTAAAATTAATCTGTGAGATCTTTTTAGAAAAAACTTTTGTGGTTTCAATTTTACTAGAACTATATTTCTGATTAAAATAATTCACAGCATTTTTCAGCAGCTTATTTGCCTCCACTCTCAATTCTGCCGATTCAGCAATCAAATTATGAATTTCTAATTGTTTGTTTTCAGGGATAATTGGTACCGGAATATTTTCGATATGTTCCGGTTCAATATGTTGAATTACGGCTCCATATGTGCCTTGAGTCAACAGGGAATAACCATACTTTGAAGATAAGTATGCGTATAGATAACCAGATTTAATCTTAGAATTATCTGGTATTATTCTCATTATATGCTGAGAGGCTGATTTTCCATCAAAATCCAAACTTGTGTAAACTGTATTTCCTATTGTTCCTGAACAGGACACCAATATCCAATCTTTTTTGATTAAAAGTTCGGAAATATTTTTGGTGTAGACTTTAGACAAATATTTTAAACCATAAAAGTCTGATTTGAGCATATCAGAGCTTCCCATGAATGCAATTCCTCTGTTTTCATCAGAAACGTATACTCTTTTAAACCTTGCTCCATTATATATTTTCAGCGATATTTTAGATAAGTTTTGTTTTTCCACAGATAGCATCTGAATGGTATTCTTTGCTTGTCTACCTTCGCTCAAATGAAATGATGCATCCAATCTTAAGTCACTACCATGCAACCATGAATTCTTTGTTATTGCAATTTTCATAGTTTTATTCCTTTTAAGAATTGAATGTATGCTTGACTGATAGCCGGTAAATCATCATCTAATCTTTTTACTCGACTCTTTTTACTAATGATTTTTTCGTTCCCAAGACTGTCTCTCAATAGTACTTGCTTCAACTCATCAAACAGTAATTCTGCACCATCTTCATCTCTTTTATATACAGGGACACCACGCCGATCTTTCCCAACAGCTTCTGCTATCGCCATAAAAACCTCGTAGTCTTCGCCGTTAATTGCAGCATCCCTTTCGGCCTGGGTTTTCTTTTGCAGGAACAATAAGGAAGCCTGCACACCTACCTGAGGGAGGAATGTTTCTACCGGGAGATCGATAGAAGCCAGGAGTTTGAAACGTTTCAGAATCCAGTCACGAACATATTCCGTATTCGGGTTACCCAAAATACCATCGGGCAACACAATGGCCAAGCGACCACCCGGTTTCAGGAAGTTGTAACATTGCTCAATAAACAACACTTCGGGAGCTTCGCTGCTGCTGGCGTTGCCTTTGATAAAATTTCCATTGCTGTCTTTGCTCCAGTTATGTCCTAATGCGTACCTTCTGGAAATCTCTACATCTACTTCCACCTTTGCGCCAAACGGAGGATTGGTGAATATCAAATCGAATTTCTCACGAGCATCGTCCGACTCATACGGGAAATTTCTGTCCGGGCTTATTTTAATGCTACGGGCAATTGTTTCTTTGATTTTTTCCAGTTCATCTATTTTAGAACCATACGGATAATCCAATGAGTTGATATGAAAAATATTGGCATGGCCGTCACCCGCCATCACCATGTTCATACGGGCTGCCTTCTTTAAGTCGGGGTCGAAGTCGAAGCCAAATATCATTCGTTCGGCATAATCCTTTACCCGTTCGTTTACTTCAAAGGAGTTATATTTCTCGGCCAAGTAGAGTTCTTTCCCTTCAAACTCAGGATACATGCTTTTGGTGATTTTTTTGCGGACATGGTCGAGCACTACAGTTAAGAAACCACCCGAGCCACAGGCCGGATCCAGGATTCTCATGTTCTCGTCCGGATCCATCATTTCCACCATGCAACGAATAAGGTTACGAGGTGTAAAGAACTGACCTGCTTCCTGTTTCAAGGTATTAGAAACAATGGTTTCGTAAGCAGTACCTTTTACATCGACAGTTGCATCGAGGAAGGAGTATTTAGCCAACTCTCCAGCTACAAAAGCTAATCCACGATCGGAGAGATTTATTTGTTCATTGCCATCGAATACTTCCGAAAATAACGGATCGTTTTTCAAATCTTCAAAAATACCCTTGATTCTTTTTGCAATAAGACTTTGACCTTCTTCGGAGTTTTGCTCTTTTACACCCACCCAGAATTTCCGGCGGTAACTTTCACCATTTGGCGAAGGCATAAAGCGACGTTTCTCATCGTATATTTTGCAAAAGATCAAGTTCAGCAATTCCCAGAATGCTGTTTTTTTCATTCCTTCGTTGCCATAGATATAATCGTGACAACGCTTGAATGTGCGAATTAATGAATCGTTCGCCGGTTTACGGGGTTTACTTTTATCCGCCCATTTCTCCAACTCTTCCATGGTTTGACCAAAACCAGGGAAATCGGAAATATCATTAAACAGGATATTATCCCATTCATCTAATCCCCATTGCAAAAAATGATGTTCCTCACCATTGGTCCACAGCCCGAACTCACAATTATCTATCGATTCAAGAAAAATCTGTAAAGTGGCTTCTACTCCTTTTTTTGTATCTTTTGATTTGGTTTTTTCGTCCTGCACAATGCAGATACGGATTAAACCATCCATATCATGTGGTTTACCGGCCTCAAAAACAGCCAAGTCAATTTTGGTACGTTTGGTTTTTCCATCCGGATCGATATAGCTTATACTAAAATCACGTTCCATATCCGCCATTTCAAAACCATACTCTTCATTGAGCATAGCAATCAGGGACTGGAGGGTAAGTTCTTTGTTCTTTGCAGGTTTAATCTGGTCGGTTAATGCACAGATTATCTGATTATCCTCGAGAACAATTTCTTCGTTTGTAGTTTCTTTACTCATGGTTATTTTTTTAGCTCTTGTAGAAGGCTATTCAATGCTTCCACAACAATGTCAAATTCAATATTTTTATGTGTCTCAATTATTTGATTTAAAAGGGGACTTTCATCATCAAGTTTCAATTCTTCAGTTAAGATTTGAATGAATGTAGTCAAGGTTTCTTTGTTGCCACCTAGAATTGATTTTATATCTCTACCCAATAATGTTGCACCAGCAATATAAATATTGAAATTATCTTTTTCGTAAATATCGAAATGTTCTAAGGCGGCTCTTTCTTCATTTATTGTCAAATAATTTTCAATGATAAAAGCTAAATCATCCGCATCTTTATTGGTTTTGAGCTTTCTGTCGTTGAAAGCTGCTAATTTTAATATAAAAATGCCCGGTAAAGAGGCCACTTTTACTGTAAACTCATTGTCAATACTGACATCTAAAGCAGTATTCGCTACTTCAGTAAAACCCACCACCGACATTGCAAACTCCTCTTCAGGTGGCCAGTATATATTCTGATCTGCTTTTGCTACCTCTCCAAATGGAACAATATCAAGTCTAAAATATTTTTTGTACCAAAATAACTGTTTTTGCTTTTCTGATTTATGAAATCCTTCTATAGAAGAGAGTTCATTAGAAATTTGTTCAAACTTATCCCACTCTTTTATGGCTATAGCAATATCTAAATCTAAGGTTCTTCTTGCAGAAGCTTGTTTGTGAATACCACTCAAGATTATGTCACGAGCTGTTGCGCCAATAATGTAGAAATCTGAACCAATGGTTTGAAAGTATTCGGTTAGTTTCTGCAACAACTCTTTGAGGAGTGGATTGTAAAAAGTTTCACTTGATATGTTGCAACTCATTTTCTAAGATTATTTGTGCTGTTTCAATATTCCTGCTAAATCCACCGCTCATTAGATCAGCATATACCAATAATGGGGGGGTGTAGGTTTTATTTTCATTTTGATTTTGTTTCCAGAACACCTGAAGCACTTCTACTTTGCCATTCATATCAGGGATTAGTCCTAATTCTTGACCAATATTTTGCCAACTTTGTGTTGTGTAAATACTGAATTTATCAGGAATTAAATGATTCGTTAGTAATGCAGCAGCAGGTTCTCCACCCCATAAGGTTATTTCGTTCTCATTATTCAGATTAAAATCTTTCCAAATCTGATTAGACTCTGGGTTAATAAATCTCATTTGTTTTTTAAGCAATCGAGGACGCAAAACTTCTTGATATGCAATAGCCCAACGTTCGAGTAAAGTTGATTTATTCTTAAGAACTCGTTTCAACTTTGTTTTAATTAAAAAATTTTGAGTTTGCAATTCATTCATGACATTACTGACTGAACCAATGGATACATCGGCCAATTCTGCCAATTCTCGATATGAGAGTTGCAAGTTATTTGGATTATTTAATAAATTAAAAATGATTTTAATTCCTGCTTCCTGAAAAGCCTTTGCCTGATTGTTTTTCTCTTTTTTGTGTATTTTCTGTCCAACTATATAAAGAAATAAATCATTGTCTTTTATGAAACAATTACCAGCTACATCCAGATAATTTATTCCGTTTTCTCTCAATTCAAGCGCAACATCACTTGAAATGTATTTTGCAATAATCAAAGTAGGGCGTTTGGTTTTTGTTTTAAGTTCGTTTAACCTTACAAACAAGAATCCTTTGTTCTCCTTTCTCAACTCGGTTTTTGCTTCTACGGTGAACAAATGGTTATCAATATCAATGATACCATCGTACTCATTTCTACGACTTTCCATTTTGACCATTAGCCCTGTAAGTTGCTCTATAGCAACACTTGCATCATAAATATAATCGTTATTTGGATACATAATTTCAATTGTTTGTTCAGCAAAACAGGTTGTTCATTGACATTGAACGCGCAAAAATAATGAAATTATAAATACAAAAAACAATAATTTAAAAAAAAACATTTTTTTTTAATGTTAATCGTTGGAATAATTCTCTTACGGAGTTAAGTCATCAATATAGTACTTGATTAAATCAAAAAGCCTGACAATCGTTTGATTATCAGGCTTTTATTTTTGTACCACGGGCCGGGATCGAACCGGCACGAGTGTAACCTCACCGGTTTTTGAGACCGGCGCGTCTACCAATTCCGCCACCATGGCATTGAGTCGGCAAAAATACAAAAAATATTTGTACCGGAAGCCTCCCTAACTTAATTTTTTCTTGTAATCATCGTAACCACCAGGCTCAGACAATAATAGAAACGATTCATCACTCTTTACAATTCCAATGGCTGGATGTTTTACCCCATTAAAATAGGTGGTCTTTACCATTGTGTAGTGAATCATATCGTCAAATATTACTCTATCACCAGGTTCTAATGGTTCTTCAAATGCAAAATCACCCATCCCGATGTAATCACCCGCTAAACAAGACGATCCGCCTAAACGATATACATTTTTACTTTCAGCGTCAGGATCTGATGCTCCCAAAACTTTTGGCTTGTAAGGCATCTCCAAACAATCGGGTAAATGACACGAGAAAGAGATATTTAACATCGCAATATTAATTCCTTTATTTTCAATAACATCCTCAACGGTTGAAACTAAAACGCCAGTCTGCCAACCTACTGCTTCGCCCGGTTCTAAAATCACATCCTCTAAATTGGGATAGCGTGCCTTGAAATCTTTCAACAACTGAATCAAATGGGGCACATCATAATCAGCCCTTGTGATGTGATGCCCACCTCCAAAATTGACCCATTTGCACTCTTTAATCAAATGGCCAAATCTGCTCTCAAACTCTTTTAGACAATTTTCTAGAGCAAAACTATCATTCTCACATAAAACATGAAAATGTAACCCTTCAATATGCTCAGGCAGATGTTCCGGCATGTTTTCTTTTAGAATTCCTAGTCGAGAGCCGGGAAGAGCAGGATTATACAAGTCGGTTTCAATCTCAGAATATTCCGGATTAACACGCAATCCAAAACTGATCTTTTTGGGACATGCTAAAGCTTTCTCCTGGTATTTATACCACTGACTTAATGAATTAAAAGTCATGTGGGAACTGTAATAAAGCAAAGCTTCAAACTCATCCTCCAAATAGACTGGAGCGTAGGTATGAGCCTCAGTTTGCATCTCCTCAACGATTAATCTTGCCTCATTCAGTGAACTAGCTGTTGCTCCGGATAAATAATCCCGAATCAAAGGGAAAGAGTGCCAGAAGGCGAACCCTTTTAAAGCACATATAATGGAGACACCTGCTTCTTGTTGAACCAGGTTTAATAATTGCAAATTGGCTTCTAATGCTTCTTCAAATATCACATAACAAGGTGATGGATACTCTTCATATTTGGATAAATCTGCCATAAGATATGGATATTCTGTTTGGTTAATTAATATGATTACAAATCGATTCAAATTGGGATACATCCAATTGTTCCGGTCTTAAATTGAAAATGGGATCCTCCTTAAATTCAGCTTGAAAAGTGTAAGATTTCAAAGAGTTTCTTAAGGTTTTACGCCTTTGGTTAAATGCCATCTTGATCACCTGCTTAAATTGAACCGGATCACAATGTAGTTTCTTTTCCGGATTTAAAGTCATTCGGATCACTGCTGATTTAACCTGAGGTGGAGGTGTAAAATGATACTCCTCAACGGTAAATAAATACTCAATATCGTAAAACGCTTGCAAAAGGACACTCAATATTCCATACATCTTCTTTCCAGGCTTGGATGCGACCCTTTCTGCTACCTCTTTCTGAAACATTCCTACCATTTCAGTGCATAAATCTTTGTGATCCAGAATTTTGAATAGAATCTGAGATGAGATGTTGTAGGGGAAATTTCCAATGATCGTAAAAGGTTCAGTATAAATCTGATCCAAAGGCAATTGCAAAAAATCTCCGGAAATAATATTTAATTTTGGAAACTTTTTCTTTAAATAGAGCACAGATTCCTGATCAATCTCAACCACAGAGAAATTCAAATCTTCCTGTTGTAGAAGATATTTGGTTAATACACCCATTCCGGGGCCAATCTCGAGTACATTTTTGTTGTCAGATCGGATCGCTTTAACAATATTGTGAGCAATCTCTTCATCATTTAAAAAATGTTGTCCCAGATGTTTTTTGGGTTTTACATTCATGTTTTTTTATTCTAAATTATCACCTCTTAAATAGCGGAAACGCTTGCGGGCATCGACAACGTATAAGCTTCCCGGGTACTCTTTTAATAACTTTTGATAACAAGCCATTGCCTCCGGGATATTTTTAAGATAATATTCGTAAAGTTCAGCTAATTTAAAAAGGGCATCATCTCCTAAAATATCGGTGGAGTATGTTTCAATAATTTTTTTATAATAATTTTCAGCGGCGAAGTAATCTTTTTGTCGGGTTGCAATTTGTGCTCTGGTATACAAAACATCATCATTTAATTTGGAGAGTGGGGAGTAAAAAGATATCGAATCTAAATATTTAAGAGCTTCATTATCATTATTCTGGAAAATTAAAAAATCGGCTTTTGCAAATAACCGAAGCGCAATATTATGGGTTGTGTTATCATCAAACAATGAATTTAATGTATCCTCTTCATCAACTTCCTCTTCATCTTCCTGATTATCAGAAATGATGAATGAAAGGTACATAGCATCGTTTGCAATCAATTTGGAAGTGGCTGCCCTTAAGACATCTAACTGGCTTTCAGCCCAGGCAAACTCACCAATATAAAAAGACAATTTAGCATTTTTAAATTTGGCGATCTGACCGATACTATCGTTTGGTAACTCTTTGTCAACCTGAGAATAAAGCAACGTAGCGTCCCAGATTTGATTGGTATGTAAAAGGATATCAGCTAAGTCAACTTTATAGACAGCTTTCTCCTTTTTATCATTTTCAGAGTTTTTTATAGCGGTATTTAGAATAGCGATAGCGTCATCAGGTTTATTGGTATAAAAAGCGAGCAGATGAGCATATTTTCTGATCCAATCGGATGTTCCCGAATGGATTCCATACTCATCGATCATCTTTTTAAACGCGAGTTCTAAAGCTTCTGCATCTTGAATTTTTACAGGTGAGCTGGAAATAAGCTGGAGATATTTTACATTTAAAAGTTCAAACTGAGCATTGGTTGTGATAGGAAGATCAGACCTCTTTTCGATGATCACATTTAATGCTTCTATAGCGATATCATAAGAACGATTCTCCTTAGCAATTTGAGCGAAATCAAAGAGAACCTCACCACTGTTTTTCAATCTTTTGTCGATAGCTTTTGCAATATTTAAACCATCTACAAAATCTTTATTAATAATACAAATCCAGTAATATAATTTTAAATAACAGAAATTATTGGGCTCAGTTTGAATAGCTTTTTTTAAACCATTCTTTACAGTCAGATGCTTTTGATTGTCAGCATCATCCAATAGTAAATTCTGAATGATCTCCTGTGCTATTGGCAGGTATGTTTCATCATTATCCTGAATCAAGTTTATTGCTTCCTCGAAAATTTTATCGGTTAGATTGAGTTGTTGATAAATGGAAGTGAGTTCTTTAGAAAAAAGCTTTGGATTATTGAGCTGTTTTCTCCCTTTCATCAAGACAAGTTCTGCATAATCTCGTTTCCCAAAAGCGAGAAATGCGCCATATAATTCCCGATATGCATTTTCAGAGTTGGTCACTTTTTTGACTGCTTCATCATAAACCTCATTGGCTTCTTTACTATTTCCGGAGATCTCGTACACATATCCCAAATCGATGGTATATCTCAAAAGGGTAGGGAACGCTCTTTGTTGTTTTTTGACTATTTTTTCGAGATCCTTGTATTCTCTAAGTTCAATTAAAGTTCTGTAGAAGTAATAATAGATATAGGTGTCCTGTTTTTTATCATATATTTTTTCAAAAAGTTCCCTTGCTTTTTCATATTCTCCATTTTGATAGTATTGGATAGCCAGTTTTTCATCGGGGTTTGATTGAGCAAGAAGGGAATTGGTGCTTAGAAAAATGAATAAAATACAAGTAAGGAGAGTAATAACTCCCCATTTGAAATTAGAGAAAATAGTTTTTTTTAGGGTCATGATTAATGACTAATCAATAATATCAAAACCTGTATATTTTCTTAGAACTTCAGGTATTACAATACCTTTATCGGTTTGGTTGTTTTCGATTAAAGCGGCCATGATACGAGGTAACGCAAGAGCACTGCCGTTAAGGGTATGTGCAAGTCTGGTTTTTCCTGATTCTTCATCTTTAAAACGAAGTTTCATTCTATTTGCCTGGAACGCTTCAAAATTTGAAACAGAGCTAACCTCTAACCATTTTTGTTGTGCTTTGGAATACACTTCCATATCGAAAGTTAAAGCAGAAGTGAAACTCATATCACCACCACAAAGACGTAAAACACGGAATGGAAGGCCTAATTGGCGAAGTAGTCCCATAACATATTGTTTCATATCTTCTAAAGTCTCATAAGATTTATCAGGATGTTGGATTTGAACAATCTCCACTTTATCAAATTGATGAAGACGGTTTAACCCACGAACATCTTTTCCGTAAGAACCTGCTTCGCGACGGAAACAAGCAGAGTAGGCACAATTTTTGATTGGAAAATCAGATTCTTTCAAGATCACATCTCTGTAAATATTGGTAACAGGTACTTCAGCTGTAGGGATTAAATAGAAGTCATCAATAGTAGCGTGGTACATCTGGCCATCTTTATCAGGAAGTTGACCGGTTGCGTAAGCGGATTCTTTATTCACCATGTAAGGTGGCTGGATTTCTAAATAATTTGATGCTGTTGCAGAATCCAAAAAGAAATTAATTAATGCTCTTTGAAGACGAGCCCCTTTTCCTTTATAAACAGGAAAACCGGCCCCAGTAATTTTAGTTCCCAATTCAAAATCGATGATATCAAATTTTTTAACCAAATCCCAGTGAGGAATTGCTGATTCATCCATATTGGAAGCATCCCCCTCTTGATGAACGATCTCGTTATCATTAGCCCCGTAACCGCGTGGTACAGACTCATGAGGAAGGTTTGGTAGAAGTACTAAAATATCAAGAATCTCCTGTTCTTTATTCGACAATGAGATTTGATCATTTTTTTCAGTTATTTTAAGCTCAGCAATTTGATCTTTAAGTGGAGCTGCCTCGGCAGCTTTGCCCGATTTGAAAAGGATTCCGATCTCTTTAGAGAGTTTGTTTTGTTCCATTAGATTTGTGTCTAATGCTTTCTTTAATGCTCTAATATCGGCATCTAATGCTAATATTGTGTTGATAGATTCAGTAGCATCAACATTCTTAACATGTAATCTTTCAATTACAAATGAAGCATTTTCACGGATAGTTTGTATCTGTAACATTGTTATAAAAATTAGTGGACAAAAATACGAAAAATTTGCTATTGATTATTTGAAGCCAACATTGGTTGTTAACATTTCTCCGCGTGGATTTTTAATAGCATATCGTGTAAATTTTTCATCAGCTTCGAAACCATCCCCTTTATTGATAGTTCCATCAGCTTTGATTTGAGTTACCTCAACTTCTGAATAGATTCTTTTGTTTAATTTATCCCAAATAATCTGCTCAGTTTTTATGGATTCATGTTTTACAAGGTCTGTAATGACTACATTTTTGGATGTTTCCATCCTTTGCGTCCAATCCTCACTAATAGCGTAATCAGCTGTTAAAACAGATTGTTTTTCACCGTTACTATAGGATGTAATTTTAATTCCTCTGGGGAAATCCATATATGGATTCTCTCCACCATATTTATTCATATAGGGAGCAAAAAGAGTAAAACTCACCTTTCCTGAATCACTGATGATGATCTCAATATTGGAGGCTGATTCATCAGGGAACTTTCCATCAAATTCTAAAGGTTTGTTTTTCTCATATTCATTTGAATTACAAGAAATAAAAAATGCCACTCCAATGATCATTAGAGTGACATTTAATATTTTAGTTATTTTCATTTTGAGAAAAAGTAAATAAAGTTGATAGAATTATCTAACAGTTGTAGTTTCATTAATCCAACAACCAACTCTATAGGTATCTCCTGCATTTAATCCTCTCACAAATTTGTCATTTTGAGATGGGAATGAAAGTCTACTTTTACGATTACTGATTTCATTTGCTAATGAAGGATCCATTGACAGAGCTTTGTTATATTTGTCAACAGCAGCCCAGCAGTTTGCATTTGGTAATGCATCACCACCGGAACATCTTGAACCAGATGAAGCATATAAATCTCCAATTAAAACATAAGCTTTAGCAAATGTGGGGTCTAATTTTAATGCTTCATAAGCAGCAGTTCTTGCTTCAGAGTAATTTTGTTGAATCATATATACGTTACCAATCATAAATTGAACAAGTGCTTTTTCTTTATTGGTTTCATATAATGAATCAGCTTCATGAAAATAGGTTAAGGCAGCGTTAAAATCTTCATCTGTTAATTTTTCTTTTTGTAAAGTGTAATTACCCATTAGGAATGCAGTAAATGCACTTGGTTCAGCTCTATGTACTATTTCCAACCCTTCAACAAAAACAGAATTAACTTTTGGACAATCATCTGCATTTTGGAATAACTTTAACATCTTCTTTAATGCAGGTATGTTTTCCCTCATATTAGGCATCCTCTTGGTATAAACATCAATCAAAACATTACATGGAGCAAATGGACTAAATGCTGCTTCAATATTTGTCAATGTTTTTTGATAAGTGTTTATAAATAAATACGATCTTGAAGTGTCTTTTTGAAGTGACAAATATGTTTTATTATATTCTTCAGGAGTGATTTGACCTGCATCCATTCTTTTTTGTAAATTTTCAAGATTGGCTATTTGTTTGTCAATTCTTTTATAAGCATCGACAATCCCGATTTCTATATAACTGGTTGCTCTTTCATAAGCATCAATTAAAATAGTTGTATCTTGCTGAATTTTAACCATTTGTACAGCTACTCTAAAATACATATCCCATACACTCGGTTGAGTTTTCTCTTTTTCCAATTCTACAGATTGAATAAATTGATTGAAAGCATTTTTAAACTCTTTTTTATCATCTGCAGATAAGTATTCAGGAGTTCTGTAACGAATTGTATTTAATGCTTGAAATCCAATGGTACTACCTTCTGAGAATTTTTGAGGGAAATATAAACTTCTAACTTTATACGACCAGATTAATGTATCGATTAAACGTTCTTTTCTTATAGAATCTGATGCAGCTTCTTTAATTAAGTTGTCAAACATGGTTTGACTATACGCAAAAACACCATCCCAGGCACAAGGGCATTTTTCAACTAAATATTGCCAATTGTGGTATGCTTCTCTATAATTCTTTTGATCATAGAAAGTTCTAAAATAGGTGATTTTTTCTAAACTTAGCAATGAATCTTCAGGGGTTGCACCATATTTGTATGGACAATTTGGATTTTGAGCTTTAAGTCCTAAAACGGTGATTGATAGGATAATAACTACTAATAATTTTTTCATTTTTATACTTAATGTTTGTTATTTATTTGGTTATGATAACGTTTAATTTCTAATTTTATTGTTTTTTAATCTAATTTGGCTCTTTGATACCATCTTTCATGAAGAATAAAATTCAAGGATAATCGGATCACATTTTCATCGATTAAACCATTAGAAAGAGTACCCATTTTGCCATATTCTATAGCAATATTAAGTGATGATTTTGTATTAAATGTTCGAAGTGGAAACCCTGCTCCAACAGAAAATACAAAATCAGAAATAGGCGTGTTTTTAACTATCATATATCCTGATGAATATCTAAAACCGACACGGTAACTTACTTTTTGTAAATACTTTGTGGACTTGAAGTCGGGAGTATATTGAAAACCTAATGATGAAACATAATTATCTTTTAAACTATCAGTGATCCCGGTTCCTGAGAATTTTGACCAATTTTGAAAAGTGAAATCTCCTGATATCAAGTATTTATCCTTGATGTTATAGGTAAATCCACCACCAATATATTGAGGCATTTTTAAAGATCCTCTTACAGCATCATCACCCGTTTTAATTAACACAGTATCAAATGATGTAGTGTTCTCGTATGCACCAAAATAATTGGTTATCAATGTATTATCTCTAGTTTTGGTAAATGCGGAATTCTCATAAACAAAACCAAGAGTTAATTTTTGATTTTCATTTATTTTCAATTCATATTGTAATCCTAAAGAAAAACGAAGTCCGTCAATATATTTTATTTGGGCAACTTTGGAATTGTAAATAGTTGAATTTCCAAACTCCATAAATCTCAATGTGTTGAAATTTCCCCATAAATAGGATAAATTCAAACCAATATGTAAATTCTTTTTGATTTTAAATCCATTTCCCCAATAAAATTGCATCAACCCACCTTCACCGGAATATCTATAGTCAGCTGTTCCAATATTTTCAATATTTGCTGTATCAGAAATGTTGTAGCCTAAATCACTAAAAGGCATTACCCCCAAGCTGGTACCCCAATAGTTGGTTATGGGCATTCCAATAGCAACATAATCGAAACGAGCTCTTGAATTTTTTTGAATCCTATTAGAAGACTGGAGAGTATTTGAGTATAAGCTTAAAGCACCATCTGCAATAAATGATAATGAGTCAAATGTGGAGAAACTGGCCGGATTTTTAAAATTGATAAAATATGGACTTCTGATGCCATATCCGGTTCCGCCCATACTGCTCATCACCCCGTTGGTTCTGTTGTTTAAAATTCCAACACCAAAAGAGGAGTATGGTGAACTCATTTCGTTTTGGGTTTGTCCGGAAAAAGGGATGATTGACAAAATTGCCAATATCAAAAAATTAATTGAGAATCTTTTATACATTCAGGTTCAATATTTTATTAAGCCCAATCAGGACTAAATTTGGAGCTGCAAATATCTGATTTTTTATTGACTTTTGCAAATAGGGCATATCACCGCCGGTAAGTATCACTTTTAAGTCTAAATAGGTAGTTTTGTAAGTATCAATTTGTCCGTCAATCTCAAATATTGTACCGTTAATAACGCCACTTTTTATTGATTGTTGTGTACTTTGTCCTAAAAAATAATCAATATTTTCAAAATCTTCTAGAGGTAATCGTGCTGTATAATCATGTAAAGATTTAAACCGCATTTGTAAACCTGGTGAAATTGCACCTCCTAGAAATTCGCCGTTTTTATTGACAAAATCATATACTATACAAGATCCGGCCTGTATAGATATGCAATTTTGATTCGGGAACAGAGTAGCTGCTGCCACACTATTCGCTATTCGATCCAGCCCTAAAGTTTCTGCTTGAAGATAATGGATAGAAATGGGCAGTTTACTTTGATGTGTGAATGGGATCAGTTGGGTTGATTGACGAATAAATGATTCAACATTCGAATCTAATTTGCCAACACTTGAAATAATCGATTTCTCAATATTGTATTTTTTAAATAAATCTTGTAATGATTCTAAAGTGATTTTGGGAACAGATGTAACAAAAACCATTTGATCTGATTGATCAAATAAAGCCCATTTTTGTAAACTGTTTCCTATATCAATTACTAAATTCATAATCTATTAATCTTCAGAGTCTTCTGCAATAAAATCTTTATAAGCAGTTAATGTATGTGCTTTGGATAAAAATCCAATATATTTTTGATCTTCATCAATAACTGGGAGGTTAAAATGTCCCGATTCTTTGAATTTCTTAATTATAGTTTCACCGGAATCATTGTATAGAGCTACTGTATCAGGATAAAACATCAAATCATGTACTTTAACTTCATCATACAATTCTTGCTTGAAAATGATCTCCCGATGGTCATCCATACACAACATTCCTACAAAATGGTTTTGATCATCAGTTACTACAAATAGATTCCTTTTGGATTTGGCAATAAGCTCAGTGTAAACTCTAAGGGTGCTATCTTCGGGAATTGTTAAAATATTCGAATCTATAAGTTTATGCCAATTCAATTTATGCATGGCGAATTTATCCTTATTATGTGTTTTCAATTCACCTTGCTCGGCTAGTTTTTTACTATAGATAGAATGTTTTTCAAATGGTTTGACTAATAAATAAGAAACGGAAGAGGTGATCATCAAAGGAATTAACAAACCATACCCAGATGACATCTCAGCTATAAGAAAAATTGAAGTTACAGGGGTGTGCATGATTCCTGCCATTACGCCAGCCATCCCCGCTAATACAAAATTTGCTGCTGGTAATGAAGTACCAAAAACTATATTCGAAAAAGAAACAACAAAGAATCCGGAAAATGCTCCAATAAAAAGAGAAGGTGCAAAAACTCCACCAATACCACCTGCCCCTAGAGTTAAAGAGGATGCAAAAACTTTAAACAATACGATCAGTAATAAGTATAAAATAAATAGAAATTCTGAGTTGAAAGTGTTAAAATAATGAAATATTGGTGAATTTTTAAATAATAAACTAGTTTGTCCACTAACCAAATAAGGGATGCTTTCGTATCCTTCTCCATAAAATACAGGAAAAAGAAAAATTAAAAGCCCAAGTAGAATACTGCCAATAATGCCTTTTATATATTTTGATTTGATTTTACTAATTTTTTTTTCTACTATTCTTGAAACTTTTAAAAAATATATTGAAATTACTGCAGTAAATAAACCCAATAAAATGTAAAATGGTACATTAGCAGTACTAAAAGGAATAATTGAAGTTATCTCCAACATTACATTTTTCCCCAAAAAAAGTAATGACAACACAGTTCCGGTTGCTGCAGCAATTAAAAGAGGGACAATGGAAGCAGCTGTAAAATCAATCATAAGTACTTCGACAGCAAAAACGATTGCAGCCACGGGAGCTTTAAATACTGCTGCAATTGCTGCTGTACAGCCACAAGCTAAGAGAAGTGTTCTGTTCTTGGCATTCAAATTGAAAAGTTGCGATAAATTGGAGCCTATTGCTGAACCCGTTAATACCATAGGAGCTTCTAATCCGACAGATCCTCCAAATCCAACTGTCAATGAACTTGCAACAATAGAGGAATAAATATTATGCCCCCTCAACTTGCCATTACTTTTAGATATTGACTTTAAAACAATACTTACTCCATGACTGATATTATCTCTTACTACCCTAGATACAAATATGATTGTTAATAAAATCCCCATTAATGGAAAAGCTAGGTATAAATAATTTTGTTCTGCTCCTGGAAATGCATTATGCAAAGAAGAAACCGTAAAGTGTAATAAATTTTTTACTACAATAGCCGCTGTTGCACCAAAAACACCTGTAAAAAAACTGAGCATCAATACTGTATTTTGAAGGCCCATTTTATTTTTAAAAAGCCTACGGGTTTTTGCCAAAAGTAAAAAAATATATTTATAATGCTTCATTTAGGTTTATTTAGGAACGCAAAAATAATAAAAAGAAATGGGATGAACTGAAAAAAATGTATTTTTGTACTTTCGTAAGATTAATTCATTCATTATGACGAACAACATCATTATTTGGGACAGAAATAAATGTAAAACTTGTTATTCTTGTATCAGAGCTTGTCCTGTGAAGGCCATTCATGTAAAACAGAATACAGTGTTTCCACATTTCGAAGATGCCAGATGTATACACTGTGGTCATTGTATCTCATCCTGTGCATACGGCGCTATCAAATACTACGATTCCAAAAAAGATGTGAAAGAGATGCTGAACTCGGGCGTTAAAGTGGCGGCTATTTGTGCGCCTTCTATTGCCGGAGAGTTTGTAGATATCGCTGATTACCGCAAATTTGTGAAAATGATTCGATACCTGGGCTTCTATTTCGTTAATGAGATGTCTTTTGGAGTTGATATCATTGCAGCTAAATTTAGAGAACAAACTGCTCAGAATTTTAATGGAAAGTATTTACTTACTTCTCATTGCCCCGCAGCTGTTGAGTTGGTGGAAAAAATATATCCGGATTTAATTCCCAATTTAGTCCCAACGGTTTCACCTGCCGCTGCAACCGCTGTTGTAATTCGAAAAAACCACGGGAAAAATGTTAAAGTAGTCCACATAACACCATGTGTCGCTGCCAAAAACTCTATCAACAGATATAAAGGAAACGCAAAAATTGATGCTGTTCTTACTTTTAAAGAGTTACGACAACTATTTGAAGAGTTTAATATAAAAGAAGCCTATACTCAGATTTCTGATTTTGACTTGCCTTTCGGATACAAAGGGGGATTATATGCCATTTCTCAAGGTTTTGTTGAGGCTACAGGCCTTGACACCAGCTTGTTAAATGGAAATACAACCACCGTTGAAGGGAGTTCCAATACCATTCAAGCGGTTCAACAATTTAAAGATTTTACCGATAATATCAAATGTAATTTCAACTTATTCTTTTGCGAAGGTTGTATATCCGGTCCCGGTATGTCTAAATGTGATAATAAGTTTTTAAAACAAACTTTTACTAAAGACTATATCAAAAAAAGGTTGGCTAACTTCGAGATTGACCGTTGGTTTAGCGATGTTATGACCCATTCCCGCTATAAAGAATTGGACTGTCAATACACGAATACAGAATATATTTTGCCTGAACCTGATGAATATAACGTTATCGTAGCCCTCAAGAAAATCACAGTTCCTAAAAATGGAATTGAATTAAATTGTGGTGCCTGTGGATATCAGACTTGCTATGGTTTGGCTTATGCAGTTGCTCAAGGGATAGCGATACCTGAAATGTGTGTTCCAAACTCTCAGTTTGGTTCTCGTGAAGCGGTCATCAATATGAGAAGAAATACAGAAGAACTGGAAAAAGCCGAAACTCGTTTGAAAGAACTTGAAATTCGTTGTAATGAGGTCGAAATTGAAAGTAGATCGCAAAAATCAGCGCTCTCCATCCTTATTCGAAGCCTTAGAACCGGACTTGTTCTGACCGATCCTAATCTTAAAGTAGTTGATTCAAATTTAGGCTTTGTAGAAGTACTTGGTGAAGATGCAGCTGATATTCATGAAGTGATCCCATTCTTGGTAGGAGCTAACTTAAAATCTTTGTTACCTGCAACTTTAATCTCTCAGTTATCCTATTTAATGCAACATGACGATGAAAAATTGCAACGTGATGTAGAAATTCAGGGAAAACTGATCAATGCAACAATGTTTACACTAATTCCTAATCAGCTGAACTGCATTATTTTAAGGAACTTGCACTCTAAAGAGGAGCGTCCTGAGGAGATTATTGAAAGAATCACTGAAGTTATTGAGGAGAACCTTCGTCAAGTGCAACAAATTGGCTTCATTCTAGGTGAAGGTGCTGCTAAAACGGAAAAGATGATGAATACCATTATTGAAACATATAAATCTTAGTGCCTTGAACCCGATTAAGATGGTGGACCTGAAAGGTCAATATGAGACAATCAAAACCGAGATAGATCAGGCAATTCAAAAAGTGCTTGATCAAACCGCTTTTATCAATGGTCCTGAAGTGCACACATTTCAAGAAAATCTTCAGAACTATCTCGATGTTCCCTTCGTAATCCCCTGTGCAAATGGCACGGATGCCCTACAGATTGCTTTGATGGCACTCGATTTGCAACCCGGTGATGAGGTGATCACCACTCCGTTTACTTTTATTGCGACCGCTGAAGTAATTGAAATTCTTCAACTGAAACCGGTTTTCGTTGATATTGATCCTAGTACTTTCAATATTGATACAAACCTGATTGAAACAGCGATCACTATACGAACTAAAGTGATTATACCGGTGCATCTTTTTGGTCAGAATTGTGATATGGAACCAATACTCCAAATTGCTCAAAAGCACCATCTTTTTGTGATTGAAGATGCTTGCCAATCTATGGGTTCTGATTATTTTTTTGCTGATGGGACAACCAAAAAGAGTGGAACAATTGGAGATTTGGGGTGTACTTCCTTTTTTCCCAGCAAAAACTTAGGTTGTTATGGCGATGGAGGAGCAATTTTTACTCGTGATTCCAATTTGGCTGCCAAATGTAAAATGATTACCAATCATGGCTCTACTCAAAAATATTATCATGAAAGAGTTGGAGTGAACTCCAGATTGGATACAATACAAGCAGCCGTTTTAAATACAAAACTTCCCTATCTGAATCAATATATTACAGAAAGACAAAGATTTGCGAATTATTATTCGAAACAATTTCAAAATAACCAACACCTAATAACGCCTACTATTTCATCTTTTGGCACGCATACTTTTCATCAATATACATTGCAAACTGATCCTTCAAAGAGGGATCAAATGGTTCAATATCTGCGGGATAGCGGCATTCCATGCATGGTTTATTATCCGGTTCCATTGCATTTACAAAAGGCATTTCAGCAATGGGGTTATAAGGAAGGCGACTTCCCGATAACTGAAATTGTCGCTAAATCGGTATTCTCACTTCCCATTCATACCGAACTCAGTGAAGAGCAATTGGAGTTTATCGTTGAAAAGGTGAATTTGGCTTTTGGGTTTTAGGTATAAGTTTTTGTTTTTTGTCTTTTTTTTACTTTTTACTTTTTACTTCTTACTTCACTTCTCCCGAATTAACAGATTCGCAATGAAGAAAATAACTTATTGTTTTATTCAAATATTTTTTGTATTTTTGCACCCCTTAAAAATAATATTAACTTAAAAAAGAAAGAGGTATTTTTTATGATCGTTGTTTCCGTAAAAGAGGGCGAAACTATTGACAGAGCTCTCAAAAAATTAAAAAGAAAATTTGAAAAAACTGGTGTTGTTAGAGAATTACGTGCAAGACAAAAATTCACTAAACCTAGTGTAATCAACAGGGAACAAAGACTTAAAGCGATCTATGTTCAACAACTTGTAGCTAAAGAAGCTGAAAAATAATCGCAAAGATCTAAAAAAACAAGAACGGACAAGTAATTGCCCGTTTTTTTTTATCTTTGCATCAACCTATTTTTGTGCTTTATGAATCCAATCACCCCATTTTTAAACTACCTAAAGTACGAAAAAAGAGCCTCTGAACATACTGTAAGAGCCTATCAATCTGATTTAACCCATTTTTACGAGTATCTTGTGTCTCAAAAATATTTGGATTTAGAAGATGTTGATATCAATCAAGTAAATGTAGATCAAATCAGAAATTGGATCTTTGATCTGGTGGAAAACGAAAAAAATACAGCCAAAAGTGTCAATCGTAAGTTGAGCTCTTTGAAAGCTTTTTTTAAATACCATCAAAGAATGGGAACTTTACATGAGGATCCTATGCTTTCGATCATTTCTCAAAAAGTACCTAAAAGAGTTCCTCAATACGTGGAAATGGAAGATATGAATAAATTGTTCCAATTAGAATTTTTTGAAGATAATTTTGAGGGGTGGCGGGACAGAACCATTATTGAACTATTTTATGCTACAGGGATGAGGCTTTCAGAACTTTTAGGACTTACTTATGGAGATTTTGATCTCTATAGCCAAAATGTGAAAGTATTAGGAAAAAGAAATAAAGAGAGAATCATTCCCTTTGGTAATCAAGCTAAAACAACTTTAGAGAAATATTTTTCCATTTTTGAGCAACATTTTGGCGAATTGTCTCAAAATAGTTGTATATTTGTTACGTCGAAAAACAATAAATTAAACCCGAAATCTGTTTATATGATTGTAAGGAGGTATCTCGATATGATTACTACAATAGACAAAAGAAGCCCACATATAATACGCCACACTTTCGCGACCCATCTTCTGAATAATGGCGCAGATATAAATGCAATCAAAGAGATCCTTGGTCATTCCAGTTTAGCAGCTACCCAAATTTATACTCATAATTCAATAGAGAAACTTAAATCCATTTATCAACAAGCTCATCCAAGAGCGTAACAAGGAGGTTTTTATGAACATCAAAATTACAGCGTTGCACTTTAAAGCAGATCAAAAACTTGAAAGCTTTATTTCAGAAAAGATTGAAAAACTTACCAAAATCCATGATGGAATTATTGGTGCTGAAGTAATTCTCAAACTCGAAAATACGGAAAAACCAGACAATAAAACGGTCGAAATTAGAGCTAAAATCAAAGGTAATGATGCCATTGCAGGCAAAACTGCCAAAACTTTTGAAGAAGCAGCCGATGAAGTATCAGAAGCTCTTAGAAAACAATTATTAAAAATTAAAGATAAAGAACGCGGCTTATAATCATGCCTGTAATCCTAAAAAAACAAATCAATGCTTCCGTTTCTGTTTGCTTATGGCAAATCCTGGAAACGGAAGCTTTTTTTATAGAAAACTACACCCTTCATCCCGAAGATCTCTCTTCGATTCAGAAAATTAAATTAGAGTCCCGGCGCTTGGAAAAATGGGCTTGTAGAGCAGCATTAGCAGAACTTATCGGACAGAAGTCAATTGAGATTACTTACTCCAGTCATGGTCAACCATTATATGATCATGGAGCAATATCCTTCTCACATACGAAAGACTTGGCTCTTGTAGTTTTGAGTGATCAACCGGTTGGAGCAGATATTGAAAAAATAGCACCCCGTATCCTTAACCTGAAGCATAAGTTTATGAATCAACAAGAGATCAAAGAATTTAATCCCGATGATGCAAAAGATGTTACACTCATTTGGTGTGCTAAAGAGGCCATTTTTAAATGGTTTGAAAAAGGGGAACTTGATTTTTCAGAGGATATGGTTATCTCTAAAAATCCACTGAAAGCTTTACTGAAAAAAGAAAAAGAGATACCCCTTTATCAAATGGAGTATCTCGATTTTATGATCGTAATTACGATGTAAATTAGAAAATATAACCCATTTTGAATTGAACACCTCTTAACTTAGAGATGTCACTGGTTGCAGGGTTGATCATCGCATTGTTGAAAGCAAATCTCCATTGCAATCCCAATAAGATGGTGGATGTTCTCATTTCCATTTCAAGGATTCCGCCATATTCGTGAGGTGTATATATAGAGAAATCAAGAGGAGCATCATTTAACGAACCTGCAAAATAGTAGCTGTAATATCCTCCAAAACCTGCACTGAATTCCATAACATTCTGAACTGTTCCCCGAACAAATAGAGTTACAGGAATTGTTGCTGCATGTGAAAATAGTTGTCCTTCCCTACGATTGCTGATTTTAAAATTGTAATCTAATTCACCTTTTAATGAAAAGCTCTTTCCTAAACCCAATTTTCCATATAAACCTGCGCTGACATCAAGCCCTTTTTTACCGGTCAAATGGCCATTTTTATAGAAATGTTGGTTTGTTCCAATATTAGCAATAATACCAAAATAACTGCTTTTTGCTTCATTGGCAGCATTTCCAAATTCACCGGATGATTCCAGCTTTGGAGCAGTCGCAAATACATAGTTCAAATCAGAAAAATAGTCAACGAGAATGGAAAGTCCATCATAATCAATCAGATCAGCATCATCTTCCGGTTTGTGATAAGGGGATTTTAATCCGGTAGTGACATGAAATGCCGGAATTTTATGGTTTAAGAAAGGGCCATGATCGGATCCTGTAAAGATGGAATTATCAAAATCTTCTAAATTCAATTTATAATTTTTATCAAATGGAACTTGTTCAAAATAGGATTTGAAATCTTTAACGGTTTTAACCCCGCTTATTTTGAGTTTGTCAGCTTGTTTTAAATAACCTATCATATCCAAACTCATCATTAAAACGACTCTTTGTGTTTTATTATTCGCGAAAAAATCGCGAATATAATAATTGGATCCATTTAGGCCACTCTCTTCAGCATCAAAAGCTATGAAAATAACAGTTCTTTTTAAAAGATCCTTTTTGAGGTACATTTGTCGCGCAATCTCAATAATGGCTGAGGTTCCGGAGGCATTATCATCGGCACCGTTATATATTTTGAGTATGGAATCTTGAGTAGAAACACCTAAATGGTCGTAATGGGCTCCAATCACAATAACCTCATTTTTCAATATCGGATCATTCCCTTCTAAAACGGCAATTACGTTTTGTTGAGTGCTATCACTTTCAATAAACTGATAATTAGCGGCTAATCCAATTTTCCCAAACTCATTTTTGATATAAGCGGCTACTTTTTTATTATCTTCACTACCCGTTTTTCTTCCGTTTAAAGAATCTGCAGCAAAGTAATAAAGATGTTTTTCGAGTCTTGCTTTTTGAGCAGGATCATTTTGTGCAAAAATGGTTTGGAATGAAATCAATACAATCCATGTTAATACGAATACTTTTTTCATCTGTGTTTATTTTTTATAAAAAACCTAATTCTAATTTGGCAGCCTCACTCATTTTGTCCATATCCCAAGGAGGATCAAAAGTGATCGTAACTTCCACATTTTCAATACCGGTCATCCTTTTGACTTCCGTCTTCACTTCGTAAGGCAAACTTTCAGCCTCCGGACAATTAGGGGCGGTGAGGGTCATTACAATTTCAACTTCGTTTTCAGATTTGATGATGATATCATAAATCAATCCTAATTCCCAAACATTTACGGGGATTTCCGGATCATATACAAACGATAATGCGGCAATAATTTTTTCTTTCATTAGTGTAAAGCTTTTTCTCTTAATGAATTAAAACCTTCTCCATAGACATCAGTAGCATCTAACACTGATACAAATGCTTTTGGATCGGTTTCGTGAACATGATATAAAAGTGAAGGTAATTCCTTAGAGCTTATAGTAGTATAGATAATTTTCTTTTCGGCTAAATTGTACATCCCCTCACCATGAATAAAAGTACCTCCCCGGTCTAAATCATGGATGATAAATTTTTTAATTTCGTCATAATGATCAGAAATTATTAGAATAGCCTTTCTTCTAGCAAAACCGGAAATCACTTTGTCGATTGTAAAACCGGATACATAGATAACGAACCAGGAATATAGAGGAATACTCCAATCTTTAAAAACAGCTAAAGCTGCTAAAACTATAATGGAATCCACAATCATAATCATGGTTCCAAGGGGGATATGTCTGAAGTATTTTTTCAAAACCATTGCAACAATATCGGTACCCCCTGAAGTGGCTCTTGATTTAAAAACCAATCCCAAACCAAGTCCAATGAGAACAGCACCAAATAGGGCGCTAATCAAAGTGGCTGCAGGATCAGCTACATACTCTCCATTCGACAGAATAGTAATCAATGGATCATACCCATAAAGAAATTCTAAAAGTGTTATAAATCCTGATAAAGAAACGATTCCAATAACGGTTTTAAAACCAAACTTGGGACCTAAAATTAAGGTACCAATAATAAGAAGTGGAATATCTAATGCGATACCAGTTACCCCGATAGGAAATTTGAAAAGGTGATGTAAAATAATAGCGATACCGTAAACTCCACCCGGAGCAAGTTTCAATGGAGAAATAAAAACAACTAAACCTACGGCCATAATAAAAGTGCCAACCAGGATTAACGCATATTCCTTGATTAACTCTTTAGGATTCACTTTTTTATTAATGGTCTTAAATATTTTCATATATACTGCTTTATAGAGTTGCAAAGATATAAAAATTAGTTATTCATATTAGTAAATGAATCCTTCAATCGTAACACTCCATTTTTAAAAAAGGTAGTTAAGATGTTTCAAAATAATTACATTTTAATTAAAACAACTTAAATACTCTTTTTTTATTATCTTTGCAAAAATATTTTAGAGAGTTCAAATACTCTTAAACATCATAAAAATGGGCACATTAATATTCTATTTACTTTTAGCTTTAACTATTTCATTTATTTGCTCTTTATTTGAGTCAGTTTTATTATCTACACCTTTGTCATTTATTAGTATGAAAGAAACCGATGGAGATAAAAGAGCTTTAAAATTAAGAAATTATAAAGAAAAAATTGACAAACCATTAGCAGCCATTTTATCACTAAATACAATTGCGCATACTATAGGTGCAGCCGGTGTTGGTGCACAGGCTGTAAAAATATTTGGGGAAGCATACTTTGGTGTAGTTTCAGCCATTTTAACTCTTTTAATACTCATCTTTACTGAAATATATCCTAAGATTATTGGAGCAACCTACTGGAGAAAACTAGCTCTCCCTATAGTTCCTTTTCTGAATATATTAATAGTACTCGCATACCCCTTTGTAAAATTTTCAGAATTGCTTTCAAAAATGATCAATAAAGGAAAAATTGAAACCACTGTTAGTAGAGAAGAAGTATTTGCAATGGCCGATATCGCTACGGAAGAGGGTGAATTTGAAGTTTCAGAAAATATTATCATTCAGAATCTTCAAAAGTTGGAAAGTGTGAAGGTGGAAGATGTCATGACCCCTCAAATTGTTGCCTCCGTTGCTCCTGAAGAGATGACCGTCTCTGAATTTTATAAAAATAAAGATTATCTTCATTACGCCAGAATCCCTGTTTTTGCAGATGGTGATGAAGACCATATTACCGGTTATGTATTGCGCCAAAATGTTTTGGAACAAGTTGCCAGTGACCACTTTAATACCAAATTAAAAGATATCAAAAGAAATATTATTGCTGCCGATGAAGGGGAGTCCATTATGGTTTTATGGGAAAAACTTCTTCAGGAAAGGGAGCATATCGCCATCGTTACCGATGAATACGGAAGCTTTAATGGGGTAGTGACGTTAGAAGATATTATTGAATCTATTCTCGGGCTAGAAATTGTGGATGAAACTGACCAATTTGCTGACATGCAACAATATGCACGCCAAAAATGGACCGAAAGAAGAGAAAAATATAAACATATTATCTCTTCTGATCAAAATGAGACACAAGCATAACGCACTCCTTACAATCAAAATCCAATTGTAATTTTATCTTTTGATGCTCTAAAATCAAAGGCTCCTTGAATTTTATATCATGCTGATGATCAGGCTGTTTTGGACAAAATCCTAAACTATATTTGATACAATGTTTACACTGCATTAAGATCACATTTTCAGATGGTTCATTCTTTTCAAAAGCATCATCAATTTCCTTAACCCCTAAGTCAAAATATATTTTTTTAGCTGAATTATTCATTACATTGGATAAATAATTCAGATGTTCATTTAAAACAATCGGATGATTGGTTTTAGTTAACCTTTTTGGAGAAGATTGTTTTGAAATTTCAATCCATTTTTGATCCAGTAGTTCAACAACTTCCCTTCTGATCCCTGTAGCCAGAGATGAGGGAATAAAGTAATTCTGCGTCATATCCACAACAACAGATTCAGCAGAATAGATGGTATTGCCCAATTTTTCTAAAATAGAAATGATCTGTTCTTTACTCTCTGTTGATTGTCGGGATATGGTTTTTTCAATGTTCAAAACCTTTGATACAGCGCAACCTCTTTCATCTTCAGCAAACAGTTCAAACCCTGATTCCACCTCTTTCCATATCAATGAAACTCCTATCTTCCTTTCTGGACTTTTCTTTTCCAACAGTTTTTCAAAAGTCTGATTAAAATTACGATATAAAACAGTTCCTTTTTCGATTTCAGGAAAGGATGCGGGAAAGATCTTATTTTCTTCTACTCTGTTGATTCTGAAACCATCAACAAAACCTTCTTGATTTATAAAAATCACCCCATCCCCATTCGCAAGAGGAGACCCTTCAAAGCATAAATAATCTCTTTTTATATCAGTAATAATTCCCACTTTTTCACCAATTGATTTGGGCGTATTCACTTCTGACATAACAGATTCTCTTCCATTCAGAAAGTAAGTTGTTTTATCACGATGAAATGTTTTTTCGGGTTGTGGATCAAAGAATAGTGTTGTTTTCCCGTAAGAACTTGATCTATACTCAGAATCATTTACGAACAGAGCATCCAGTTTTTTCCTGTAGTAACCAGTGATATTTTTGACATAGGAAAGGTCTTTCAAACGTCCCTCAATTTTTAAAGAAGTGACGCCAGATTCTAAAATCTCTTTAAGGTAGCTTGAGCGATCCATGTCTTTTAAAGAGAGCAAAAATTGATCTTCTCTGATTTTAGTTCCAAATTGATCTTTTAATGTGTAAGGTAATCTACACAATTGGGCGCAAGCACCTTTGTTGGCACTTCTTCCGGTAAAAGCCTGACTAACATAGCATTGACCGCTATAACTCACACAAAGAGCTCCATGAATAAAAGCTTCCAGTTCGATCTTGCTTTTTGAATGAATCTTTTGAATTTCAGAAAGGGATAATTCTCTGGCCAAAACAACACGATCAAAGCCTAAGTTCTCTAAAAGATGGATCTTTTCGATTGTACGATTATCCAATTGTGTACTGGCATGTAACTCAATAGGAGGAAGGTCAAGTGTTAATAATCCAAGATCTTGAATGATCAATGCATCAATACCAATTTCATATAGGCTTTTAATCAAACGATTCGCTTCTTTAAGTTCGGAATCTGTTAAAATAGTATTTAATGCAACATGAACTTTTGCTCCATAAAGATGGGCATACCGGGTCAACGTTTCGATCTCTTCGAGCGTATTGGACGCCGCCATTCGGGCTCCAAACTTAGGCGCACCAATATAAACGGCATCTGCTCCGTGGTTGATGGCTTCAATACCAAACAAACCGGTCTTGGCTGGTGCTAACAATTCTATCTTTTTCAGAGGCTCTTTCATCTTCATAAATGCAAAAGTAGCGAACTTTTTTGACTTTTCCTTTTTTTTTCGTATATTTGCATCATTCTCAAAAATCATAAAACATGCATATTCCTCCCATCTTTTCTGATTTAGCTCTCATTTTAATTGTAGCAAGTATTACAACGCTGATTTTCAAATGGTTGAAACAGCCGGTTGTTTTGGGCTATATTATTGCCGGAATCATAACAGGACCTCATACCCATTTTTTTGTTACCGTTCAAAATATTAGTAGTATTGAGACCTGGGGTCAAATAGGGGTAACCTTTTTGCTTTTTGAATTAGGATTGGAATTTAGTTTCAAGAAAATGAGGAAAGTGGGTAAAATTGGGGGAATAACAGCCATTACTGAACTAATAGTGATGTTTTCAGTTGGATTTCTTGCGGGTTATTTTATGGGATGGACCACTATGAACTCCATTTTCCTAGGTGGAATGTTAACCATCTCCTCCACAAGTATTATCATCAAAGCTTTTGATGACTTAGGTGTTAAAAAACAAAAGTTCACCGGAGTCGTTTTTGGAGTGCTTGTTGTAGAAGACCTGATTGCAGTTCTTCAACTTGTTTTACTCTCAACCATTGCAGTATCCCGCTCCTTTGACGGTATACAATTGGGCTTAAGTATCTCAAAAATGGTCATTTTTATTGTTTTTTGGTTTATTGTAGGAATCTATTTAATTCCCAGTTTTTTCAGAGTAGCTAAAAGAATGTTAGGAGATGAAACACTTTTGATCATTGCTATTGGATTGTGTTTTGGTATGGTTTTTTTAGCCGATAAAATGGGCCTTTCCTCTGCTTTAGGGGCTTTCTTAATGGGATCCATATTGGCGGAAACCATTGAATCGGACAAAATCATCAAACTTATCAATCCTTTAAAGTTTCTTTTTGGAGCAGTCTTTTTTGTATCAGTAGGGATGTTGGTAGATTTTAAAATTGTAACAACCAACTATTTGCCCATCTTATTCATCACATTTTTAATCTTGTTTGTCAAAACTTTTAGTGCCGGAATTGGAGTTCTAATTTCGGGACAACCTTTAAAAATAGCCGTTCAAACAGGGATGAGTTTATCTCAAATCGGAGAGTTTTCCTTTATTATTGCTTCTCTGGGATTATCCTTAAAAGTGATAGATCCGGTTCTATACCCTATCATCGTTGCAGTCTCTGTAATAACTACATTTACAACGCCTTACTTTATTCGTTTTGCTGATCCACTATACAATTTTTTGAACCGTAAGCTACCTCCCGAATGGAAACGAGCGATCGAACAAATTGCAACCTCTGCTAATCAAACAGAGGATCAAAATATTAAGAGAAAGTATTATAAAAGGTATATTTTAAGAACTTCAGTTTATGTAATTTTAATCACAGCGATTATCTTGATTTCATTTCTTCTATTTGATCCATTTTTAAAAAATCTATTACCAAAAATGGCTGCCAATATCATTGGGTTCTCTGTTACTTTTATTGCGATAGCTCCCATATTAGGGGCTTTGATTATGAACAAGATGGCCTCCAAAATGGACTTTAACCGAATTTGGAGAAAAAATAAAATTAAAAGACATATTTTAGTAATACTCATTCTCATCAGAATCTTGATTATCATTTTTGTTTTAATTGTTTTAATCAATCATTATTTTAATCTTACAATAGCTGTTTCTATAGCAGTTCTTATTGGGTTATCTTTGTTTTATATTGCCTCCCAACAAAACATGAGAAACTTTATGCAAATGGAAGAACGATTCTTACATAATTTGAATGGAAGATCTTCCATACCTGAGTTAAAAATTCCACACGATTTAACAGGGGATATTCACATTGAACTGTTTGAGATATCCAATTATTCAGAATGTATTGGGAAAAATCTGGTAGATTTAAATTTAAGACATCGTTATGGAATTAATATTATCAGCATCATGCGGGGTACTTGTAGAATTGATCTTCCTAAAAGGGATGAGGTTTTATATCCACATGATAAGATTTTAGTAGTGGGAAATGATGAACAGATGAAAAAAGTTAAAGATCTCTTTGAAAAAGATGAAACTCAAATGGAATCATGTCCCGTTCATGAAACGATGGATATATATCAGATTCAATTGCATCCAGAATCACCATTTATACACAAAGCACTCACTGAATGTAAGTTTACAGAAATACATCAGTGTCTGGTTATCGGTTATAAAAGAGCGGGCGTTTTTGTAGAAAACCCACCTTCTGATACGGTGTTTGAATCTAATGACATACTTTGGGTTGTTGGAGAGAAGAGTGCTGTGGACGAATTAGTGTCAATGCGATGTGATATGAAAAAGTTGTAATTTTGTTCAATAAAAATATTTCTAACTATGAAAAAATTTGCTGTTGTTTTATGTGGATGTGGTTCTCTGGATGGATCCGAAATACATGAATCCGTTATGACTCTTCTTGCTATTGATAAATCAGGATCATCTTATACGGTTTTTGCCCCTAATGATAATCAATATCAAGTGATTAATCACATCACTAAACAACCGGTTAATCAAACCAGAAATATGATGGAGGAGGCTTCCAGGATATCCAGAGGCAAAATACCTCAAGTGATCCAACATGTTGAAGCTTTTGGTGCCATACATCGGGTTACAAATGAAACCGAAGTGATCTCAGATATTGAAAATTTAGTTTTTACTTCCCCATGCTATATGTTACAAGCTTCTATTAAAGAGATTGCTGAAAGTGCTGATCAACTGATACAAGTAATTTTAAAACATATATAACGTGTATACTCGAATCATTTTAGTAGGATTTCCAGGCTCAGGAAAGTCAACAATCGCCAAAAAAATTGCGAATAGACTTCATTATCAATTCGTTGATATGGATCATCTTTTTGAATCCAAATACAAACTGAGCATTCCAGATTTTTTTAAAAAATATGGAGAAGAGGTATTTCGAAAATCTGAGCACGTTTTATTAAAAGAAGTTATTCAACAAGAAAAAGTAGTGATCTCTACCGGAGGTGGCACCCCTTGTTTCCATGGAAATATGGAACTCATTATGGAGAACGGTTTTTCAATTTACATAAAAATGGCTCCTGCCTCCCTTTTGGACAGGTTGGTTAACTCAAAAAGAATCAGACCGTTAGTGCACAATAAAACTCCGGAACAAATAAAACAATTTATTGAAGAGAAGCTTCCAATTCGGGAACAATTTTACCAGCAAGCTGATATGGTCATTAAAGGAGAGAGTTTAGATTTTGAGCATCTTATGTCTCTAATTACTAAAAGAAAGTTAGATTAAAGCAGCAAAATTGATAACATATTTTTTTGTACTTTTGAGCAACAAAACAAAGAGCTATGGATGACAATTATCACGTTGAGGTAGGAAATTATCAAACTTTTCACGATGGGGAAAGGATTTGTGGAGATGTCTTTATCTCTAAGCGGATTCCTGAAGAAAACAGAGTATTGGCAGTATTATCAGATGGTATGGGATCCGGTGTAAAAGCTAACGTTTTAGCTACTCTGACAGCCACCATTGCTTTAAATCTTTCCCAGGAGCACAAAAAAGCGAAAACCATTGCTGAAATCATCATGAAAGCCCTTCCGGTTTGTAGTGAAAGGAATATCAGTTATGCCACATATACCATAGTCGATATTTCAGTTGATACGAATGAAGTCAGTATTCTCGAATATGATAATCCTCAAACAATTATCATGAGAGGGAATCGTGTTTTTGAACCCAATTGGGATCAAATTGACGTGGATGCAGGTTCTGATAAACGGTTGCTCGATTTAAAAGTAGCTACTTTTGAGCCCCAACTTGAAGATAGAGTTATCTTTTGTTCTGATGGAATCACACAATCCGGACTTGGTATGGGATTAGTTGGAGGATGGGGAAGAAATAACCTCAGAGAAGAGGTAAAACTCCTGATTTCAAATAGCAGAACAATTTCTGCCACAGAACTAGCTGAAAAAATTGTAAAAAAGGCTGCCTCTAACGATCTTCATGTTCCTAAAGATGACTTAACTTGTGCCGTTGTATATTTCAGAGAACCCAGAAGAACTATGATCTGTACCGGACCTCCTGTTCAACCGGAAAAAGATCCACAATTTGCTGAAAAGTTGAGGGGATTTGCGGGTAAAAAAATTATTAGTGGAGCTACAACTACTGAGATTATCTCCAGAGAACTAAGGAGAACCGTAGTGGATGAGCCTATTGTGGATCATACACTTCCACCTACATCCAAAATGGAAGGCATAGATTTAATTACCGAAGGTGTTCTTACTTTGAGTAAAGTGGTTTACCTTTTGGCGAATGTGATTAATTCTAATTATCAATTTGGTAAGGGCCCCGCTGATCGGGTATGTGAGTTGTTATTAGGAAGTGACGAAATCCATATATTAGTTGGAACTAAAATCAATGAACATAACATCGACTTGACCCAACCTGTTGAATTTGAAATTCGTAAAAATCTAATTCAAAGATTAGCTAAAATATTAATGGATAAATATTTAAAGGTTGTTTACATGGAATTCATGTAATTAAGCACTTATTTTCCTACAATTGCTTCTAACTCCTGGATTGATTTTGGGATTGGTTTTCCTAGAACAACATGTCCTGTTTCAGTGATTAACACATCATCTTCGATCCGGATCCCTCCAAAGTTGCGGTATTCCTCCACTTTATCGTAGTTTATAAATTCTGTGAATTTATTTTCATTTTTCCATAGATCTATTAAATGAGGAATAAAGTAAATTCCGGGTTCAACAGTCATCACATGACCGGGTTTAAGTGTCTTAGCCATACGAAGATACGCCCAACCAAAAATGGTACTACGTTCAACAGTTTCATCGTAACCTACATATTTTTCCCCTAAATCTTCCATATCATGAACATCAAGACCCATTTGGTGGCCGAGTCCATGTGGCATAAATAAAGCATGTGCACCCAATTCAACAGACTTTTGAACATCTCCTTTCATAAGGCCTAACTTTTGAAGTCCTTCAGTGATGATGGTTACCGCTAATTGATGAACCTCTTTGTATCGAATTCCGGGTTTGCAAGCAGCAATTCCTTGCATATTTGCTTGATAAACAATGTTGTATATGTCAGCTTGTTTTGGAGTAAATTTTCCGGAAACAGGAATTGCTCTGGTATTGTCAGAACAATAATTCATTTTATTTTCGGCACCCATATCAACAAGTAAAATTTTTCCCTCTTCCAAGATTTGATTATGGTTGTGATTATGTAAAGTTTCCCCATGCTGAGATAAAATTACAGGGAATGAAACGCCATTACCTTTGCTTAAAGCGATTCCTTCAACCATACCGGCCAAATCAGATTCTTTAGCACCCACTTTACAGTGTCTCATGGCTGTTGTAAACATTTCATAACCAATGGCACAACCATCTTCAATCTCAGTAATCTCTTCCTGAGATTTAATCTCTCTAAGAGAAACAATAGCTTTTATCAATTCGACAGAAACATTCGTATTTAAATCAGAGATGGGAATTCCGGTTAATTGGGATAATACTATTTTCTTTTCACCTCTGTAAGGAGCTGTAAAATGAAGCTTTCCGGAACTGTTTTGTTGGATAAATTTTGATAGGTCAGCCATAGGTAATACTTCAGTAATACCGACTAGTTCTCCTAACTCTTTAACCTTTGGTAGATCACCCATCCAAATGATATCATCAATTTCAAAATCATCTCCAAAAAGAATTGTTTTTTTATGATCGAAATCTATGATAGCGCCCATATTGGGTAATGATAAGCCAAAAAAGTAAAGAAAAGTGCTGTCTTGTCTGTATTTATAAGTATTTGAAGGATAATTCATAGAGGCTTCATCATTGCCTAAAAACAAAGCATACCCTGAAGTCATGATTTGCATTAAATTTTCTCTTCTTTTTTGGTAAACTGATGCTGAAAATAGAGGATTCATACTTATTATTTTTTAAGATAATTCAAATTGAAAAAAGGTTTATAGAGGTGTCTTTTATCAACTTTATTGTAAAATGTGGTGTAATTGGTTGCTGAAATGGCATAAACCTGAACATTATCATTGGCAATTTGATTTTTATAAATTTCAGAGCCTATCAATGTATTATAATATTCCATAGCTGTTTCCATATTTTTAAATCTGGAAACAGTAATGAGTTGTTCATCCTGATTGATGTAAAAACTGTTGATGTTAAATTTTTGTAATGCAAAAAAGTCACGATTGAAGTTGGCTAAATTATTCTTGATATCCGTTATAGAGATCTGAGAAGCATTTGCAATAAACACAACATAATGTTGTTCATTCGGTAAGAAACTAAAAGGAGAGTCGTTTAAAGCATTTTGCTCTTTAATTTTATTAATGGAAGTGGAGTCACCGGCATTAGCCATAACTTCACCTGCATTGGCAAAGGTGGAGAGATAAAATTGAGCCAATTGAGCCACTTCAGTTTTAGGATATTTGATAATAATATTAGCTAATCCCTTCTTTAATGAATCCTGACCCAGTAACTGTCCGATAGAAATAGTCCGTATGTATTCAAATTTTGATTTTAAAACGATATTGTTATCACAATTAGGTAATGACTCATCTGCTAGCTGAACTGTTCGTTGCCATAGTTTTTTGGTGAAGGCATCGTAAGCGGAGGAGTATTTTCGTTCCATCTCATTTATTTTTTCAGCAATTTTCTTGTAATAATCAGGATCTAGAATTAATTTTGCATAATCGGAATCGGGATATCGGGTTAAAATGATGTTTTTATACTCTTCTCCTTTAGGATTATTGGTTTTTTTTAAATTAATATAAACCAAATAACAGGCAGGGGCAATCAGTTCGCTATTTGGGAATCGCCTGATCAATTGATCAAACATCTCTAAGGATCGTTTTTCATCTTTTAATAAGTCGCTATATATCAATGCCGCATTATACATGGCATTGGCAATTATTAAATTGGAAGTATCAACAGCTCCCGGAGTCATTGGGAGATCCTGGGTGTAGTATGCCGGTTTCTTAGGATCTGTTTCCCTTTTAACAATTACATTGCCATCTTCATCCAATTCCGGTTCAGCATCCGTACTATCTGATGAATTATTCATTTCATCAAAAGAGATCTGTTGTTTGTTACTGATAATCCAGTTATCTTCTAGTTTTCTATTTCCAAATCTTCTGTAAAAATCTGTAGAACCCTGAGTTACCAAAGATGGATTGTAAAAGTACCATTTATTGCTACCACTTGTATTGACATTAGTATTGGCAAAGTTTTGAGTACTTTGCAATAACATCATCCTTTCATTTTCTTCTCTTTCAATACGTCTTTCTTCTTCTGTAAATTTATCAATCATTTTTTTAACCCAAGAGTTTCTTTCACCTTCTGACATTTTAGCGATTTTTTGCAAACTGTCTTGAAGGGTGATTTCATTCAAATTATCAACTAAATCTTTCAAAAAAGAGGCTCTTTTTACTACAGATTCACGGTTTGGATAATCACTGGGCAATGCCAGTAAAGCAGTATCATAGTATGCCTGAGCTTTGATATATTCACTGTCTTCAAATAATAAATCTGCTAGTGTAATCGAAGAGAATGTCCTTTGGTAATTATTACTTACATAAGCTGAGACAGATTTGCCTAAGTAGTCCATTCTTTCCTTTTTATCCTCATCTATACGGGCTATTTCTGAAAATGCATAATAGATCTGATCCTTAAATTCATCATTCTTACCATCCTTTAACATTCTATTTAACTCTTTAATAATCATCTCTTTGGATTGAGTTGTACCATCATAATTGGAGGCGAGTTTCATTCTTGCACTAAATTCCATTTCATAAGGAGGGGTGCTTCTTAAAACTTGGATAAAATAGTGCTGAGCTTCTTTATTATTTCCATCTTGTTCGTATAATTGACCTAAAATGAAGTTAATACGAATAGCCATATCTTTCTTAGGTCTCAGTTTTTGTAATTCTATCAAAGAACTGATAGCAACTTCGATCTCACCGGCCGGATTGGTAATATTAAGCTCAGCTAAAGCGGCATAATATAAAAAATTGAGGGTTCTGTCGTTTTTAGGATAAATGATTTGATAAGCATCCTCTAAAAGTTGTTGTGCTCTGGTGTATTGTTTTTGTCTGATAGCAGTTCTTGCATTTAATATGATCGCCTCTTCAGCCAGTCCCCAGGATGGGTATTGTTTTGCTACGTAATTAAAAATACGGGTGGCATTAATGAAATCCTGCTTATGAAAATAGGCTCTACCCATCATCATATAGGCATCATCCATGGTTTTAACATACTCTTTACCACGTATTAACATGGAATGTTTGTATATTGACTTAGATGCTTTTTCTATTACACGATCCATTTTAGAGTTTATAGATCCTAAATCTTCCTTAGTTGGATAGTAATAAATAGGCAAAACAGTTGTATAATTCTCTTTCCTCTTTTTTTCAATTTCTAATTCCCCCTCTTTTAAGGCCTCTTTCCCATTAAAATTTACATTGTAAGTTGATGTAACGGTATGGTAAGCCCTGTTTTCAAAGCTATTTTTATTGGTTGCACATGAAATAAAAAAAGTCAGGACAATAAAAATGCAACATGCAGATAATAAAACAGATACGTATTTTTTCAAGCTCAAATTGTTATTTTATATTGTTAATTAGGGAGATAACGAAAAAAAACCGTTTTTATTTTTTTTGACTTTCAAAATATTGTTCCATTAACTTCTGAACATACTTTCCAAGTACATCAAATTCAATATTGATGATTGAACCGAGTTTGAAGTTATGAAAATTGGTCATTTGGTAAGTATATGGAATAATGGCAACAGAGAATCTCCCTTTTTCAGAATCAACGACAGTTAAACTTACCCCATTTACTGTTATGGAACCTTTAGGTACTGTGAAATTATTCAATTCAGCATCGTATGTGAAGAAGAATCTCCAACTTCCGTTATCATCCACAACTTTTTCACAAATTGCAGTTTGGTCAACGTGTCCCTGAACAATATGGCCATCAAATCGGCCATCAAAACGCATACTTCTTTCCAGATTCACTTCGTAACCTAAACACCAGGATTTTAAATTGGTTTTGAGCATAGTTTCATCCATAGCAGTCACTACGTATTGGTTGCGTTCTTTGTCTAACTTCACAATAGTTAAGCAACAGCCATCATGAGCCATACTTTGATCAATTTTAAGCTCATCAGCAAAATCAACCTCAATAGTGAAATGATAATTGGTATTTTCATGTTCTATATGAACGATTTTTCCAGTTTTTTCTACAATTCCTGTAAACATAGTTTTATTTTTTATTATGACAATGCAAATATATATAATTCAGATGAATTCTTTTATTTCTTAAATTCTTTTTCAATTAGTGGCACAAATTGATCAATATTACCTGCTCCAATCGTTACTAAAAGTTCTGGTTTTATACTTTTCAAATAGGGGATGAGGTCATCCTTTGAAATCAATTTTTTATTTTTAGTGGGAATCAAATCTAATAAAAATGATGAGGTGATTCCTTCAATTGGAACTTCACGGGCAGGATAAATATCTAATAAAATAATCTCATCCAATAAGCTTAATACTTGGGCAAACTCTTCTGCAAAATCTCTGGTTCTGCTGTACAAATGGGGCTGAAAGATACCTGTAGCCTTTTTATTCGGGTAAATGGTTTTAATCGTTTGAAGAAAAGCTTTGATCTCTTCCGGATGATGGGCATAATCATCAATGTAAATCATTTCATCTTGAACAATTCGATAGTCAAATCTACGGGAAACTCCGCTCCAAGTTGCAAATGAATCAAAAATCATATTACAGGATGCAACATGATCCGGGGCAATACTTAGTTTCATCAACTCTTTTACCGCTAAAAAAGCGGCCAAACTATTGAGAAGGTTGTGAATTCCCGGTGCTTTTAAATGTATATTATGAAAACAAACCGGATTATCACTTTTCATATTTTTACAAATCGCGAAATGGGTACTTTCAGGTTCCATTTGATCGATTTTAATAAAAAAGTCAGCCTCCTCATCAACACCATAAGTGATTTTATGAGGATGGTCGATCAAATGCGCAATTTTTTGAGCAATGATAAGTGTACCGTTTCGATCAATTTGATTTGCAAAATCTTGAAAAGAGGCAATTAAATTTTTCTTTTCTCCATAGATATCTAAATGATCAGCATCAACTGAAGTGATGATTCCAATTTTTGGATATAGCGTTAAAAAGGAACGATCAAACTCATCTGCTTCAACAACAACGGTTTGAAAATCATTAGTATATAAAAAATTACTGTTTAAATTTTTTGAGATTCCTCCAATAAAAGCTAATGTTGGATGATGAATCGACTTTAAAAAATGGGTAACCATGGAAGTTGTAGTAGTTTTACCATGAGTACCCGCTACAGCTATAGTTGGGAACGATTCACAAATCAAACCTAAAACTTCTGATCTTTTTAAGATGGGAACATGATGCTCTTGAAACCAAAGTAATTCCTTGTGATTTTTGGGAATTGCAGGGGTTAAGATAACTAAATCAATTTCGTCAGGTATGAGTTGATCCTGTTCGGAAAAGTGAATTACAGCGCCCATTTTGATCAACTGATCCGTTATACCGGAAGGAGTTAGATCATATCCAAAGACTTTTACTCCATATTGAAGGAAGAACTGTGCCAGTGCACTCATCCCAATCCCCCCAATACCTAAAAAATATACCCTTTTAATGTTGTCTAATGGTTGCATTTTTTTGATTTAGAACTTTTCAGGTACAATGACATTCACATTTTGCAAAAATTCTTGAGATTTATGCATCAATTTGTACATTAAAACGTCATTTTCAACAAATGGTACAGATTGTCGGTAACTAGCTACAAATTCTTCAATAAACTCAGAAGATTTTAAAGGTCTTCTGAATTCTAAAGCTTGTGCAGCGTTAAACAACTCGATAGATAATACTTTCTCAGTATTATTGATAATAATATATGCTTTTGTAGCTGCATTTGCCCCCATACTCACATGATCTTCTTGTCCTTGAGATGATTCTATAGAATCGGAAGAGGATGGCATACATAATGTTTTGCTCTGACTCACGATAGATGCTGCTGTATATTGAGGTATCATGAATCCTGAATTCAGACCCGGATTTTTTACCAAGAAGGATGGAAGATCTCTTTTGCCTGCGATTAATTGATAAATTCTTCTTTCAGAAATATTAGCTAATTCAGACATTGCTAATGCGAGGTAATCAAGAACCAAAGCGATAGGTTGACCATGGAAATTTCCTGCAGAAATGATCAAATCTTCGTCAGGAAATATAGTTGGATTATCAGTAACAGAATTGATTTCAGTTTCAATTACATTCATAACATGATTTACAGCATCTTTTGTAGCCCCGTGAACTTGAGGAATACAACGGAAGGAGTAAGGATCTTGCACATGTTTTTTCTCTCTTGTTATGATCTCAGATCCTTCCAAAAGGTAGTTGATATGAGTTGAAGTAAGTATTTGGCCAATATGTGGTCTTACTAAATGTACTGAAATATGAAATGGCTCAATTCTACCATCATAAGCATCTAATGAGGTTGCTGCGATCATATCAGCTAACCAGGATAATTTTTTAGATTTTAGGACTAACCAGGATCCATAAGCACTCATAAATTGAGTTCCATTTAATAAAGCTAATCCCTCTTTTGATTGCAAAGTGATCGGTTCCCATCCAAATTTTTCATTGATTACGGCAGATTCATACTTTTTACCTTTATAGTAAACCTCACCCAAATTTAAAAGGGGAAGAGATAAATGAGCTAAAGGTGCTAAATCTCCGGATGCCCCTAAGGATCCTTGTTGATAAACCACAGGAAGAACGCCCTGATTAAAAAAATCAATCAATCTTTGAATAGTTGCTACCTGAACACCTGAATTACCGTATGATAAAGATTGGATTTTTAACAGTAACATAATCTTTACAATCTCTTGTGGAACTTCATCTCCGAATCCACAAGAATGGGATATAACAAGATTTCTTTGTAAAGTAGATAAATCATCAATGGATATTGTTGTGTTACAAAGAGATCCAAAACCAGTAGTGATTCCGTAAACAGGAACTTTGCTGTTTTTCATTTTTTCATCTAAGTAGGTTCTGCACTTTTGGACAGCCTCTTTTGATTCTTCAGATAAAATGAGTTTTGCTTTCCCTTTGAGTATCTGATCAACTTTTTCTAAACTTAAAAATTCTGTAGAAATAATGTGTTGTTTCATTGAAATGTTATTTTTTTTGTATTAATATCAAAGATTAATTAAGTATATTGTTTTTATAATAAGCAAGATACGAAAACGAATATATCTTTGCAAACATACTGAAAAAAATTGAAAAAGGGGGTTACTTAAATTGTTGAAATTATTGGATTGACATCAAAAAGATCAACCCTAATTCATTATAAATTCGAAAATATCATGTTCGTAGAATAATGTTGGATCCAGTTGAATGCTAATCACATTATTCGTCTTGGGATTTCCTTGTCCAAGTGGGAAAAAACGCCATACTGTATTCTCGAAAACGTTAGATTCATTGGAATATTGAGTCACTGCAATCAAATATTCAGGCTCACCCATTGCATCTCTAAATGTTTCTGTATAAGTTACATGAATAGGTTCTGAGGTGCTCATGGGTTCAATGGAAATAACAGGACCAGAAACGGATCCTCCAAATTCCAATTTATCAATTCTATAAGGTGTATTATTGACAATTTGTATCGGATAATCTATTGGATCAGAACAGGAGAATAAGCTCAATATGAGCATTATCCCTACAAAAATCAACCCAATATTTTTTTTCATATTATCTTGTTTTAATATAGCAAATATATGATTTTTTTTTGAAAAAATCAAGTTTTAGACTCAGATTTTCAAAAATACTTCTATATCTACGAATTCAATTTTATTTTGTTACAGAACCTCTGGTTAAATCATTTTTTCAATATATTTGCCGATACTTTAATCGGATTATTATGAATTATTTAAAATCAATTTTATTAGTTGCCTTATCAATTCTTGTTTCATCTTGCTCATTAATTGGAATAAATCTGACCTATAAAACACCCAAAATACCCGGAAAATATCCTAAATTTAAAGAAAAGGATTACTTACTTGGGGAGAATTCAGAATTAAGACAAAAAGTGGATGTTACTTTCTATGACCTTAATTTAAATTTAGATATTCCAAATCAATCGATTAAAGGATATGTGGATATCCATTTTGAAATTTTACAAGAATTAGATTCTTTACAACTGGATTTAGATAAAAAGTTAAAAATTAATGCGATTGTATTTCAAGGAGATACAATAAAATTTTTAAGAAAAGAGAGCACTGTTTATGTTTTATTGAAACAAATAATTCCAAAAAATCAGGTGCAGCAAATACGGGTATACTATGAAGGAAAACCTTTGAAAGCAAAACGTCCTCCCTGGGACGGAGGATTTATTTGGGAGAAAGATAACAATGGAAATCCTTGGGTTTCTGTTGCGTGCCAAGGGCTAGGGGCTCACATCTGGTTTCCTCTTAAAGATCATCCCTCAGATGAACCCGATTCTGTTAGGTTGTCAATGACTGTCCCAAAAGGGCTTTTTTGTGTCAGCAATGGAAAATTGATTCGTCAAATTAAAAATGAAAAAACAGAAACTTTTATTTGGAAAACAAGTTATCCTATAAATACTTACAATATTACTTTTTATATAGGTGACTATGTGAGGTTTACATTGCCTTATAAAAATAATAATATCAATAAAGATCTTGAATTTTACACCTTGTCTTATGATTTAGAAAGAGGGAAAAATCATTTTAAACAAGCATCAGATGTGATTGCCTTTTACGAAAATCATTTTGGATCTTACCCTTGGTGGAATGATGGATATAAACTAGTACAAAGTTCCTATCTGGGAATGGAACACCAAACAGCGATTGCCTACGGAAATAGATTCAAAAATGATTATGGAATTGTAGATTATATCATTCTCCATGAAACAGGACACGAATGGTGGGGTAATAGTTTGTCTGTTTCCGATAATGCTGAAATATGGCTTCATGAAGGGTTCACGACCTATTGTGATGCTCTTTTTATGGAAGAAAAAAAGGGATACGATTATTATCTGGATATGATGAAGTTTAATTATGGTATCACAATACGCAATAAAAGACCCATAATTGGTCCATTTGGGGTTAATTATTCCAATTTTAAAGATTCAGATCCTTACGGAAAAGGGGCTTTGGTATTACATACTCTAAGAAATATTATTGACGACGACAAACTGTTTTTTGATATTCTGAAAACCTATTATCAAAAACATCAATATTCTATAATAACTACAAAAGATTTTATCAATATTGTGAATGAAATGACTCAGAAAAACTATGATTGGTTCTTTAATCAATATCTATATTCCAGAGTTTGCCCGCAATTAGAATGGTATTCTGAATATAATTTTGCAACAGATGAAACTGTTTTGAAATATAAGTGGAATAATGTTGGTAATGAGTTTAAACTACCAGTAGTTGTTGAAACTGACTATGGGAAGACAATTATTTACCCAACTCCGGAAATTCAGCAACATGTATTTCGTAGAGGGGTTGAGATTAAAATAAACCCCAATTTTTCATTGTTTTCTCAGATTAAAAATGATAAAATTAAATAGATATGAAGGTTGAAAATTTTATAAATAACATTCTCCAATACTTTAATTTGCAGGATGAATTAGAATCCCAAAAAACAATTCATAGTGAAATCCAAAAAGGGATCTATTTTAAAGGAACCAATTTATGGATATTGGTTTTTGCAATCCTAGTAGCTTCTATAGGTTTAAATATGAATTCCACCGCTGTCATCATTGGAGCAATGCTAATTTCCCCATTAATGGGACCTATTACAGGGATGGGATATAGTATTGCGATTTATGATGGGACCCTTTTTTCAAAATCGTTTAAAAATTTTATATTTGCTGTTATTACGAGTTTAGTAACTTCGACAATCTATTTTGCCATATCTCCCATTTCAACTGCTCATTCAGAATTATTAGCGAGAACAAGTCCAACTATTTATGACGTTCTTATTGCTCTTTTTGGAGGCGGTGCAGGCATAATTGCTTTAAGCAGTAAACAGAAAGGAAACGTTTTACCGGGAGTTGCTATTGCTACAGCTTTAATGCCACCACTTTGTACAGCAGGATATGGATTAGCAACGGGACAATTTAATTTCTTTTTTGGAGCATCTTATTTATTTGTAATTAATACAATTTTTATAGCATTGGCTGCAACCTGGATCTCGAAAATTTTAAAATTCCCCATTGCAGGAGAGATTGATCCAAAGCAAAAAACCAAAATTAACAGATATCTTTCATTCCTCATTACTTTAATTCTTCTTCCAAGTATTTATTTTGGGTATCAATTGGTTAAAGAGGAACAATTTAGACAAAGAGCAGAAAAATTTATAAATAATGTAAGTTTTTACAAAGAAAGTTTTTTAATCAAAAATGAAATTTTAACGGATAAAAAAACCATTAAATTAGTTTATGCAGGCAATTCCCTATCTATTCAGGATAAAAAAGAATTAACTGAAAAATTAAATGATTTTAACATCTTAGGAACCCTTGTGGTTGAACAAGGTTTCTCTATCCAAAATAATGAAAGTCAAAACAATGAAGTATATAGACTCAAAGATCAGTTAAATAATATGAATTTACTATTAAAAGAGAAACAAGCCACGATAGATTCTCTTAAAAACGCTTCAGGATTTGGAAAGACTATTATTAATGAATTGGTTGCTCTTTATCCTCAAATATTAAGTTGTACTTTTTCTAAAAGCGAGCAATATAAAGCAAATACTAATGAGAAAGTTCCTAAAACGATCGTAATACTTCAAACCAAATCAACCCTTAGCCCAGATGATAAGTTAAAGATCAAAAATTGGTTAAAGGAAAGAACAGAATCAAATCAGATTGAACTCATTGTTGAATAGATGGCCATTAATTCAACATTTTTAAAACCTGATTCACAATAATTTTCTTATATTCTGCTGGGTTTTCTATAGCATTTTCAAAGGCTTTATCTGAAAGATCTGTGACGTTTCCTTTTTGATCTACAAATAGTAAAGTAGAAAATTGAATTTTATATTGTACCACCAATGACTTGTTTTGCTCTTCTTCAATGTTAATAGGCTCAAAAATAATGATTTTTGAATCTAGTTCCTTTTGAAATTCAGCCTGAAGGGTCTCTAAACAAACATTTTCGCAAGCTAAACAAGTGGCACATCTGTTGGTTGCATGAAAATAATAGATCCTTATTTTCGGAACCGAATCGGTCTGATTTTGTGCTTGAACTGATTGAAATGAAGAAAATATTCCAATGAAAAGAGCTAAAAAAAGTACTGTTTTTTTCATAAGTTATTGAACGATTATTTTTTTTAAAGATGCAAATTTACAACTTTTTTAATATCAAAGAAAACATTTCTATGAAAGGATATCCTGGAAGATAAAAAAGCAATTAAATCTATGAACCAATAATACTCTATTTTGTTTATATTTGCCGCTTCAATTTTAATAAACTTACTATGGATCAAATTGCAATTCAAACAGATCAATTAACCAGACATTTTGGGGATAGGGTTGCGGTTCATCAACTGAATCTGAAGATTCGGAAAGGGGAGATTTTTTCACTTTTGGGTACGAATGGTGCCGGTAAAACAACGACTATAAAAATGTTATGCTGCTTACTTCCTCAGACGTCAGGTGAGGCCTTTTTAAATGGATTTCAGCTATCAAAAAATCAGCAGGAAATTAAAAAAATTATTGGCGTTTCTCCTCAAGAATCAGCCATAGCAGAACATTTAACTTCTAAAGAAAACCTTTTGCTTATGGGAGGTGTCTTTGGGCTCTCTAATTCAGAGAATAAGAAAAGAGCACTCAATCTCATGGAACTATTAGAGATAGAAGACAGAAAAGATCAAGCGAAGAGATTATCCGGTGGACTTCAAAGAAGATTAAGTATAGCCATGGCTTTGATGTCAGATCCAGAGATATTATTTTTGGATGAACCGACACTTGGTTTAGATCCACATGCTCGTAAGTCAGTTTGGAATTATATTGAAAAACTAAAACACCAAAAAACGATATTCCTTACAACTCATTATCTGGAAGAAGCTGATGCACTTTCAGATCATATCGCAATTATGGAAAGTGGAAATATTATTGCTCAGGGAACCTCTTCAGAATTAAAAGAATTATGCACTAAAGAGCGGGTTCTGACAATTAAAGCATCTTCAATTACTTCAGAAATTAAAGAATATTGTTCTGAAAATTATGGGTTAACAACCTTATATCAAAATGAATTGACTATTCAGGCAAAACAATTTAACATCTATACCATTGTTGACTACTTTAAATCACAAGATGTTCAATTGAAACATATTAGTATGACTGAACCCACTTTAGATGATGTTTTTCTTCAATTAACAGGAAAGGAGCGTTTATCATGAAATTTTATCATTTAGCTTTAAGAAATTTGAAAGAAGTGTATCGTGATAAAGTAACGATGCTTCTTGGAATCGTTATGCCAGTTGGATTTCTTATTTTATTCTCCTCTATCCAAAAAGGGGTCCAACTTGATATGTTTAAACCCGATTCTCTTGCTCCGGGAATTATTGTATTTTGTTTTGCTTTTCTTACGATGTTTTGTTCCATTTTAATTGCAAAGGACAGAGAAAATGCATTTCTATTCAGACTCTATACTACTCCATTGAAAGCTAAGGACTATATTTTGTCTTATACACTTCCCTTCATTCCTCTGGCAATATTACAGACAGTGATCTGTTTTGTGATTGCTGTAGTTTTGGGAGCAGAATTTACCAATATTGCTACTGCGTCTTTAATCCTTTTTATGGTAGCTCTGATTTTTATCTTTTTAGGGGTCATTTTTGGATCTCTATTCTCACTCAATCAAGTCTCTGCTGTGGGATCCATTTTTATAACAATTGCCTCACTATTCAGTGGTGCATGGATGGATTTAAAAATGATTGGAGGGGTATTCGATACTTTCGGATATGCGATACCATTTGCTCATTCTGTAGATATTAGTAGGGCATTATTGTCCGGAAAAGGGATGACCGGATTATACGGAAGTCTTTGGGTAATCATTGGATATCTTGTTGTATTGGCGATATTATCCTTTTTTGCTTTTAAAAAAGCTATGAAAAAAATATAATTTAAAACCTCAGGGATGAAATTTTTAAAATCTGTTTTAGCACTCTTATTTATTACTATTTCTGTGTCCATTATTGCACAAGAGACAAATAATCAGTATCATAGAGATTGGGACTATAGTCAGTTTACTTACAACAAAAAGATACAAGTTTATCCCCATATTTATCAAAATGGCCCCAAATCAGATGTTTCAGGTGAAGATTTAGGAATTTCTGAAATAACAACCCATTATTCATCCACTTTTGCGTATCAGGATGTTCCCATTGCCTTTTATGTAAAAGTGAATAATTACGGATCAACAGCCGCTTCTGGATTTACCCTTACTATTACAGATAACGGATCTTATAATCAGAGTGTTACGATTTCAACATTATTGAATTCAGGCACTTATACGATATACGAATTTCCTTGCTGGATTCCTTCTTCTACCGGAAATAAAACTATAACTGCAACAGTCAATAATTCCGGAGATGTTGTGATATCTAATAATACAACAACTACAACCATAACTGTTTATACATTTCAAAAAACAGATCCACCAGCCACTTTAGTGAGATCAATTGCTGAATTTGAACCTCAAAGGGGAGCATTGATCAGGGCTTCTGTATCGGGAAGTAGTGTTACTTTTGGTGTTCCGATTCAATTGATCAGGGAGATCGCGGAAGAAGACACGCTATATATTGTTTGTAGCAATCAAACTGCAGCCAATACAATTCAGAACTATTTAACGAATAATACCATTAATAGTTCGCAAGTAAAATATATTTTTAATGCAACTAACTCCCACTGGACCAGAGATTATGGCCCCTGGTTTGTTGAAAATGAGACTCACCAGTTAGAAGTGATTGACTTTCCTTATAATCGAAATAGGCCCAATGATTCTCAGGTACCCAGAGCATTTGCCAATGCAACCGGAAATACTATTTATGGGATGCCCCTTTTGCATACCGGTGGTAATTTTATGACTGATGGGATGGGAGTTGCCGCTTCTTGTGATTTAGTAGACTATGAAAATAGTTGCTACAACCAAAATGAGTTGGATAGCTTGTATCTGAACTACTTAGGGATTACAACATATCATACTATTCCGGATCCATTGAATTCTTATATCCAACATATTGATTGTTGGGGTAAGTTTTTAGCACCCGATAAGATTATGATTCTTCAGGTTCCATCAAATAATGCCAACTATTCAGATTTGGAGAATGCTGCCCAGTATTTTGCAAATCTGACCTCCTCTTATGGAAATAAATACAAAGTATATCGTGTTTATACTCCTAATAATCAACCTTATACAAATTCGTTAATTCTTAATAATAAAGTCTTGGTCCCTATGAATCCAACTTATGGATCGAGTTGTTATCAGGCCGCTCTGGATTCCTATCAGCAGGCAATGCCCGGATACGAAATTATTGGTGTTTCCTATAATGATTGGTATGACACCGATGCCCTTCACTGTAGAGCCATTCAGTTACCACAATCTGACATGTTAAGAATTGTGCATCAACCTATTTTAGATTCCATTCCTTTTGAAAATAGTGTTACAATTGCCGCAACAGTATATACATTAGGAAATAATTCAGGGATAACGTATGATGTAAAACTTCATTATCAAATAAATCAAAATAATTATCAAACCCTTGATATGATTTTACAATCATCACAATATGAGGCTGTTATACAAAATTTGAATCCAAATGATACGGTTCGTTATTATATTGAAGCTACTAACTCAAATAACAAACATCTGTTTCATCCGTTTGCGGGAGTAGCTGATCCACACCGTTTTTATTTGAAAAGTGGAACATCAATCTCCTCATGGGATTCTGCATTACAGTTTAATGTATATCCAAATCCTGCTTCTCAAAATGTATTTATAGAAATATCGGATGAGGTATTTAACGTTGAGATTTATACCCTAATAGGCAAACTGATTAGTAGAGACTATAATAACAAAATATTAAATATTGAAGCACTTCCTCCAGGAACTTACATTTTAAAAGTTACCTCCAATAACAAAGTCGGCTACAGAAAAATCGTCATTTATTGAGCACACGAGCACATGTGCACAAGAAAAAAGGTTTATTTTCTGAATTTAGTAGTATCTAATTCAAAAGTAAAATTCTTTTCATCAGAGCAGTGCAGCATACATTGATCACAAATGGAGAGTTCCCCTTTCAAACGGCGTTTAATCATATCGTTTAAGCGTTCTCTTAGTTTATCAATCTCTACGAAATTGGCCACTTCGTTAGCAAAAGCGTACATCAGTAACATGCGTGCATTTCTCATACAGATCCCTCTGGAACGTATATAAAACATAGCATTTTCATCCAATTGACCCACAGTAGCACCGTGGCTACACTTCACGTCATCGGCGTAGATTTCCAGAAATGGACGTGTTGTGATTTTAGCATCATCAGTTAATGCAATATTTCTGTTAACCTGATAAGCTGCAGTTCTTTGCGCATCTTTTTGAACTACTATATGCCCATTAAAGTTGGCACCAGCTTCATCATCAGCGATCCCTTTATAGATTTGATTGCTTGTACAATCAGGGGAATTGTGTAATACATACACTTGATTGTCAACGTATTGTTGTTTGTCTACTAAATATAAGCCGTATAACTTAGCATCAGCACCCGGTTCATTCAAATTAACCTGAATTCCATTTCTGACATAACCACTATTAAAAGTAATAATATTTGAAATAAAACGGGAATCCCGTTTTTGATTAACGAAAGTGTTGTTAACCAATAAAGTATGTTTGTCTTTATTCTCCATTTTGTAATAATGGAGTTGTCCGTTTTCAGCAATATCAGCTTCGAGAATATTATTGATAAAACTATTTTCTTCATGAATAGAGTCATCACAATGTACCAATGATAATGAACTATTTTTTCCAACAATCACTAAATGACGATGTTGAACCATAATCTTTTCAGAAGTATCAACAACTGAAACGATTTGAATAGGTTGTTCAATGATAACATTATCAGGAACATAAATAAAAAGACCATCTGTGAAAAGAGCCTGATTCAAAGAGATGAGACCATCTAATTGATTCGGATCCATTTGGGCGAAATGGGTTTTAATCAAATCAGGGAATTGACGAAAAGCTTCCAAAATACTACCCACAACCATACCATTTTCATGAAACTCCAAAGGTTGATTATGATGAACATACCATCCATTCAAAAAAGTGTACATGGATGTTCCAATATCTTTAATGTCACATGTAAAATATTCACCTACAGGTCGATAAGGATTAGGTTTGTCTTGAATAGTATAAAAATCGGTCGAAACTTTTTCCTCCAAAAGGGTGTCAATCGCTTTATGACGCCATTTTTCAATTTTATTATTTGGAAAATCTTGTATTTCAAAAAGTTCTATCCCTTTTTTTCGAATATTGAGAATATATTCAGGGTCCTGAAATCCCGATATAATTTGGTTATATTGCTTTTGAATAGCGTTTTTTAGATCGCTCATAAATTAGATTAGTTTGCCTTGTTCGTAATCATTTTTAATCCAATCGTACCCTTTTTCTTCCATTTCGATGGCTAGCTCTTTAGGACCGGATTTTACAATTTTTCCGTCAAATAAAATATGAACCACATCAGGAACAATATAATCCAGAAGTCTTTGATAATGGGTGATCACAACTGTTGCATTTTCGCTATTTTTGAGTTGATTAACACCGTTTGCAACAATTCTGAGGGCATCGATATCCAAACCTGAATCAGTTTCATCGAGGATAGCTAGTTCTGGTTCTAAAACAGCCATTTGGAAAATCTCGTTTCTCTTTTTTTCGCCACCGGAAAAGCCTTCATTTACAGAACGATCGCTCAACTTGGAAGTGAGTTCCACTACTTTCTTTTTCTCTTCCATTAATTTTAAAAATTGAGCTCCTGAAAGAGGTTGTAATCCTTTATATTCTCTAATTTCATTCAAGGCTGTACGCATAAAATTAGTGATGCTAACTCCTGGGATCTCAACAGGATATTGAAATCCGATAAAAATTCCTTCTCTTGCTCTATCTTCGATAGGTAACTCCAATAAATTTTTACCTTTATAGGTGATCGAACCTTGAGTAACCTCAAAAACATCTTTTCCTGCAATTACTGAGGCTAAAGTGCTTTTTCCGGTTCCATTAGGTCCCATAATGGCATGAACTTCCCCTTTATTAACCTGTAAGTTGACCCCTTTTAATATCTCTTTTCCTTTAATAGAAACGTGTAAATTCTCGATTTTTAACATGTTATGATGTGATTTATAATATTAATTTTTAGAACTGCAAATATACATTAGAATTTTGAAAGATAATAAAAGAAAATATAAATACATGGGATTGAAAAATACGATAACCGAAAGGGAAGAAAAATTAGCAAATTCGTAAATTTGTGAATTAGCAAATGAATATTTCTTAGTGGTTTGATCATTAAAATGCCAAAAAGTGTAACTTTTTTAGTATTTTTGTCAAAATATTTAAATACTAAGATATTTCAACATTTTTTAACAAACTGATTGATTTTTATGTCTCTTTCCGAAATTAAAGTAAAGTATATAGATGTTGAAAATAAAATAATGGAGAGTGATTCTAAATTATTAAAAAGTTTTCCAAAATTTTTTATTAACTTTTTATCATGGCTTGTTCAAGAGAATGAAATGAACCGGATTATGAATAAATATGCGGATACTTCTGAAGTAACATTCTTAGAAAAAGTAATTGAAGAGTTTCAACTTGATTTACAAATAGAAGGATTGGAAAATTTACCGGAAAACGGTAAATGTTTTTTTGTAGGAAACCATCCGTTCGGCGTAATAGATGGCTTAATATTAACACATACGGTTTGCAAAAAGTACGGAACTCTGAAAGCAATTGGAAATGATGCTTTTACTTTTATACCACAACTAAAACCCTTGATAGCAGCGGTCAATGTTTATGATCGTACTTCAAAAGACTATATCATGGAGCTTCAAAAAATCTATGAATCGGACATTCCTATGACCCATTTTCCTGCCGGTGAAGTTTCCAGACTTTATCATTGGAAAATTCAAGATACACACTGGCAAAAAAGTTTCATTGGGAAAGCTGTTTCATGTCAAAGAGATATTGTTCCATTCCATTTTTACGGAAGGAACTCTATCCAATTTTATACCATTTTTGTAATTAGAACGTTATTCGGAATCAAACTAAATCTGGAATTAAGTTTATTAACTCGTGAAATGTTTAGAAAACGAGGAAAAACAATCAAAGTCAAAATTGGAAAACCAATTCCATATCAAACATTTGATAAATCCAATAATCATAATATTTGGGCTCAAAAAGTGAGAGATATTGTCTATGGTTTATAAATTATTTCAATTTATTAACTAAAAAAAATATTTTATGACAATTTACTTAAAAGAAATGATGTTCAGATGGTGGTATTGGTATGTCAGCAAAGTGGACAAAAATGCTGAAATTCAATTTATGAATTATGGGTATCATGACCCCAATAATCATGTACCATTACTTCAACAGCATGAACCTAATCGTTACTCCATTCAGTTGTATCATCATTTTACGCAGCATATTCCTATAAATCAAAAAGATATTGTGGAGATCGGATCGGGTAGAGGTGGTGGAATCTCATATTTAACTCAAACGTTCCACCCTAAATCGGCAATAGGCATTGACCTTGAGGAAAAAGCAGTTGATTTTTCAAATAAACATCATCAAGATTCAAATTTGAAGTTTTTACAAGGGGATGCACAAAAATTAAATTTACCAAATCACTCTTGTGATATTGTTCTCAATGTTGAATCTTCTCATAGATATCCTGATAATCCGGCTTTTTTATCTGAAGTTAAACGTATTTTAAGACCTAATGGTCACTTTTTCTATACCGATTTTCGTTATAATCATGAGATGGATCAATTTAAAGAAGAATTGAATCAATCCGGTATGGAAATCATTCAAGAACAAATCATTAATGACCAGGTAGTTGAAGCCTTGAGAATGGATGATAAAAGAAGAAGAGACTTAGTTAAAAAACTAACTCCTTTTTCTTGCATAAAATTGCTTTGAATTTTTCAGGAGCAATCGACTCTGAAACTTTCAATAAAATTGCTAATAAAGATTATATCTATTTCAGCTACATCTTGTTAAAAAAATAACCCAATCCATCAGAATGGTTCTGATGGATAACTGGATTAGCTTTTTCTTAACATTCTTGCTTGATCGTACAATGCTTGTTCCTCTTCAGTTTGAGGTTGAATTTCAATGTTATGAGGTGTTGCATTGGTGGTTTCATCCACATGAATAAATGTGATAAATCCACTTACGAATGACTCATTATCAATTCCTGTAGTAACATGAATATAAGCAACTAAACTACTTTTACCTGCAAAGACAATCTTAGACGAAAATTTTAAAATTTGTCCGGGTCTAACAGGTTTGGTAAAGTACATCCCGTGAATTTTTAAACAAACGATGTGCTTTGGATGTATTAATGATGCAGCAGAAACAAAGCCTGATTCCACAAACCATTCAGCGGTTCTTCCGGCAAAAAGGGTTCCATGATGATTTAAGTCTTCACTTTTTACTAATCTAACGGTGTCTGTCCAAAAAGGAATAACTATTTTCTTTTCCATAAAATATTGACATTTAATAGGTTTGCAATTTGTAAACCTATTGGCAAAATTACAAAAAATTATAAAACAATTTTCAACAAAAATTCAAATTAGCACATCAACACATTAGCACATCAGCACATTTTTATTACTTTTGCCAAAATTAAAGAATTTGCATTATGGAATATTTTGTTCACGAATCTTCATATATCGATGAGGGGTGTCAAATTGGAAAAGATACTAAGATATGGCATTTCTGCCATATAATGTCACATGCCGTTATTGGTGAAAAATGCAATATTGGGCAAAATGTGATGATTGCTTCCTACGTTATTTTAGGGAACAATGTTAAAATCCAGAATAATGTTTCGATATATACCGGAGTGACTTGCGAAGATGATGTATTTCTAGGGCCTTCTATGGTCTTTACTAATGTGGGTCATCCTAGAAGTGCAGTTAACAGAAAAGATCAATACGAAAAGACCTTAGTTAAAAAAGGGGCTACAATTGGAGCAAATGCAACCATTGTTTGTGGACATACTATCGGGAAATTTGCCTTTATCGGTGCAGGGTCAGTAGTGACTAAAGACGTTCCGGATTATGCTTTAATGATTGGAAATCCTGCCAAGCAAGTGGGTTGGGTTAGTGAATATGGTCATACTTTGAGCTTTGACGAAAAAAAACTCGCCACCTGTAAAGAGAGTGGCGAGTTATATCAACTCACTGAAAAAGGAGTTGTAAAATTATCTTAGAATATTATTAAACAGTTGCTTGGCAAGCAGTTATAGCAACTAAACTAACAATATCTTCAACTGAACATCCACGAGAAAGGTCGTTGATTGGAGCAGCCATCCCTTGCATTATTGGGCCAACAGCTTCAGCATCTGCCATTCTTTGAACCAATTTATAAGCGATATTTCCAACTTCTAATGTAGGGAAAACTAATACGTTAGCTCTTCCAGCGATTTCACTACCCGGAGCTTTAGATGCACCTACACTAGGTATTATTGCAGCATCAGCTTGTAATTCTCCGTCAATTTTTAAATCAGGAGCCATCTCTTTAGCAATACGAGTTGCATTTACTACTTTGTCAACCATTTCATGTTTGGCAGAACCTTTAGTAGAGAAACTCAACATGGCTACTCTAGGATCTAATTTTGCAATAGATTGGGCAGTTCTGGCAGAAACAACAGCTATTTCAGCAAGTTCTCTCTCATTAGGATTAGGTGTTGCAGCGCAATCAGCAAATACCATAATTCCATCATCACCCCATTTTTTATCTTTAAATACCATGATAAATGCACCTGAAACGACAGATACACCCGGTAAAGTTTTCACAATTTGAAAAGCTGGACGAAGCACATCACCGGTGGCATTTTTAGCACCGGCAACTTCACCATCCACCTCTTTATTTTTGATTAAAAGAGTTGCTAAATAGAGCGGATCTTCCACTAAACGAAGTGCTTCTTCCATTTGCATCCCTTTGCTTTTTCTGATATCACATAACATTTGAGCGTACATCTCCTTTTGTGGATTGGCAATTGGATCAATGATTCTAGCCTTAGAAATATAATTTAAGCCCCAATCTTTAGCTTGTTTTTCAATTTGTGCAGTGTTGCCTAATAATACAATATTGGCATAGCCCTCTTTTAATACAAGATCCGCAGCTTTTAATGTTCTTTCTTCTTCACCTTCAGGAAGTACAATGGTTTTGTTTGCCTTTTTGGCATTTTCTTTGATTTGTTCTATGATATTCATAATATATTGTGTTTATTATTTGATTCGGGGTGCAAAAGTACACCAATTTTTTTTATATTTTTGCGTTATCTTTATTTAAAAAAGATAGTTCATGAAATTAAAACTACTCCTGTTTTTACTATTACTGAGTTCATTTTCACTCTTTGCTACTCATAACAGGGCTGGTGAGATCACTTATCAGTATTTAAGCGGTTTAACTTTTCAATTTACAATCATTACGTATACCTATACTCCTAGTCCCGCTGACAGACCACAAATCGAAGTTTTCTGGGGTGACGGAACAAGCTCCATCATCGATAGAAATAATAAAATTGATCTTGGAAATGATATTAGTAAAAACATTTATATCACGAATCACTCGTACTCTTCCATGGGAACCTATCATGTTACTTTTGAAGATCCCAATAGAAATGCTGGAGTAATTAATATTCCAAACTCGGTAAACATCCCTTTTTTCATAGATAATACACTGATAATTAATCCGTTTTTAGGAATGAATAGTTCTCCGGTGCTATTAAATCCACCTGTTGATAACGGATGTGTGAATATCCCTTTTTATCATAATCCCGGTGCTTATGATGTGGACGGTGATAGTCTCTCCTTTAAACTGATATCTTGTAAAGGATTTAATGGTGACAATATTCCCGGTTATACACTCCCTTCAGCCTCTAACTCCCTGTCAATAAATCCAATAACAGGTGAATTGACTTGGGATACCCCTCAATTAGTAGGGGAGTATAATATTGCAATTCAAATCAATGAGTATCGAAACAAAGTTTTGATTGGAACCATGGTGAGAGATATGCAGGTTTCTATTGCCGCATGTAATAATCAACCACCAGTTATACAAACAATTACAGATACATGCGTCACTGCAGGGGCCCCATTGGATATTGAAGTTTTGGTAACAGATCCCAATTCAACACAAGTTTCTTTATCTGCTACAGGTGAACCATTTTTGCTTTCTAATTCACCAGCTTTTTTACAAAGTACTTCCGGAACTCCACCAATAACATCCCATTTTCGTTGGAATACTGAATGTTCTCATGTTAAAAAGCAAAAGTATACTGTAACTTTAAAAGCCATAGATAATGGCCCAATTATAAACTTAGTTTCGTTCAAAACACTTTATATAACAATTGTTGCCCCAAAACCCGAGAATCCCGTTGCTGAGCCTAACGGAAATACGATCAAAATATCTTGGGATCAGGAAAAATGTTCAAATGCCATAGGTTATAAGATCTATAAAAGAACTGATTCTTATCTGTTTGAGCCGTATAATTGTGAAACAGGTCTTCCAGGTTATGCCGGGTATCGATTATTGGGGACAACAAATGGTGTTGCAGATACGATGTTTATTGATGATGGTTCTATTATTCCATTATATCATGGGAACAATTATTGCTACCGAATTGTAGCTTTCTTTAGTGATGGAGCTGAAAGTTATGTTTCAGATGAAGTATGTGCCTATATTGTTAACGATGCGCCACTAATTACGAATGTTGATGTCCTTCAAACAGATGTGTTAACAGGTCAAATTGAAGTCAAGTGGCTTGCACCTCCTGAAATAGATACTACTTTAGTTGAAGAACCCTATTTCTTTAAATTATTTAAAGCAACATCTTCTGATCCAAATTACACTGAAATTGCAACCATAAACTTTGATCAGAATTATCAGTTTTTAGATCAAAACCTGAACACTACTGAGATAACCTATTTTTATAAAGTAGAATTTTGGGGAGAGGGAGATTTTGGCCCCTATATGGTGGAAACTTCAGATCCTGCTTCCTCTGTTTTCCTACAAACAAATCCAACAGATAATGCTATTGTCTTGAATTGGAATTCTAGAGTTCCCTGGCAGAATAAATACACTGAAATTTACAGATATAATTCTGAAAATGAAGAATATGACTCAATTGCAACTACAACAGCATCAACATTTACCGATTATGGATTATTAAATGGGGTTCAATATTGTTATTATGTAAAAACTGTGGGAGGCTATTTTACTCCTGATACTTTGTTTCCATTTTATAACCGATCACAAATTAAGTGTGATATTCCGATAGATAATTTACCTCCAACAATACCGAATGTCGAAATTACTACTAATTGTGAAGAAGTTGTCATTTCCTGGCGTTATGATAATGACACGTCATATCTTGATGTTTTCAAATATTATATTTATTATCGCCCCAATTACCAAACTGAATTCTACTTGCTTGATTCAATAATGAGTACAAATGATCCATGTTATCCCCATATATGTGAAATCATTCTAGAAGATAGGCCCCACATTACCGGATGTTATTCAATTGCTTTAATCGATTCTGTGGGAAATATTTCACAAAAAACGCCTCAAGTTTGTTTTGATGTAGAGGATTGTCTTTCATATTCTTTACCGAATGTGTTTACCCCGAATAATGATTCTTTCAATGATACATGGATCCCATTTCCTTATTCAAATGTAGATAGTATTGATTTATATGTATACAATCGTTGGGGAAGAAAAGTTTTTCAAACAAATGATCCTGATATTAATTGGGATGGAAGAGATTATTTATCGAATCAAAAAGTATCTGCAGGAACCTACTATTATTCCTGTGATATTTTTATTGAAACCTTACATGGACCTAAGAAATTAGCTTTACATGGGACGGTAACCATTTTAAATGAAATGGATTGATCCCTATTTTTGTTCCCTTTTTAAAATAAACACTTCGAACACAGAATAAGCGAAATAGATAATCATAAAAGCGAAGGCAAAATACCATCTATCAGCTTTGTTTACAAGAACATATATCGTTAAAAATAAAATACAAGAAGTGAATTTTACAATTCGAGATAACAAATATCTTGAAACCATTTTCTTATTGTCGTTACTTTTTAAAGGTCTTAAAACAATAAAAATCGTGAAAAGGGATAATAAAAAAAAGAACAAAACAATAAATGGAAGAGCTGGTGATGCATATTTAGGAACAAATATTTGAAATAAAACACTTAAAGCAGTAATAATCACAGAAAAAATGATTAATCTGTATGCGTATTTTGACATTGGAATGGTTGACATATTACTATTTTTTTTTGAT